>OLQH01001457.1_pt1 | contig 18402 bp, 18 predicted proteins | sample 1672671 | NCBI WGS metagenome assembly OLQH01 (sample SAMEA3136712, study PRJEB25190) | human gut metagenome
TGCGCCTGTGCAATCAGTACTGATATTTCCTCCATGCACTACTCCTCATCTTCCGTCCAGGAAAGGGTTCCCAGCTTTTTTTCCATTTTGACGAGCGTTCCTTTTCCCGGCTCGGATTCCACATCCAAATCATCCATAAATGCTTCCATAAAGGCAAATCCCATACCTGAGCGGTCCATATCCGGTCTTGTGGTATATAAAGGCTCCATCGCTTTTTCCACATCCTCTATCCCTCTTCCTTTATCTTCCACCTCGATATGTAATACATCCTCATTCAGGCAGCATCTGATTACCACCTTGCCCGGCCCCTGCCCAAGGGAGCCCCAGTCGGCATAGCCATGTATGATGGCATTGGTAACAGCCTCGGAAACAGCGGTTTTCACATCGGCAACCTCCTGAAGAGTAGGATCCAGCGGTGTGACGAAAGCCGCCACAGCCACCCTGGCAAAGCCCTCATTCTCTGAAACCGCGTCAAATTCCAATTTCATTTCATTACTCATTTTTCCTCCATTCTGCCTCTTACGGCAAACGCAAAATGTAATTTTCTTTTTTCATTCCATGATTTCCACTATTTTTTCCACACCGGAAAGCTGAAGCATCCTCCGGATCTGCTTGTCCGGATGAAGCACATATACTTTTCCTCCAAAACAGGAAATCAGCTTGTATCTGCCGATTATAATACCAATACCTGAGCTGTCCATAAACCGGGTATCTTCAAAATCAAATACCACATTGGCCACCTGGGATTCCAGGATGAAATGATCCGCATTTTTACAGATTTCTTCGGAGCGGTGATGGTCTACCTCCTCCGGCATTCTGATACACAGGCAATCCTCAATAACCTTATAATTATCAAGCACTTTCGATTCTTCTTCCATCTGTTTCTCCTTCCTTATTCAGCAACACATACCCGGTCAGTTTTCTTGATTAAGAAATGTACTGCGTAAAAAAAGAGAACTCCATGAAGCTCCCTGAAGGAAGCCATTCTCATGGCAGTTCTCTTTTGTATGTGGTTCCTGTTTTTATTCTGTTTTATCTGCCGGCGATTCCCGGCCTTACAGCTTTCCTAAGACTCCAGCTCCTTAAGATAATCCTTTGCACGTCTTGCCTTCTCCGTATTGGGGAACAGCTCAATCACCTGGTTATATATCTTAATTGCATTCTTGCTGTCGCCTTTTTTCTTATATGCATTTCCCAGAATATATAGGGCATCGCCGTTAGTCTCATCATAGGAAAAAGCCTTTTCCAAATCCTTAATTGCGGCATCGTACTCCCCGGCTTTGTAGGCCTTGTTTCCGCTGTCCGCGTAGGCTTTGCTTATCCCCGGGCCTGCGGTTTCCAGAAGCTTGTCGTACAGGTTCTTGTATGCTTCCGATATGGTGTCGGATTCCATGGCATCCTTATCGATCCCCTCCAGTGCGAGGGATATCTTTTCCATGTCATCCGGGGTATCCAGATAGGTATATGCCGCATTCAGAAGATCCTCCACCGTCTGGAGCGTCCCGTCGGTACCGGCATAGGCCTCCAGTTCGGAATTCAGGTCGGCATTCTTTGCCGTAAGGGCATCCAGCTGCTTCTGCATATCCGTAAGCTCCGCATTTTTCTTATCCAGCTGTTCCCCCACGCTCCTGCTCTCTTCATTCAGCCTGGCTTTTACGCTCTGCAGCCTTCCGGGAAGGATGAGGGTCAGGGCTACCGCGAGGCCTATCACAACGCCTCCCAGCAGGTAGAGCAGACCGGCATAATTTTTTCCGGGTTCTTTGACGGCGAGCGGCTGGATAATGGTTTCATTGCCGCTCTGATATTTGATTACCTCTTCATTTTTCGGTGATTTATGTCCGTTTTTCAGTCCGTCGTCCACATTCAGGGCTGAGTTGACTTCCTTCATATACCGGAGGGTGCGTGTATTTCCGATGTCTATCCTGGTACACTTTACCAGCTCCCTTTTTGCCTTGTCCCAGTCTTCATTGTGCATATGAAGCAGGGCCAGCAGCTGGTGGGCCCTCAGAAACTTGGGGTTGACGGAAAGAACCTTGCGCAGCTGTATGAGCGCCAGATCCAGGCTTCCCTGATTGCAGTAAACGATTGCCTGGTTGTATTTTTTTATGGCCTGATTCAGGCTTTCCAGCTGGCTCGGGCTGTTCTGGACCGATTCAATATAAGAATCCGCAATGTTTTTTTCCGGCTTCAGGTTTTTGCTGATCACCCATTCGCTCAGGGCATCCACGGTTTCACCCATTTCAAAATAAACGAGTCCCAGCAGATTCCTTGCATCAATATTAAATTTATTTAATTTCAGGCACTCGGTCAGGCTGACAATTGCCCCTGACAAATCCCGTACGTTTGCTTTCTCCAGGCCATCATTATAATAAAAATTGGAAACGCTGATGACTTTTTTGTAATGTACCACATCGGCACCGCAATTCGTACAAAAATCGTGTTCCGTAAGCTCCACACCACAATTATAACAATTCATATCAGAGTTCCTCTATTCCTGTCTGTTTTTATCCGCTTTTCTGCTTTTCTCAATCTCTACCAGCAAATCCGTCAGGTCTGTTAAATCGTGGTTATATATGGCTTCCTCCACCTCTCCTATTTCAAGGCTGGGATGAAATTTTTTTATTTCTTCTTCAAAATCTATCATACTGCTGTCCTCCTGTATATCGGGCTGTTCACAGTTTACTTCTTCATGTATGCCTTCAGCTGGCCTGCAAGATACAGAGAACCGGCCGCATACACCATATCCGCCTCATCCTTTTCGCTTATCAGCGCATCCCAGGCTTCCTCCGGATTGTGATAAAGCCTGGCATGATTCCTTCCCTTCCACAGGGAAAGAAGCTGCTCCTGCGTCAGGCTCCTCGCGCTGTCAATCGGGGCGATGGCCACATCGGCAAACAGGCCGCTATCCACGATCCGGCCGATCATGTTTTCCGCCCGCTTATCGGAAACGACGGAAAACAGAAGATGCCTTTTCCCGCGGCATCCGTCTTCACGGACGCTGTCCAGAAATGCCTGTATACCATCTTCATTATGGGCGCCGTCAATATAAACGCCCGGCAGGACCTCTTCCATCCGGCCTTCCCATTTTGCCCCGGAAAGCCCTGTTTCCACCTGCTGCCTGGTAAGGGGGACGGTACGTCCCAGCACCTCAAGGGCACGTATGGCAAGAGCTGCATTTTCTTTCTGATATACAGCTGCCGTCGGCAGGCTGGCCCTAATATATTCATAATACTCAGAGCTCATGGAAAAATCAACGGTTTTATTCTTAAATTTAAATAAAACAACTTGTTTTTCTGACACAGGAATCACCTCTGACGACATTTCCCGGGCTTTTTCAACAATGACCCTGTTTACCTCTTCTTCCTGTTCCCAGAACACCACAGGCACACCTTTTTTAATGATTCCGGCCTTCTCTCCTGCGATCTTTTCCCTGGTATCCCCCAGATATTCCGTATGATCCAGGCCGATATGGGTAATGACCGTGACTAAAGGATGGTCAATGACATTCGTGGCGTCCAGCCTTCCTCCCATTCCGGTCTCCAATATGATATAGTCTGCCCCTTTTTCCTGAAACCAAAGCATCCCCATAAAAAAAAGCATTTCAAAAAAAGTGGGATGATATACACCGCCCCCGCTTTTTTTACAGAAGTTTTCCACATTTTCCAGTACCTTCATAAAAATTTCAGTGAAATCTTCTTTGGAAATCATCTGTCCCTTCAGGCGGAAGCGTTCACGCACATCCACGAGATGAGGCGAAACGAAAAGGCCCGGACAATAACCGGCCTCTTCCAGTACGGCGTTGATATAGGAGCAGACGGAACCCTTTCCATTGGTTCCCGCCACATGAATAAGCCCGGAGCTTTCTCCGGGTCTTCCCAGATATTCATAAAACCTTCGGGTATCCTCCGGTGTGTTTTTCTTCGTAAACTTCGGAATCTGAAGCACATACTCCACTGCCTCTTCATAAGTGAAATTCTTTTTATCCCTCATTTTTTCCGGCCCTCTGTTTTGACCTTTCCTCCTGAATCCCGCACAGCATTTTCTTCCTTAAGGACAGGCAACGGGCGGAAGCATTGAAAGGTAATTTCCCCGGAGAATTTTCCGTGGGGAATTATCCCTGTTCTGCCTCCGCCCTTTTATTTTCGCGATAATCTCCAAAATCAAATACCCCGCTGCAAGCAGACGGAGTATCAAACTTGCAGCGCTGCAGAGCAGCGGGGTATTTGACCCTCGCGGCAGTCGCCAAGGCCAAGCCAGCTTGGCTTTGGCTCGTTGCTCGCGGGCATAAAACCTGTCCGGCCTTAGCTCATTGCCGCGGGAATAAGCTGCCTCCGCCCGCTTATTTTCTTAAAGCAGCAAGGCGTTCTCTTACCTGTTCCATCATCTGGGTATATTTTTCCAGCTTTTCCTTCTCCTCAGCGATTTTGCTTTCCGGCGCTTTGGAAAGGAAACGTTCATTGTTCAGCATCCCGTTCACCCTGGCAAGCTCACCCTGAAGCTTCTTTTCTTCTTTTTCCAGACGTTCGATTTCCTGGGCAATATCCACCAGTTCCGCAAAAGGGATATAACAGGTAGCGCCTGCAATTACCACGGTAACCGCATCATCAGCAATACCGGAACGGTCTGCCTGGACCGTTACCTCGGATGCATAAGCAAGGGATGCGAAGAACAGACGGCCCTGCGTAAATGCATTTTTGATATCTTCCCTGTCGCTCACCACAAATACCCTTGCTTTTTTGCTGGGGGGAACGTTCATGGAGCTTCTCACATTACGGATGCCGCGCACCGCTTCTTTAATGATCTCAATGTCTTTTTCTTCCGCCGCATAATTCCAATCCTCACGGTACACAGGCCAGCTGGAAATCATAATGGATTCTTCCTCTTCCTGAAGCGTGCAGAAAATTTCTTCCGTTACAAAAGGCATGAAAGGATGCAGCAGCTTCAGCGCATTCAGCAGGACATTTTTCAGTGTCCAGAGAGCGGCTGCCTGGCTGTCGGTGTCGTCCGTATCGTAAAGCCTGGGCTTTACCATTTCAATATACCAGTCACAGAATTCATCCCAGATGAAATCATATACCTTCTGTACGGCAATACCCAGTTCGAAGTTCTCCATGTTGTCGGTCACTTCTTTTACCACATGGTTCAGCTTGGAAAGGATCCATTTATCCACAGGCTGAAGGTATTTATCCGCATCGGCCGGAATGGTCTTTCCGTCCATATTCATCATGATAAAACGGGATGCGTTCCATACTTTATTGGCAAAATTACGGCTTGCTTCCACTCTTTCAAAATAGAAACGCATGTCGTTTCCGGGTGCATTTCCGGTAATCAGTGTGAGACGCAGCGCGTCGGCGCCGTACTGGTCAATGATTTCCAGAGGATCAATGCCGTTGCCCAAGGATTTGGACATTTTTCTTCCCTGGGAATCCCTTACCAGGCCATGGAAAAGCACTGTGGAAAAAGGCTTCTCTCCCATCTGCTCATAGCCAGAGAAAATCATACGGATGACCCAGAAGAAAATGATATCATATCCGGTAACCAGCACATCCGTAGGATAAAAATAATCCAGGTCCTCGGTTTTATCCGGCCAGCCCAGCGTGGAAAAAGGCCAGAGGGCGGAGGAAAACCAGGTGTCCAGCGTATCCGGATCCTGGGTCAAATGCGTACATCCGCATTTCGGGCAGACATCCGGCATTTCCTTTGCCACCACAATTTCCCCGCATTCGTCACAGTAATAGGCGGGTATCCGGTGTCCCCACCACAGCTGCCTGGAAATACACCAGTCACGGATGTTATCTGTCCAGTTAAAGTACGTCTTGTCCATACGTTCGGGTATCAGGCGGATATCTCCATTTTTCACACCTTCCACAGCCGGTTTTATCAGCTCGTCCATTTTCACGAACCACTGTTTCTTGATTAAAGGCTCTACCGTAGTCTTACATCTGTCATGGGTGCCTACATTATGGCTATAGTCCTCGATGCCCACAAGAAGTCCCATCTCTTCCAGTTCCTTAACGATTGCGGCCCTGGCTTCATAACGGTCCATTCCTGCAAATTTTCCGCCGTTTTCATTAATGGTGGCATCATCGTTCATAATATTGATTTCGGGCAGGTTATGTCGTTTTCCCACCTCAAAGTCATTCGGGTCATGAGCGGGTGTGATCTTTACCACGCCGGTGCCAAATTCCATATCCACATAGGAATCCGCCACAATGGGGATCTCACGGTTCATCAGGGGCAGAAGCACCTTCCTGCCGATGAGGGAGGTATATCTTTCGTCCTCCGGATTAACAGCCACTGCGGTATCTCCCAGCATGGTTTCCGGACGTGTGGTGGCAAATTCCAGGAATTCTGTTGTACTCGGCGTCCCGTCTTCCTGCAGAAGAGGGTATTTGATATGCCAGAAATGGCCGGCCTGTTCTTCGTATACAACCTCTGCATCGGAGATGGAGGTGTTGCACACCGGGCACCAGTTTATAATTCTGCTGCCTTTATAAATCCAGCCTTTTTCATGCATTTTACAGAACACTTCCGTAACCGCCTTATTGCAGCCCTCATCCATGGTGAAGCGTTCTCTGTCCCAGTCGCAGGAGGACCCCAGCTTGCGGAGCTGGCCGGTAATCCTGCCGCCGTATTCCTTCTTCCATTCCCATGCGCGTTCCAGGAATTTCTCCCTTCCCAGATCGTGCTTGTCAACGCCTTCTTCCTTCAGCTTTTCGATGATTTTTACTTCCGTTGCAATGCTGGCGTGATCCGTTCCCGGCTGCCAGAGTGCATTATAGCCCTGCATACGCTTAAAACGTATCAGTATATCCTGCATGGTATTATCCAGGGCGTGTCCCATATGGAGCTGTCCCGTAATATTCGGAGGGGGCATCACAATGGTGAAGGGCTTTTTGCTCCGATCCACCTGCGCATGAAAATATTTCTTCTCCACCCATTTCTCATACAGCCTGTCCTCTATTCCATGAGGATCATATGTTTTTGCAAGTTCTTTACTCATAGTGCTCCCTTCTGCGTACAAGCCGCATTCCAATCTGAATTCTTTAAAGCCCAAAAAAGCCCTTTGCCGATTATAAAACGGCAAAGGGCGTGTTCACGCGGTACCACCTTTGTTCACCGGAAATTTTATTCCTTCCCGGCCTCATTTATCCTTTAACGGGGATAAAACGTGAAGCCCTACCGACTGCGATGCAGACTGTATTCCCTGCCAGCCGTCTGTTCAGGCCTCCGATTCCAAAGCTACCTTCCGCATCCCTTTCTCCGGGCGTCCTTTCAGCCTTTGGGCCGCCCTCTCTGCCGAGTGTTTATGCGTACTCCTCTTTTTCCTCATCTTTTCCTGCTATATTCTTCGCAGCCCTCGCCAAAATATGACAGCCGGCCGCCGATTATTTTTTACTATAATAAAAGTCCGGCTTTTTGTCAAGCCCGGAATATTTCCCCTCCGCTGTTTTCGCGGAAGGCAGCACCTGCAGCCGGTCGTAGATTTCATCGATAACCTGGGGCGCAAGGAACTTTCTGGCGCTGCGGACCATTCCATATATAGTATAGGAAAGCTGGCGTACCAGGATAATCTTGGAGGTATTGTCCGACAGCCCGGCATTTTCCAGTTCACATTGGTTTCCGAAAACGGCCATGGAAAAGAAGGGCAGCCACTTCATGTCCGGCAGTTCCTTCTGCAGGCTTCGGATGCACGAACTATTTTTCATAAGGGGGTTATAGAAGTAATTTTTGTAGGAAGTCAACTGGCTCCCGCAGAGAGTCTGCACCCAGTATTCGTCCTCCGGCTCCCCGGAAATCCAGCCCTGGTAATCCTTGGCCTCCACCACATAGATGCCAGTCTCATGGAGCAGGATAACATCCGCACAGGACGGCTCCCCGTTTTCACAGTAGTGCCAGTTTACGACTATTTTCTTGTAGCCGCCCACATCCTTAAGGATCCGCACCACCTCGTCGCTGCATTTGCGTTCCCCTCCGAAGGACACATCATAATAAGAGCTGTGCGACAGCTTCTGTCTGTCCAGCTTGTTGTATAAATGATGCCTGTATAAATAAACCGAAACTAAGATCAAGCAAAGAACAGATAACATCCGATCCTCCTGATTCCCCAGACACATGTCAAGAGCCTTTTACCCGACAGCCTTCTCCTTCCCCGCCTAAGCGGTCTGAAGAAGCATTGCGGTAACATAGTTGGCCATTTTGGCAGCCCCTTCCTTGTTGGGATGGGTTCCGTCACTGGTATAGTGGTTCAGCTCATAAACCTCCATACCGCAGTTATGCACATCTATCACCGGAAGCCCGTAGGCAGCGGCAATCTCCTTAATGCGCTGGTTAAAGTCTGCAATCGTATTTCCTTTTTCATTGATTCTGGGATGGTCCCCGGAATTGGCTTCAATCAAGGTCATACAGTATATACGGGATGCCGGGTAGGTGCGAAGGAGCTTCTGAATCATAAGTTCATAGCCTTCCGTAAAGTTGGTATAATATTTTTCCCCGCGGCCTGTAATGCCATTAAATTTCCCCAGTTCCATGGAGCGGAAAAAATCATTAGCCCCCATATATACCAGAATCACATCCGGCACAGTCCCGTCCGCTCCCATCAGTTCGTTGATCCTTCTGGTACTGCAGCCTGCGCTGGAATCCTCCGCCTGGGAATCCCCGCATACCGCGCTGGCTGAATAGGAGCCGTTCACCGCAAGGCGCATTCCCGTATTATAAAGCACCTGCATCCACCAGGTCTGGGTTACATCCTTCACATCATTCTGGGTTTCCGGATAGAAACAGGCATAGCCGGAAGGGATATAACCCTGATATGTGGATATGCTGTCACCCAGAATAGAAATGCTTTTTCCCTTTAAAGGAGTTTCCACCGGTGCGGACAGCAAACCGGCGGCAATCAGGCGTCCGTTGGCAATTGTCCCGTTCTGGGGCAGCGTCTGCAGAGACTGTATGGGCGGAATCACCGCCGGTCCCGCTTCAGTGGGAGAAGCAGCGCCGTCCGCCTCCTCCGTCTTTACATTATCTGCTTCCGCCAGGCTCTGCTGCGTCTGAGCCTCTTTCTTTTCACGGGCCTGCTGTTCCAGCAGTGCCTGCTGATAGGCTGCCAGCTCAGCCGCGTATTGTTCCTGAGCCTTTTGATAGGCTTCCGCATTTGCCGCCGCAAGTTCAGCCTGCTGCTGCCAGATATCCCCGGCTGCCTCACTCTGTACCGAATCTGCCTGAGGAACTCCGGCCGCCGCATCCGCATTTACATCAAATACAAAAAGGGCGGCGGTGCAGAAAACTATGGGCAATATATATCTTTTCTTATTCCTGTTCATAAGTATAATCACGGGACATATGCGCTCCCGCATTCCTCCTTATCCTCGCAAGCTGATTAACCTGATGTCATTTATTCCCGTTATTATAACAACATTTTCATCCTCTGTGAACTGGCAATTTGCCGAATCCTGGTCCTGCCGGATCCGTTCAGCGGATTTCCTCCGTATTCACCATCAGGCTTTTGATCTGGCCTGCTTCCTTTACCGGCGTAATGTCCACATTTTTATGGCAGTTAATCCAAAGCGTTTCCAGTTTGGGAAGCTCGGCAAAAACGGAAATATCTTTGACGGAAGGGACAATAATCATGACGGAAGTCAGGCTGTCCATCCCTTCAAATACTTTTATATCCCTGATTTCAGGATAAGACTCACCCCACATCATCAGTTCCTCCAGCTGCGGCATTCCCTGAAGCCAGTCCAGTGTGGAAAGTTTGGGAGATACAAGCAGATTCAGATAGTTAAGCTTTTCCATGGATGCAAGAGGTGACAGATCCGTCAGCGTACGCACCTGTACCGTCAGGGATGTCAGGTTCCTGAATTCTTTGATATCCTCCAGGGAACGCAGGTTAACTCCATCCGCCGGTATTTCCATCGTACTGTTTCCCATACCGATACGGTAAAAATCGCCAAGCCAGCCTACGATATACAGGGACTCACATCGATCCAGGTCGCTGGACATCACGGGTCCGTCCTCTTTTCCCAGAAGAGAACGCATGATGGTTTCCATACCCTTGTCCTTCCATTTTATCTCGTAATCGGAAGCTTTCCGCTGTGCAGAAGGCTCCGGAGGCACTTCTTCATCCATATAGTATGCGGTTATGGCAAAGGGATTATGCAGATACGGGAACGGCCATCCATCCTTATCCGTTCCTTCCGGCAGGTCTCTTTTTCCGCTTTTTCCCAATTCCCGCAAAGAACGGGCCGCATCCATGGTCACTTCCCTGCAGTCCATGGCTGAGTAGGGATTTACTCCGATAAACTCTCCGATGTAGTTTTCACCGAACCGGTAGCAAACGGTAACATACCATTTCTGATCCTCCCTCCGGCAGGAATATTCCATGGCATATACCATATCTCCGCCCTCGTTTTCCTGGGTATAAAACCGGATATTATCCAGCTCACTTCCCAGGGTTTTCCTGGCGGTGCTTTCCAGATCCTTTTTACTATTTTCCCACTGCGCTTCAAAAAGGCTCCCCTCCGTTACCGAGGGCCTGACATCCACAAGCAGGACGGCATCAGATGCCGAAAACCAGATTCCCCAGGGAATGCCGTCCGGCCCGGGTCCTGTCGTCCACTGGCCGGAAACATCGAAGCCGTAGGCTCCCTGCTCCATAATATCATAACTGTTCTTCGCAGTCCGGGCGATCTTCTGTTCCTTCTTCATCACCGGAACCACTTCACAGGATTCCTGCTTCCGCATTCCTTCCTGCATCCGCCCCTCCTGAGGAAGAGGCCGTTCCGCCCCATTCAAAGTAAGCACCATTCCTATTGTGACCGCGGTTATTTTGGCAAGCAGCAGCATATCAGGACCTCCCTTCTGTTCGGCAGTTTATATAATTATTGTAGCATTAATTCATATATTGTTCTACCAGAATCTGTCCCAGCCGCCCATTACTTCCAACGATATTTCCTCTTTTCCAGGGCTGCGGCCTCCTGCCCTCAAAATCAGTCACCGAACCGCCTGCTTCCTCGATGATAAGCAGTCCTGCGGCATAATCCCAGGGTTTTAAATTCATTTCAAAAAAGGCTTCCAGACGGCCGCAGGCTACAAAACAAAGTTCTATGGCAGCGGAACCTATGCGGCGGATATCCTGGCAGTCCAGGAATACCTTTTTGAAGATTTCAAAGTTCCGATCCGCATATTCATGCTCATAAGGTGTTGTTCCGATGGAGATGAGGCTTTCCGCCATCGATGCGGCGGAGCTGACATGAATGGGCTTTTGGTTCAGGCAGGCCCCTTCCCCTCTGACAGCGTGGAAAACCTCGCCGGAAAACGGCTGGTAAACCACTCCGCAGATCATTTCTCCTTTGTCGCAGAGTCCAAGGGATACCGCACTGTTCCTGAAATCGTGAATCAGGTTTGTGGTGCCGTCCACCGGATCCAGGATCCAGAAAGTTCCGTCAAAATCAATGTCGCTGTTATCCTTTTCTTCTCCCATAAACTGGAAGTCCGGCCATTCCTCCCGCAGTCTTTCTTTCAGGAATTCCTGTACCTGGTAATCCACCTGTGTGACGTAATCAGAAACTCCCTTCACCGTCACCTGAGACGCCGCTTCTTCATTGGTAAAAAAAGACTGTGTTTCCATAACAAGCTGAATCAGCTTTTCCATATCTATTTTCATTTCATTCCCTCGCTTTCTTATCCCAGAATAACACAAGTCCGCGGGATAGAAAATATCCTGCGGACTTTTTGATGGAATTGTGACAGCTGCTCTCATATGGATATGCGGGCTGGTTACTTCCTGTCACTTTTATTGCGGACATAGCAGGCGATTCCCTGAGACATCAGTTCCGCCGTGCCTTCGCCGAAACGGTCGATATTCTGTCGGAACCGTTCATCTGAGGTGTACATCAGGCCAAGTCCTTCCAGGATCTCATCTGTACAGTCGTAATAGCTGCTGCTGATATAAGCCTGCCATCTGGCGGCAAGTTCCTGTACCTCCCCTGATTCCGGGGACAGGCCGCGGCAGTCTGCAAAAGCCTGCATGATGGAATTTCCTTTTTGTGTCAGTTCCTCCCATTCAGCCGAGCCATAGCCGTCGGTCCGCTTTTTGCTTTCTTTATAGGCCTGTGTTCCTCCCCAGCGTTCTTCGGCCTCCTGTGCGTATTTTTCTTTGCAGCGTTCAATTTCTTCTTTATTAAATTCCCGGAAACTCATTTCTGCATTTCCCTCCATTCTTCGTTTTGTCAGATCAATAAGGCGTTCCAGGCGTTCTTTTTTCTTTGTCAGAAGTTCATGCTGTGCCCGCAGCGCCTCCTTCCGGTCAAAGGAAGGGGAATCCAGCATATCCTTAATCTGTGCCAAGGAAAAATCCAGCTCCCGGAAGAAAAGGATCTGGGAAAGGCGTTCCAAATCTTTTTCCCCGTATAAACGGTATCCGGTATCCGTCACCGTCTCCGGACGCAGCAGACCGATCTGATCGTAATAGTGAAGGGTACGTACGGTAACCCCTGTCAGTTTGGCCGCTTCATTAATTTTTATCTGCATTCCTTTTTCCTTCCTTCTTTATTCTCATAGCCGGCTTGTATGGAATAAGTGTAGTGTAAACTATGACGCTGCGTCAAAGTCAAGTTTTTTTGCAGGAAGCTAAAATATTTTCAGAGAAAATTTTTCAGAGAAGCTTTATTTCCTTCCGTCCATGGAGAAAAAGAGAGCTTTCACAGCTAAACCTGCTGAAAAAGCTCTCTGTACTGCTTACAGTCTCTTACAATTTTCCAAAGGCCTCAGCCAGTTCCTTCACATCCCCTTTTCTGATAACAGGCAGAAGCAGCCTGAGCTGTTCCTGCGGCAGATCCCACCACCGCATGGCCTCCAGAAGTTCTATAGTATCCTGATCATACCTTTTACGGATTGGTTTCGCCGGAATGCCTCCCACAATCGTATACGGCTCCACATCTTTGGTAACGACGGCTCTCGTTCCGATGATCGCCCCGTCCCCTATGTGGACACCGGAAAGTATGGCCGCCTCATATCCTATCCAGACATCATTGCCTATTACAATATCCCCCTTATTATCCCACGCTTTTGCGACCTCCGATATGGGTAAATCCCACTCTTCAAAAAACAGAGGAAAAGGATAGGTTGACAGAGATGACATGGTATGGTTGGCACTTGTAAAAATGAACTTTGCCCCGCAGGCAATGGAGCAGAACCTGCCGATGATTAAGCGGTCTTTATTAATCGGATAGTGATAAAGTACGTTATTCTTTTCAAAATCGACCGGGTCATTAACGAAATCATTGTACATCGTATATGCGCCTATCTCTATTGCAGGGTCTGTTACCACTGCATCCAGGTACACGGTCTGTTTATCCATGGTACGCGGATATATTTTCTTTGCCGGAATAGTCATTTTTAATCCTCCTGTAATTGAATGTTATCTGTGCTATTCCGGCTGCTGCAACGCAAAGCCTCATTTTTTCACCTGCTTTCCTTACTTTTTCAGTTTATAACTTCTTTGCTTTTCTTACGCTTCTGCTCTTATAACGCCCGTATTTTCTCTGTTTCCGTCTCTCCCAGCACAGCGATTCCTTCTTCCATCAACAGCCGGGCAAGAATACCGTTTCCCTCAGTCATTCCGCCGTCAAACCTGCCGTTATGTATCCTGCCATGACCGCAGGCAGGACTGCGTTCTTTGAGGACGGCCGCTTTGCAGTCAAAAAGATAAGCCAGCTTAAGCACTTCCCGGGCGCCCTTTTCATACTGGAGAGTAACGTCCTCCCCTTCCCGGTTCACCACCCGGCCATCCCGGATTTCTGCCGGAGGCCGGGGAGTGGTCAGCCCTCCGTACACTTCCGGACAGACCGGTATCAAATGATGTTTTTTCTTCAGTTCCTCCAGTTCAGGAAGCAGGCAGCCTGTTCCGTCATACCGGCAGCTTACTCCCAGCAGACAGGCGCTGACAAGAATATTCATAGTTCTTTTCTCCTTTGGATTCCGGCCTTTTCCTCTATTATAGCTTTCTCTTTTTGTTTCGTCCAATATTTTCCCGCTCTTTTTCAGCTACGTCTCCATACTGCTTCCGGTGATAAATTCAGCGCTTCCCGCTCCCACATGATCAAACAGCAATTTACCGTTTTTCCAGAAGCGGCACCAGACCTTACAGACAAGATTTTCTTTTACAAGCCTGTCCATACTGCCTTTTTCCGGCGCTTTCAGCTTCTGTCCGCCATGCCCCTGCACACGGAGATATAAAAGCATATTTCCCTGCTTTAGCAAAACCTCCCGTTCCCCGAACCGGAGTATTTTCACTCCGAGGTACGTTGCCAGACGGTATTCCTTTCCGCCGAAATAGACGAAAGCGATACAGCCCGGGAAATGGCACCCTGCCAGAGGGATATCTGCCACGGAAACCATAACGCTGCATTCCTGCCTGTCATACCAGCCGCACTGGCTCCAGAAATAATAAGAGGGGAAGGAGCAGCCGCAGTCCTTTTCCGCATAGCCTCTGCCGCCGTGGAAATTGATACTGTCTCCATTGATCTGAATGCTGCCTTTCGTCTTATGACTCATGCTCACCACGCCATGTCTGCACTGCAGAAAAGGGATAAAACGGAAGGGGCCCATGATATCCCCCTTTAATGGGGCAATGTTTCCAAAGGCAATCCTGCCCTCGATTTTAACCGGTTTGCCGTCTTTTTCTCCGGTAAGGTTCACACGGAAGCCTTTTGGAGAAAAATAATTGTTTTCAATCTGAATCGTATCCTTCTTGTCGGACAGACGCACCGTATCCAGGGGGAATTCAAAATTCCAGGCATTATCTTCGGTAATGACCTGAATGGAAGCCGTCCCCTTACCATCCCCTGATAAATGAACAGCGGGAATAAAAGCAACCGCCTGGCCGCCTTTTTCCTGCTTGTAATACCAGCCTTTAAAAAACCCTTTTCTGTACATAGACACCTCCGCATAATACGTCCTGCCGATCAGGATTCCCTGAATCGTAAATTTTTATGCAGGAGAGTCTGTAAGCACATAAGTCCCGGCTGTTTTCCCTTTTTACAGTTCACAGTAAAAAGGCTTCATGGGCAGATCCGCAGAATTATAAATACGCACCCTGATATAGGGAACCTGTGCAAAGGAAACCGCACATTTTTCTTCGGACAGGGATGGCACATGCAGTATCACTTCGTTTCCCCACAGGCGCACCTTCCCGATTTCCAGCGGTTTTTCTCCCTGAAGCACCAGAAAGCCGTCCTTCATTTCCCGGGGGCCTGTCAATGGGGAGGGAAGTTCTGCTTCCGGTTCCGCCTCCGGCGTTTTTTCCTTTCTCCACAGTCCGACTCCGGCATGGGCAAAATGAAGGATTATTTTCTTTCCCTTTCTTTCCGCTCCCAGAAGTGCAGGAGGTTCGCACAGAAGCTCCTCCTTATAGACTTTTCCTCTCGCCAGCAGGGCAAGGCGCTCACCCACTTCCTTCTTATGTTTGGGATGGATGTCCTCATACATTCCCAGATCCATGACAGAGGTCATATAGGCGCCGGGAACCCTCCGGCTCACCATTTCCTGCCTGCGCCTTAATTCCGGATATTTTTCTCCCGTCCCTCCCAGCCAGGTGCCGTAGGGAGCCAGCTGGACAAACAAAAACGGAAGATCCTGGCAGAAGCTTTCCCTCCAGCAGCCTATCATGGCCTCGAAAAGCCTGTCGTATATATCCGCATGTCCTTCGTCCGATTCTCCCTGATACCAGAGAACGCCCCGCGCCCCGCAGGGAATGATTGTCTCAAGCATCTGATGGTACAGCCCTCCGGGCCGTCCCACATTATAGGGGCCCATGGGATTCTCCGGCGCTTCTTCCTGGTTTTCCTGCCACTCCTTCTGTTCCTTCAGGCTGAAGCCATACATAACCTTCGCCCATTCTTCCCTATGTTCTTTGGAATCCTCCAAAGCAAAAGCCTCCACGGAAGCTTTTTTCAGCGCTTCCGGATCCTTCCCCTCGATAGCGGCTTTATATTCTTCCAGATAAATATCCAGAGGAGCCTCCTGAAGACATTCCTCCTTCATCCAGGTGGAGGCGCTGGTACCGCCCCAGTTACAGCCGATAATGCCCACCGGGACCTTCAGTATCGGCTGAATGCTTCTGGCAAAGGAATAACCGGGCGTGGAAAAATAGGGCCAGGCCTTATCCCCTTCCCCGAACCAGTAACCGCATTCAGAAACGTCTTTTTCATGTCCGGGATACGCCAGCCGGGGAACATTGAACATATGGATTTCCGGATTGCTTTCCGCTGTTTTCATAGTTTCCCAGTCAGCGTCATAGCAGAGGAAATATTCCATATTGGACTGGCCGCCGGCAATCCATACCTCCCCGACTGAAATGTCCTGAATCCTTATTGTCTCACCGTTGCAGGTGACCGTCATGGTAAGCCCGCGGGCCGCTTTCCTCGGCGGGAGCACACATTTCCACTTTCCATCCTTCACCCGGCAGACCGCCCGGCTTTCCTCCAGGACAACCGTAACCTCCGCGCCTTCAGGTCCCTCTCCCCAGACCGGAATTTCCTTATCCCGCTGCAGGACACAGCCATCCTGAAATAAAATGCCTGTTTTTATCTGTTGCATCTGTTCCTTCCTCCCACATTTTTATTCTCCTGTTATTATAGCAATACTTTCTTTCCGTGAACAGAAGAATTCACAGCGGTTCATCCGCCCGCTCTTTTGCCCTGCTGCTCCTGCTGTTATTTTGAACCGGCCGTCCCGTCAGGACTCCCACACCAGACCGATTCCTTCCTGGGCCGGGCCGTCCAGCACCCGGCCTTCATAGTCGAACCGGGAACCATGGCAGGGGCAGTCCCAGCTTTTCTCATCCGGATTCCAGGTAAGCTCACAGCCCAGATGAGGGCATCTTGCCGTAACCAGGTGAAGCGCCCCTTCCTCATCCCGGTATGCACCGATCTTTCCTTTTCCGTATTCCACCAGATGTCCTTCTCCCGGTTCCAAATCCTCCAGATATTCCCCTGCCGTTACCTTTTTCCTGCCCACATATCCTTTCAGGGAACAGCCTGCCTGTTTCGCAAGATTAACGGCTCCGTTCCAGCCAAGCCGGGAAGGAGTGAACAGATTTTCATATGGATTTTTCTTTCCGGCAATCAAATCCGTGAGCAGCCGGGCGGATACCATGGAATGGCTCATGCCCCATTTGCCGAATCCCGTCGCCACATACCATTCCGGCGTCTGCGAAGAAAAACGTCCGATATAAGGAATGCCGTCCAGCGTCATGCAGTCCTGGGCCGACCAGGCCGCTTCCTCCCTGCATTCCGGCCAGAACCGGCGGGCGTCCTCCCGCAGCCTGTCATATCTGCCTCCGTCATTGCCACCTGTCCGGTGATTGCAGCCGCCAAGCAGAACGAGCTCCTGCCCTTTATGGGATAATCCCCGGAAGGAACAGCCTTCCTCTTCCACCCCATAATACATCCCCTTCATACTCCCTGCGCCGGAGAGTGCCAGACAATAGCTTCTTTCCTGATGCATCCTGGCAAAATAATACCCGGGCTTATTCAGGAACGGAAAGTGGCCCGCAAATATGATGTGCTCTGCCGTCACTTCCCCTCCGGCCGTTGTGATCACTTTTTCTTCCACTTTCTTCACTTCCGAATTCTCATAAATGGTCAGATTTTCTGCAATTTTATAAAGGAAATCCAACGGAGAAAAACAGGCGCAGCCATTTACCCGGACTCCGCCTTCCACAGGAAAAGGCAGTTCGGTTTCGGTAACAAATTCCGCAGGAAGGCCGAGCTTCACCGCAGCCTGTGCCTCCTTTTCCAGAACCTCCCGATCCCGTGTGCTGTAAACACAGGAAAACGTATCCTGCCAGTCACAGCTGATCTCCAGCCTCTCCACAAGCTGCCTGTATTCCTCTATGGCTGTCTGATTGGCTTTCGCATACAGCTCCGCCCGCTCCATGCCCAGGCTTGTTATCAGGCCGTCAAAGATCAGGCCATGCTGGGCTGTAATCTTGGCCGTGGTATTACCCGTCTGGCCCTCTCCGATATGCCCGGCCTCCAAAAGTATGGTCTTTATCCCGGCTTCCTGTAGGAAAAAGGCGGTCAGGATGCCCGCCATCCCGCCGCCTATCACCGCCGCTTCTGTTTGTATATGCCCGGAAAAAGCCAGCTTTTCCGGGTTATGGTTCATTTTTCTCCAGATAGAATCCATGCCGTACCTCTTCTTAGTTTCGTCAGAATATTTGCTCAGACTTCACTTATGTAGGATGCCAGCTTTTCCGGGATTCTATTCTTTTTTATTTATTTGCGCAAATTCCGCACATGCCCCTGTGTCTTCCGTCCGGTGGTTTAGGGACTGCCTTTCCCTCCGCCGGCTATGCAGGGTTTCCTGTAAGGGGCGTATAAACTCGCCGGTCCTTAGGCC
>OLQH01001463.1_pt1 | contig 18298 bp, 18 predicted proteins | sample 1672671 | NCBI WGS metagenome assembly OLQH01 (sample SAMEA3136712, study PRJEB25190) | human gut metagenome
TGGATGAGGAGAGCATCCGATATGTATATAAAACCTATATGAAGATAGATTTTCCAAGGTCAGAACTCAAACCTCTGAAGAGTATTCTGAGCCTGATCCAACAGAAGAGAGGGGAGGGATACGGATTTTATGATAAAGATGAACTGACAGGATATGCCTTTTTGATAAAGGCTCCTTCAGGCAGGGCATATCTGATCGATTACCTGGCTGTGCTGCCATCCCTGAGAGACAGGGGGTATGGAAGCGCGTGTCTCTCAGCCCTTCAAAATATACTTGAGGAGAAAAATACCCTGCACTCCAAACTACTGGGTACAGGGGAAAACATGGAATCTACGGCGAATGAGCGGGAATATACGATAATGGTAGAATCTGAGGACCCATCCTTTGCGGCAGATGAGACGGAAAAGCAGGTTCGCAGAAGAAGAATCCGTTTTTATGAAAAGAATGGATTTTTTGATTCCAAAAATGTCTGCCGCCTCTTCGGAGTGGAGTACAGAATATTAGGAAAGACCTCCTGCATGACGCAGGAAGAACCAAGAAACATGCGCTGCAGGGAAGAATTGGACAGCATTTACCGTACCATTATTCCAAAGCTTGTATATCACAGCCAGGTGAAATGGATGTAAAGAAAGGCAGGGGGAGAGGCAGCTCCACACCACACGGCAGCAGCAATCCCCCGATTCCTTTTAAAGCCGGAAGTCTTCTCACAGAGGAAGAAATTCCGGCTTTCTGTTCTTAAAAACAGTATAGTATTGAAAGCCGCATTCCTTTAAAAGTGTTCCTGCCCGTTCAAAATCGTAGGCGATATGTTCTGGCGCATGGGCGTCAGAGCCAAGCGTCAGGATTTCACCTCCCAGTTCCCTATATCGAATCAGAATTTTTTCTGTGGGATTGGGATGGCCGAGACCATATTTAAAGCCTGCTGTGTTGCACTCCAGGCCGATACCTTTTTGTACCAGGACGTGAAGGATCTCATCCAGGATATCCCTGTATTTTTCATAGGAGTAGTACAGATTGCGGTTGGGACCGTAGCGCACCACATAGTCAATATGGCCGCATACGTCGAAGCAGGAGAGAACCTTCAGGTTTTCCAAAAGGCAGGTAAAATAACTGCGGTAGGCCTCCTCCTCGCTGCGGTTATCAAAAAATATCCGGTCATAGGGGTCACACCCGTCTGCCACATGTACGGAGCCGATGACAAAGTCAAAGGGATAACTGGCTGCAAAGGACGGCAGTTTTCCTGTCAAATGGGGCTGAAGTCCAAGCTCAATGCCGAAATTTATCTCTATTTTATCCTTATACTTCTCCCGGAGTTCCATAAGCTTCTGCTGATAGGACGGCATATCCACGAAAAAGTCAAATTCCCCCGGAGGAAAATCAAAATCCATATGTTCGGTAAAACAAATCCCCGGCACATTTTTGTGAATGGCACTGAGGATCATGTGTTCCATTGGGGCTTCGCTGTCGCTGGAAAATGATGTGTGCATGTGAAAATCTGCGTACATAGATGACATCTCCTTTTCTTTTGCTGCCCTAATTATATAGGAAAGAAGCGGAAATGTACATAAAGAGAATGTAAAACTGGTACGATTTTTCATTTTATGCTTGAATTTTTGTCCCAGATTAGGTACAATATCAAATAGGTTGATGTTTCTTTAACAATCTTAATAGAAACCTCACGGAATACAAACACTTTTAGGAGGAATGAATAACATGGCAGTAAAAGTAGCAATCAATGGATTTGGACGTATTGGACGTCTTGCTTTCAGACAGATGTTTGGAGCAGAAGGATATGAAGTTGTAGCGATCAACGACTTGACATCTCCTAAGATGCTTGCCCACTTGTTAAAATATGACTCTTCTCAGGGTAAATATGCTTTGGCTGACAAAGTAGAGGCTACAGAAGATTCTATCATCGTAGACGGAAAAGAGATCAAAATCTACGCAAAGGCTAATGCTGAAGAACTTCCATGGGGAGAGATCGGCGTTGACGTTGTTCTTGAATGTACAGGATTCTACACATCAAAAGAAAAAGCATCTGCACATGTAAAAGCAGGAGCAAGAAAAGTCGTTATCTCAGCACCAGCTGGAAACGACCTGCCAACTATCGTATATAATGTAAACCACGAAACACTGAAGCCGGAAGATACCGTTATCTCCGCAGCTTCCTGCACGACAAACTGCTTAGCGCCAATGGCTAAGGCTCTTAACGACCTTGCTAAGATCAAATCAGGAATCATGTGTACGATCCACGCTTACACAGGCGATCAGATGACTCTTGACGGACCACAGAGAAAAGGCGATTTAAGAAGATCCCGCGCAGCTGCGCTTAACATCGTGCCAAACAGCACAGGTGCTGCAAAAGCGATCGGACTTGTTATTCCAGAGTTAAATGGAAAATTAATCGGCGCTGCTCAGCGTGTTCCAACGCCAACAGGATCTACGACAATCCTTACGGCAGTTGTTGACGGAACCGTTACGGTTGACGAGATCAATGCAGCAATGAAAGCAGCAGAGACAGAGTCCTTCGGATACAACACAGACGAGATCGTATCCAGCGACATCATCGGTATGAAATACGGCTCATTATTCGATGCTACTCAGACACTGGCACTGCCATTAGATAACGGAACTACAGAAGTTCAGGTTGTATCTTGGTATGACAATGAGAATTCTTACACAAGCCAGATGGTTCGTACAATCAAATACTTCTCTGAATTGGCTTAACACAGAGCGCTTAGCAATATATTAAGACTCACGCAGGGTCCGGTCTTATTGGACCGGATCCTTTTTATAACCTAGAACCAGTTCTTGGATGATAAGGGACATGCCCTTAAAAATATAACTGAGGAGGCAGCCATATGCTTAATAAAAAATCAGTAGACGATATCAACGTAAAAGGAAAAAAGGTGCTGGTAAGATGCGACTTTAACGTTCCTCTTATCGATGGCAAGATTACAGATGAAAACCGTCTTGTCGCAGCGCTTCCGACCATTAAGAAGTTGATTGCGGACGGAGGAAAAGTAATCCTCTGCTCCCATCTTGGAAAGCCGAAGGGAGAGCCGGTTCCGGAACTGTCTTTAGCGCCGGTTGCGGCGCGCCTTTCAGAACTTCTCGGACAGGAAGTGAAGTTTGCGGCTGACAGAGAAGTAGTAGGGCCAAATGCGAAGGCAGCTGTAGACGTGATGAAGGACGGAGAGGTTATCCTTCTTGAAAATACCAGATACAGAATCGAGGAGACGAAGAACGGAGAAGCCTTCAGTAAAGACCTTGCTTCCCTGTGCGACGTATTCGTGAATGATGCTTTCGGTACCGCGCACAGGGCTCATTGCTCAAACGTAGGCGTTACGCAGTTTGTAGATACGGCAGTCGTAGGATATCTGATGCAGAAGGAAATCGATTTCCTTGGAAATGCAGTCAATAATCCGGAGCGGCCTTTTGTAGCTATCCTTGGAGGCGCAAAGGTATCCAGCAAGATTTCCGTGATCGAGAACCTGCTTGATAAGGTAGACACCTTGATTATCGGAGGCGGAATGTCCTATACGTTCAGCAAGGCTATGGGCGGAAATGTAGGAAAGTCCCTCCTGGAAGAAGACTATTGCCAGTATGCGCTGGATATGCTTAAAAAGGCAGAGGAAAAGGGCGTAAAACTGTTACTGCCTGTAGACAATGTGATTGCAGACGATTTCTCGAATGACGCCAATACCCAGGTCGTGCTGCGCGGCGAGATCCCGGATGGCTGGGAAGGACTGGACATCGGTCCTGAGACAGAGAAGATCTTCTGTGATGCCGTGCAGGACGCGAAGACGGTGGTATGGAACGGACCGATGGGATGCTTTGAGATGCCAAACTTTGCACACGGAACAGAGGCAGTGGCAAAAGCCCTGGCAGATACGGATGCGACCACGATCATCGGCGGCGGAGATTCCGCGGCGGCGGTAAACCAGCTGGGATACGGCGATAAGATGACACATATTTCCACAGGCGGCGGCGCTTCCCTGGAATTCCTGGAAGGAAAAGAACTCCCAGGCGTAGCAGCAGCAAACGACAAGTAAAAAGCTTGGCGAGGTATTGTCGAGCCTAGCGTTTACTTGGTTCGCCGCACTTGGCGAGGTATTATGCGAGCCTAGTAAGGGGAACATCCCCATGATAAAGCTTGGCGAGGTATTTTCGAGCTCAGTGCGAGGATTATGAATAGAATAGGAGAAAAGAAGATGGCAAGAAGGAAAATTGTAGCAGGAAACTGGAAAATGAACAAGACTCCAAGCGAGGCGGTTGCCCTGGTGGAAGAGTTAAAACCATTAGTAGCAAGCGAGGATGTCGACGTGGTATTCTGCGTACCTGCAATTGATATTATTCCTGTAGTAGAAGCATGCAAGGGAACCAATATCCAGGTTGGAGCTGAGAACATGTATTTTGAAGAGAGCGGAGCCTATACGGGAGAGATTTCTCCGGCCATGCTTACCGATGCAGGAATAAAATACGTAGTTCTTGGACATTCTGAGAGAAGAGAATATTTCGCAGAGACCAATGAGACTGTAAATAAGAAGATGCTCAAGGCATTCGAGCACGGCATTACGCCAATCATGTGCTGCGGCGAGACGCTGGAGCAGAGGGAGCAGGGCGTGACCATGGACTTCATCCGCCAGCAGGTTAAGGTTGGGTTCATGGGAGTAACCGCTGACCAGGCAAAGGCATCTGTAATCGCTTATGAGCCTATCTGGGCTATCGGAACAGGCAAGACTGCTACGACAGAGCAGGCAGAAGAGGTATGTGCAGGGATCCGCGCATGCATCGCTGAGATCTATGACGAGGCGACTGCAGAGGCAATCCGCATCCAGTACGGCGGCTCTGTAAACGCAGGAAATGCAGCAGAATTATTTGCGCAGGCTGACATTGACGGAGGCCTTGTAGGAGGCGCTTCTTTGAAGGCTGACTTTGGCAAGATCGTAAACTATAAATAGGCAGGAAGAGTGCAATAACATAAGGACCGCTGGTAACTTTGCAGCGGTCCTTATGCTTAGAGGTCTGATTATGAGATATATGGAAATTCCGGTTCGGACAGATTGTTCGCAGCCTTATGCAAGACTAGAAACCTATATACTGGATACGCCTGCCGACAAGATCAGGATTGCCAGAAGGCCTATGGTGATCATCTGCCCCGGCGGCGGATATGAAAAGTTGAGTTACCGGGAGGGGGAGCCTCTGGCTGTCCATTTTATGAACCAGGGATATCATGCATGCGTGCTTCGATATTCCGTGGTGCCGTCCAGATACCCGGCGGCGCTTCTGGAACTGGGAATGGCCATGAAGCTAATCCATGAGCATGCCCAGGACTGGCATGTAGATACGGATAAAATCATCCTGCACGGTGCATCTGCAGGCGGCCATTTGGTTGCAAGCCTGGGCGTATTCTGGCATCAGAAATGGCTCGGGGAGATGCTGAAAGTGGCGCCGGAGACGCTTCGGCCCGCAGGACTGATGCTCAGTTATCCGGTAATCACATCTGATGCTGTCACAGGACATTTGCCAAGTTTTGCCAATCTTCTGGGAGACAGATATGAGGAGAAACTAGAAGAGATGTCCCTGGAAAAGCAGGTAACAGGAGAAACGCCGCCATGCTTTCTGTGGCATACGGCCACAGATGATACGGTTCCTGTAGAAAATTCCCTGTTAATGGCAATGGCGCTTAGAAAGGCCGGCGTGCCGGTGGAACTGCATGTATTTCCAGATGGAGAGCATGGACTGAGTCTTGCCAGCAAGCTGGTAGAAAGGGCGGATGGCTCCGGCGTTCAGGAAGAATGCCAACAATGGATCGGGCTGGCAGATGCCTGGCTTAGTCGCTTGTGCAAAGGCGCGCAATAGATTTTGGATTGAAGGAGATTAAAGATGAGTAAAAAACCAACAGTACTTATGATTTTAGACGGATATGGGTTAAATGAGAATACTACCGGAAATGCCGTAGCAGAAGGCAAAACGCCGGTTATGGATAAATTGATGGCAGAGTGCCCGTTTGTAAAAGGCAATGCCAGCGGGATGGCGGTAGGCCTTCCGGATGGACAGATGGGAAACTCCGAGGTAGGACACCTGAATATGGGCGCCGGGCGCATCGTATACCAGGACCTTACCAAGATCACAAAGGCAATCAAGGACGGGGACTTCTTCGAGAATCCGGCTCTTCTTGCCGCATGTGAGAATGTAAAAAAGAATCATTCTTCCCTCCACCTGATGGGACTTGTGTCAGATGGCGGCGTCCACAGCCATAACGAGCACATTTACGGGCTGCTGGAACTGGCTAAGAGACAGGGAATCGAGAACGTATACGTACACTGCTTCCTGGACGGCCGTGATACGCCTCCGGCTTCCGGAAAGGAATATGTAGAGCAGCTGGCAGCGAAGATGCAGGAGATCGGCGTGGGACAGGTGGCGACCGTTATGGGACGCTACTATGCCATGGACCGTGACAATCGCTGGGACCGCGTGGAAAAGGCCTACCGGGCGCTGGTATTCGGCGAAGGCGAGCGGGCAGCGAGCGGTCCGGCAGGGATCCAGGCTTCCTACGATAAGGATACCACGGATGAGTTCGTGCTTCCGACGGTGGTAGAAAAGGACGGCGTTCCGATGGCAAAGGTAAAGGACGATGATTCCATCATCTTCTTTAACTTCCGCCCGGACCGTGCCAGAGAGATTACCAGAACCTTCTGTGATGAGAAGTTTGAAGGTTTTGACAGAGGCGAGCGGATCAAGACCACCTTTGTATGCTTTACTGAATATGATATCACTATTGAAAACAAACTGGTTGCCTTTGTAAAAGATGAGATCACCAATACCTTCGGAGAATTCCTGGCAAAGAACGGCAAGAAGCAGGCGCGTATCGCAGAGACAGAGAAATACGCGCATGTAACCTTCTTCTTCAACGGCGGAGTTGAAGAGCCAAACGAAGGAGAAGACAGGATCCTTGTAAAATCCCCGAAGGTAGCAACCTATGACTTGAAGCCGGAGATGAGCGCCTATGAAGTATGCGACAAACTTACGGAAGCCATCCGGTCAGGAAAATACGATGTCATCATCATCAACTTCGCCAACCCGGATATGGTAGGCCATACCGGCGTGGAAGCCGCGGCGATAAAAGCCATCGAGGCCGTGGACGAATGCGTGGGCAAGGCAGTGGATGCTATCAAGGAAGTGGACGGACAGATGTTTATCTGCGCCGATCACGGCAATGCGGAACAGCTGATTGACGGCGAGACAGGCGAGCCATTTACGGCACACACCACCAACCCGGTGCCGTTCATCCTCGTAAACGCAGATCCGTCTTACAAGTTAAGAGAAGGCGGATGCCTGGCGGATATCGCCCCCACATTGATCGAACTGATGGGCATGGAACAGCCAAAAGAAATGACAGGAAAATCATTGCTGGTGTAAACTTAACACGTAACATTTTTCACTTTGACACGTAACACTTTTGAAAAGTGTTACGTGTCAAAGTGCATTTTGCTATGTGTAAAATTGTTCAAACCCCTGTGCAAAATTGAAAAAGAGGTGAAATCAATGCATATTTTGATTGTGGAGGATGACGCTGCCATCCGCCAGGAATTGAAGCAATTGCTGGAAAATGCGCTTTATCAGGTAACGGCGCTTGACGCCTTCGGGGACGCGGCAGGCGATATATTGAAGGCGGATCCGGACATCGTCCTTCTGGACTTGAATCTGCCGGAGGAGTCCGGGTTTGATATCTGCACCAAGGCGCGGGCGGTATCGGAGGTGCCCATTATTTTCCTGACTAGCCGTACGGATTCTATGGACGAACTGACCGGAATGCTCAAAGGCGGGGATGACTATATTACCAAGCCATTCCAGCCTCCGATCCTTCTGGCCCGCATTGCGGCGGTGCTGAAGCGCACCCGGAAAGAAACGGAAGGGGAGGCGGCTAGGCTCAGCCATAAAGGCGTGGAACTGGATGTTGCCAGAGGATACATAAGTTTCCAGGGCAGGCAGACGGAATTATCCAAAAATGAATTGAAGATCCTGCATTGTCTTTTTAAGAAGAAGGGGGAGATCGTCCCCAGAGTAGAGATTATAGAATACCTGTGGGATAATCAGGTATTTATTGATGACAATACGCTGAGCGTCAACATGACCCGCATCCGAAGCAAGTTAGAGGAGATTGGAGTGGAGGGCTTCATAGAGACCCGGCGGGGAATGGGGTATCGGATATGAAGTTTATAGATTTTATCAAAGATCGGGTGATGCTCCTTTTGCTTCAGGGATTCGCCATGTTCCTCCTGGCAGGGTTCCTCTATGCCACCGGATATCCGACCGCGTATGGCGCGGTAATTTTCCTGTGCTGGCTCCTTCTGCTGTTGGCTTATCTGGCAGTGGAATACTACAGGCGGAAACGTTATTTCAAGCAGATGGCGGAGGTGCTGGAGCATGTAGACCAGCGGTATCTGCTGGGAGAACTGATGCCGGAATCTTTCCGGCTGGAAGATCACATTTACCAGGATATGATACGCAAGTCCAACAAGTCGGTGATAGAGCGGATCCGCCAGATCGAGGCAGAACAGAAGGACTACCGGGAATATATTGAAAGCTGGGTTCATGAGATCAAGGCGCCGATCACCGGCATTTCGCTGATGTGCGAGAACCACAGGGACGAACTTACCAGGCGCATTAGCCTGGAGAACCAGAAGATCGAGAATTACGTGGATATGGCGCTGTACTATGCAAGATCAGAGGAAGTGTATAAGGACTATGTAATACAGGAGACAGACTTGCAGGAGGTAGCCCGGGAGGTGCTGGCGAAGAATAAGCATTATCTGATCCAGAACGGGATACAGGCGGAGGTTGACTGCAGGCACCGGGCCTTTACGGATCAGAAATGGATCTCTTTCATCCTGAACCAGTTAGTATTAAACGCTACCAAGTATAAGGGGGACTCAAACGCATGCATAAAGGTCGAGACGCAGGAGTATGCGCATGGCGTCCGCCTGCTGGTAAGCGACAATGGAATTGGGATCAAGGAAGAAGAACTGGGGAGAATCTATGACAAGGGATTCACGGGAAGCAATGGAAGAACCCATGAACGTTCTACTGGCATGGGACTCTATCTTTGCAGAAAACTATGCGGCAGGCTGGGTATTGACATCTCTGCCAGATCCCGGGAGGGCGCTGGCACGCAGATCATCCTGGAATTTCCGGTAAGCAGTTATCTTTCAAAACTGTAAGATAACTGCAAGGCAGGCCGATACAAACGCCGGGAAGTATCTGATATAGTCATAGTATCAAAGAAAAAGGAGTGACAGGAATATGAATGACTATATACGCGTGTGCGACGTGGAAAAATATTACGGGAATGGCTCCAATGTGACGAAGGCCATAGACCGGGTCAGTTTCCAGGTGGCAAAGGGAGAATTCGTGGGAGTCATGGGGGCTTCCGGATCGGGAAAGACGACTCTGCTTAATATGATGTCCACCATAGACCGCGTGACTGCGGGACATATCTATTACGGGGATGTTGACATCACGGAACTGTCGGAAGATGGCCTGTCTGATTTCCGCAAGGATAACCTGGGATTCGTATTCCAGGACTATAATCTGTTAGATACGCTTACGATTGAGGAAAATATCGTGCTTGCCATGACGCTTCATAAGGAGGGAAGGGATTCGATCAAGAAGAAATGCGCCCAGATGCTGCGTCTACTTGGAATCACGGATATAAAGGATAACTTTCCCTATCAGGTGTCAGGCGGGCAGAAACAGCGCTGCGCCTGCGCCAGAGCGCTGGTCAATAATCCCCGCCTGATTCTGGCGGATGAACCTACCGGGGCGCTGGATTCCAGATCAGCCCAGACGCTTCTGGAGACATTTTCTAATATGAACGCGTCGCTTAAGGCCACCATCCTGATGGTGACCCATGATGCATTTTCTGCCAGTTACTGCGGACGCATCCTCTTTTTAAAGGACGGAAAGATTTTTCACGAACTGATGCGCGGCTCCAAAAGCAGGAGGGAGTTCCTCAATGAGATTCTGGACGTCCTGGCGCTGACGGGAGGTGAGTTATCCGATGCTCGGTAAACTTGCCTTTCGCAATGTGAAACGTTCCGTCAAAGACTATCTGGTATATGTGCTCACCATGACCTTTGTGACGGCCCTTATGTTTGCGTTCAATAGCATCCTGTTTTCCAGGGATGTCCAGGAACTGTTCGAAGTTGCAGGGCTGATGGCGGCTATGGTGGGGATCGCCACATTTTTTATCGTGCTGATCGTGGCCTGGCTGGTCAATTATATGATAAGATTCATGCTGGAGAAGCGCAGCCAGGAATTTGGCATCTATCTGCTGCTGGGGATGAAGAAAAAGAAGATCGCAAGTTTGTACATGCGTGAAAATCTGTTGATGGGAACGGGCGCATTCTTTCTGGGAATGCTCCTTGGGACTTTGCTTCAGCAGATCATCATGTCCGTTCTCTACAGCATGATCCAGATGAAATACGACCTCCATCTGGAGTTCAATAGATACTGCATTCTGATGACTGCCGCATGCTATGCAGGCTGTTACCTGCTGGCGCTTTTCAGATGCCGCAGAAGATTTAAGAAAATGAACATCCATGACTTGATGAATGCCAATAAGCAGAATGAGGAGATCAAGGAATCCAACGAGAAGTTAAAAAGATGGCTTCTTCCGGTTTCCATTCTGTTCATGCTGGCATTTGGAGTCTTCCTGTTCTGCGGCCTGATTAATAATGCCGGGAGCGTAATTCTGTTTCTGGTGGGACTCATCCTGGTAATCTATCTGTTTTATACAGGGCTTTCCTCCTGGATCATCTGCTATGTCCGGGCAAAGGGAAAAGGAATTTATAAGGGCCAGAACCTGTTTCTGCTCAGGCAGTTTTCCTCCAAGCTTAAGACCATGCGTTTTACCATGGGGACGCTGACCTCCCTTTTTACCATCGCGTTCTTAGGCTGCTCCATAGCCATGATGTTCAGCGACTGGCAGAATCAGGTTCTGGGAGATAAATTCCCTTTTGACGTGCAGGTATACAGCGCTGACGTCAATGATGACTTCCAGGACGAACTGAAGATCATTGGCAAAGAATCGGATATAGAGGATGCCTTTATCTACCACATCTATGCGGGCCAGACCAATCAGGCAAACGCGTGGCTATATACGCATCTGGAAGTATTCGGGGATTCTTACTTGAATAGCGATGGAAGTCCGAATCTGAAAAAGATTGAGAAAAATCCGGAAGAATGCTACTGCAATTATGATACCTATATGGGTCTATCGGATTACAACCATCTTAGAAGGATGTTGGGATATAAAGAGGTAACGCTATCGGACGGCCAGTTTGCCATTCACATCAAGCAGCGCCTGAAAGATCAGGCAAAAGGCCTTGAGGATGCCATATCCATCAATGGGGAAAATGGGAAACTGAGTTTTGCGGGCTACTATACGGAAGCCTTTTCCCAGGATGGCCATAATGGAGGGGACTATGTCATCATCGTCCCGGATCAGGTGATTGTGGGCATGACTCCCTACTACAGCGAACTTGCGGTAGATATTAGAGGGGAGGCGCCGGAAGGCCTGGAGAATCGGCTGGATGATTTAAGCGACAATACAGATTTTGGCGGCCATGCCGAGATGAAAGGAAACAACTGCTACGGGACGGATACCATTGTCACATACTATGCCGTGAACCTGGTGCGGGATAATCTGATACCGGAAGTAAAGTATATGCTGTCCTCCATCATATTCCCTGCGTTTTATGTGGGCCTGGTGTTCCTGTGCGTGGCTTTGACGGTGCTGTCCGTCCACCAGTTAAGCGATTCTGCAAAGTATAAGTTCCGGTACAGCGTGCTCAAGAAGATCGGGCTAAGCAGGAGAGAGGTATCCAGGCTGATCCTGAAGCAGCTGTTCGGATATTACCTATGCCCGGCGCTCTTTGCGGCGCTGATCAGCGGCATCGTGGCAGTATTTATCAGTAATATCTTCATTTTCTATACAGGCGTAAGCACCTCGGTGTTCCAGTATTTTGCCATCTCCCTGGCGTTGTTTATGGGAATCTATATTCTGTATTTCCTGACGACTTATGTCGGATTCAAGCGAAATGTTGAAAGTAGGGAGGGCTAGGATATGCATAAGAAAAATATCTGGGTTTGCATCCTGATATCCATCCTGATTCTGGTCGCAGCGCAGACTGTCTCTGTGCTGATCGCAAGTGCAGCCTGTGCTGCAGGGCTGCCGGTTCCGGCGGGAAATATCGTGGCAGCCCTGCTCTATGCAGCCCTTGCTTTGTGGGGAATCCGCGTGCTTGGGAGGAAGGGACTTAAGATGCGTCCTTCCTCCCTGGGGCTTTCGCCAGTCAGGATCCGGCCGGTATGGGGCGTGGCGGCAGTTCTGCTTCCGCTGGCTGTATGCGGCATCTGCCTGCTGCTGCCCGGACACTTTGAAGCGGTTACAGCTAGGCAGGCGGACGTTGTCTTGATCTTAAGCGGCGCGGCCTATTATGGGATCGCAGCGGCGGTTGTGGAGGAGGCCGTATTCAGAGGGGCCATCCTCAAAAGCCTGGAGAGCAGATGGAACCGAAAGGCAGCGGTCCTGGCCTCGTCGGTCTTATTCGGGGCAGTCCATATGCTGGGAGCAAGTTTAAGCCTCGTGTCAGCCGTGCAGTTGCTTCTGGCCGGTACGGCAGTCGGAATCCTGTTTGCACTGATCGCTTATGAAAGCGGCAGCATCTGGAGCGGCGCGCTGGTACACGGCATCTGGAACCTGTTTATGGTCAGCCAGATCTTGAGTATCGGCCCGGAGGCGGACGCATCGTCCATCTTCAGTTATGTGTTGGAGGTAAAGAATCCCCTGCTCACTGGAGGGGATTTCGGAATAGAGGCATCGGTCATAGCCATGATGGCATATGCGGGGCTGGCGGCAGTTGCGTATAGCATGATACGAAGAGAGAGATTAAAGATATAGCGTAAGAACAGAAAAACTTGGCAATGAAACGGCGTGGTATCAAAAGGTACCGCGCTATAGTTTTCGATTTTTTTCTATCTATGCAACCGCCAGGCCGGATGTTGTGTATACTATAATAAAGAGAAGGCAGGTGATAGAATGTACGAGCAACGATTACTGGAACAGTTAAAGGGACGGAATGAAATTGCGCTTGAAGAAGCGGTTTCTGTCTATGAGGCGTACATATCAGCCATCGTTTTCCGCATTATCGGCAGCGCGATGGCAAGGGAAGATCTGCAGGAAGTGGTCAATGATACATTCTATAGCCTGTGGATAAATGCAGAACGGATCGATCTTGATAAAGGCAGCCTTAGAGCATACCTGGCCGCCATTGCCAGGAACAAGGCAAAAAATAAGCTCCGGGAGCATAAGACGCAGACGCTTCTTATCCAGGAGACGGATCAGGTGGAAGTGACGGATTTCTGTCTGGGCCTGGAGAAGGAGGAACGGGTGAAGATCTTGAAGGATGCATTGGACATGCTGAAGAGAGATGAAAGAGAAATCACCAAACTGATGCGCGCAAGGAAGAAGCTTAAGATCCATCTGAGGGAAAGGGGGATATGTCAATGAAAGAGAAGATTACGGACCTGTTTGACGATATTCCTGTAGAACTGCTGGATGAGATAGAAGTTCAGAAAGGAAATGGTCATGGGAGGAAGAAAGGAATCTATATTCCCAAATGGGCCGCAGTCCTGGTGATAGGGCTTCTCTGCCTGTTTGCGGGAACGGCAGGGTACGCGGCGATCAAGCACCCGGACCTGTTTAAAACGTATTTTGGCAGCGGCGACGGACAGATAGAAAAGGATCTGATGCAGGAGCAGTACCATGAGGCCAGGAATAAGGATTACTGTCTGCGGGTGGAGGACGTGCTGGCAGATGGAGATATCAAGTATATTCTCGTCTCAGTGGAGGCCTTGAATGCAGACAGCCAGAAGGCGCTTAAGGAGAGCGAGACATTCCCCGTCATCCGGATTACCGGAGATTCGAAGAAAGGCACTGGCTCAGGAGGAGGTGCATATGAATATGACCAATACCCGGACGATGAGAAGAAATACTTCATGTTCGAGTGGAACAGCGCGGGCAGCAACTGTACGATCCTGTATGCGGATGGAATGCCCTCCATGCCAGGCCAGGACTGGCTCGATGAGCATGGCGACGAGATTCTGAAGATATCTTTTAAACTGCATAAGAAAAAGGATAAGGCCATCGCGGTCGTTCCATACAAGAACCAATTCCCTGATCATATAGGCTTCGACAGGGTGGAGATCCGCAGGATGAGCGTCAGGGTCTCCGGGGAGTCGAGAAAGGCGGATGACAGTTCCGGCAGCATGGGAGGATGGGAGTATTATTACCCCACCGTTACGGCAGTGCTCGAGGATGGAACCAGCGTCAAAATCATGAAAGGCAACATAGGATATGAGGAGGCCGGGACGGACAGGACACATCCATACGCGGGCGCCAGTGGAAGTTATAGCGAGGGAAGGGACGGAAAGATGAAGATAGAATATATGGTCAAATTCAGAAAAGCGCTGGACATTGACAAAATCGACAAGGTTATGATCAACGATACGGAATATGACGTAAAATAATATTTAAAAAATGAGATATTTTCTCCTTCTGCAAGGTATGATAGGTGAAAGGCTTTTCAAAAAAGAAGAAACTGCTTGCGGGGTGTGGCTGTTGGAAGAAGGAAAATATATTGTGGCTGTTGAAACGAATAAGGATATGGTATACCGTATTGCATTGCATGACTGTCGGAACCGGCACGATGCAGAAGACATTATGCAGATCGTGTTTCTCAAACTGTACCGCTCAGCGGTGGCATTTGAAAGCCCGGAGCATTTGAAGAACTGGCTGATACGGGTGACGGTGAATGAATGCAGGCGAATGTACGTCTCCCCCTGGAAGAAGCATGAGGAATGCCGGGAATACCTTCCCGAAGAAAGCGCGGCCTGGGGCTTTGATTCAGAGGAAGCAAGGAGGGATCAGGAGATTCTTCAGGCAGTCATGGCTCTGCCAAGGAAATACAGAGTGCCGGTCTACCTGTATTATTATGAGGGATACCAGGCGGCGGAGATCGCCATCCTGCTAAAGAAGAATCCTTCCACCATACAGACGCGGCTGATGCGGGCAAGGAAGCATTTAAAAATATCGTTGGAGGAGGCAGGAATATATGGAAGATAGATTTCCAGAAGAAGAATACAGGAGAGTGTGCAGCGCCCTGAAACCCTCCTTCCAGGCAGAACAGGAGGTCGTGAATATGGCAGAGCCGGGGAAAAGGCCATGGCGCAAGAAGAAGGCATTCGTCACGCTGGCAGCCGTGCTGGCACTGACGCTATCCGTATCCATCGTGTCGGTTGCGGCTACGGACGGCAAGATCGTAGAGGAAGTGAAGGACAAGGTAAGCTTGTGGTTTCGGAATCTTACGCTGGATGAAGAGGCGTCAACGCAAGATCATATGGTGCTTCGGGCGGAAGACGGGACGTACATTACCATTGATCAGGATGAACGGAATCCAAAACTGGTGTACCACGAAGACAGCAAGTCATTGGGACTGGCGATTGGCGGCCAGGAGATCGACATTACGGAAGAATTGCTGGAAGACGGCGTATATACGACGGAATATACTTATGAAGGCAAGACGTATGGCGTTACGATCCAGGGAGAATTAGAGACGGCGCAGATGAAAGTAGAGCCGCAGTAAGAAGATGGGATAGCGGGAACCTTCCGGCAAACGGAGGCTCCCGCTATTTTTGCGGCAGCCGGACGCAGAATTGCCGCTTGCAGATGCGGCTGGAACATACTATAATCAAGGTCAGATTACATGTCAGGCAAAAGGAAGGAGTTAAGATGGAAAAAAGATATGACACATTTTTCTTTGATTTAGATGGGACGATCACAGATTCTTCCCTGGGAATCACGAATTCCGTAATGTATGCATTAAAAAAATACGGGATCGTGGAGACGGACAGGCGCAAATTGTACAAGTTTATCGGTCCGCCGCTTACGGATTCCTTCCCAAGATTCTATGGATTCTCCGAGGAACAGACCTTGGAGGCGATCGGCTACTACCGGGAGTACTATAAAGACAGAGGAATCTTTGAGAACCGGGTATACGATGGATTCGAGGCGGTGGCAAGCAAACTGAAGGAAGATGGAAAGACGCTGGTGGTGGCCACGTCAAAGCCGGAGCCCTTTGCGAGGCAGATCATAGAACACTTCGGGCTGTCGCCTTATTTTGACTACGTGGCAGGCATGGAGCTTGATGGCGGCCGGGGTACGAAGGCGGAGGTGATCCGTTATGCGCTTTCAAACTGCCGGACATCCGAGCGATCCAAGGTGCTGATGATCGGCGACCGGGAGCATGATGTGGCTGGGGCAAAGGAAAATGATATCCACTGCCTGGGAGTGCTGTATGGATTCGGAAGCCGCGAAGAATTGGAGGCGGCTGGCGCGGACTATATCACGGAGGATGTGGAAGGAATATTGGAATTTCGTTAAAATCTCCGCCATCCTATTGACAAATCCAAAAGATGTTGTTATGATTAAAAAACAGAACGCACTCTGTTTTTGAAAACGAAAATGGGAAAGAGGTGCAATATGCAAAGAGTTTATTCATTAATCGTCGACAATAATCCCGGCGTCTTAAGCCGTATCGCAGGACTGTTCAGCAGGCGCGGATATAGTATTGACAGTATCACGGCGGGCGTGACGGCAGATCCGAGATTTACAAGGATTACCATTGTTGCAAGCGGAGATGAGTTGATCTTGTCCCAGATTGAAAAACAGGTAAGGAAACTGGAAGATATCATCAAGATCAAGGTGCTTAAGCCAAGCGAGTCTGTCTACAGGGAACTGATCATGGTCAAGATCCGTGCCAATGCGGCCCAGAGATCAGAGATCATCTCTATCGCGGACATATTCCGGGCTAAGATCGTAGATGTGGAGAAGGAGTCTTTGATGGTAGAGCTTACCGGCAACCAGTCTAAGCTGGACGCTTTTTTAAATCTTCTGGACGGCTATGAGATCCTGGAACTTGCCAGGACGGGAATTACCGGGCTTTCCCGGGGAATCAAGGATGTTACATACATTGACTAGAGGCGCATTTTAAATGGGAGCAGATGATTTGTCCGCCCTTATTTAACAATACAAATTCAATTTAATCAAAAATAGGAGGAATGCTAATATGGCAGCAAGAATTTATTATCAGGAAGATTGTAACTTATCATTACTGGAAGGTAAGACAATCGCAATTATCGGCTACGGAAGCCAGGGACATGCGCATGCGCTCAACTTAAAGGAATCCGGATGCAACGTTATCATCGGCCTTTACGAAGGAAGCAAGTCCTGGGCTAAGGCAGAGGCGCAGGGACTGAAGGTGTACACCGCAGCCGAGGCGGCAAAGCAGGCAGACATCATCATGATCCTGATCAACGATGAAAAGCAGGCGGCAATGTACAAAAAAGACATCGAGCCAAACCTGGAAGAAGGCAATATGCTGATGTTCGCGCATGGCTTCGCAATCCACTTCGGACAGATCGTTCCGCCGGCAAATGTGGATGTTACAATGATCGCTCCAAAGGCTCCGGGACACACGGTAAGAAGCGAATACCAGGCTGGAAAAGGAACTCCTTGCCTTGTTGCGGTAGAGCAGGATTATACAGGAAAAGCGCTTGATAAGGCGCTTGCATATGCGCTTGGAATCGGCGGAGCAAGAGCCGGCGTTCTTAAGACTACATTCAGGACAGAGACAGAGACAGACCTTTTCGGCGAACAGGCAGTACTTTGCGGCGGCGTTTGCGCATTGATGCAGGCAGGCTTCGATACATTAGTAGAAGCAGGATATGACCCGAGAAATGCTTACTTCGAGTGCGTTCACGAGATGAAGCTGATCGTTGACCTGATCTATGAGTCCGGATTTGAAGGAATGAGATACTCTGTCTCCAATACGGCGGAATATGGCGATTATATCACAGGACCAAAGATTATCACAGATGAGACAAAGAAGGCAATGAAGAAGATACTTGCAGACATCCAGGATGGCTCATTCGCAAAAGAGTTCTTATTGGATATGTCACAGGCAGGCGGACAGGCGCACTTCAGAGCTATGAGAAAGCTGGCTACAGAGCATCCGTCAGAAAAAGTTGGCAAGGAAGTCAGAAGCCTTTACAGCTGGAGCGACTCCGAGAAGCTGATCAACAACTAGGAAGCATAGAAGGTACATATAAGAACTGGGGGATGTCGGTTAATACCGATTTTTAAACTCTAAATCCTAAAATAAGAATCTCC
>OLQH01001466.1_pt1 | contig 18251 bp, 15 predicted proteins | sample 1672671 | NCBI WGS metagenome assembly OLQH01 (sample SAMEA3136712, study PRJEB25190) | human gut metagenome
CTGGTGCGTCGGCCGCCGGCGCATGGGGGTTCCTGGGAAACGATGGATGTTTTTAAACATTAAAGTGACCGGATTGTCATGGCATCCCATTTTTCTTCCATATCTTTTATCAGCGCCAGCTGGACACGGGTCCGGTCCAGGTTATGGTCCGGGCGCTGAATTTTGAAATACACATCCCCCTCCAGATAGTCGGTAAGGAAGCGGATTCCGCATTCCAGTGTCATCAGCTTTGCCCCCATGGGAAGCATGTACAGTTCTTCGTCAGTGAGAATTGTGCCGGCCTTTTCCAGAAAACCCTGGGAAAAAGCACGGTAAAGGGGAAGGGAGAGACTGACTTTTGATAAATCCGTCTCATCTTCCAGAGCGGTATTGGCTCCGAAGCGTATGGCATCTCCGAAATCGTAGATGGAGAGGCCCGGCATGATGGTGTCCAGATCGATGACACACAGGGATTTTCGGGAAGCGGCATCAAAAAGCACATTGTTCAGCTTGGTATCATTGTGGGTTACCCGCAGGGGGAGCCGGCCGTCGGCAGAAAGTCTTGCAGCAGAATCCAGCTGCCTGGCCCGGGCCTCGAGAAAGGCCAGCTCCGGCTCTGCTTTTCGGACCCGGTGCAGAGGGTCTTTTTTTACGGCATCAAGAAGTCTCTGGTAACGGAGCGGCGTATTATGAAAATCCGGAATCGACTGGGAAAGCGTGGAAGCGGGGAAATCATTCAGCATCTGCTGGAAAGCGCCGAAGGCTCTGCCGCTTTCTCTGAAATCTTCCGGGCTGTTTGCCTGCTCCAGGCAAAGGGTATTTTCAATAAAAAGGTAACACCGCCAGAAGCTGTCTTCAGGATCCTGATATAAGATCCGGCCGGAGTCTGCGGGGATCAGGGTGAGGGTTTCTCTCTCCGGAACGCCGCCATTTTCCCGGATCTTTCGGCGCAGAAAGGCCGTTACCAGGCGGATATTCTCCATCACCGTGTCCCGAAACAGCACCACGTCCTGGAACACCATGGAGTAGGAGCGCAGGAGGGCCTCCGGGTCCACCGTGGACACGTCCGTCCCGCCCAGGGACACCTTCCCGCCGGTGACATCCCAAAACCGGGCGGCCAGCTTGCAGGCGGTAGACTTCCCGCCGCCGGAGGGTCCGATAAGGGCGGTGACTTCCCCCTGGCGGGCGGTGAAGCTCACATCCTCCAGCACCCCTGCACCCTCCCGGTAGGCAAAGGAGACATGGTCAAAGGTGATGTCGTAGCGGTTGGGGCAGAAATCCTCCGTTCCCGTCTGAACCGGCTGCTCCAGAATGGAGCGCATCCGTTCAATCTGCAGCTTGGTGTTGAAGGTAGCGGCGATATTCTGGAGCACCACCCCCAGGGGATCATACAGCCGGGCGGCAGCAAAGAGGAAGCCCAGGAAATAGAGGAAGGGGAGCTCCCCGGCCAGTAGCAGCGCCCCGCCGGTGAGCACCGTGGTGGCAAGCCCCAGCCGCAGGAAGGCCTGGGCGGAGCAGACGAACACGCCGGTGGCCAGCTCGGAGCGGATGGAGCTGCCCTCCATGGCGGCCAGCTTTGCCTCCAGGCCGTCAAGGTACCGCTCCTGCCGGTGGCAGGCCTTGATGTCCCGGATGGTCTCCAGCCCCTCCTGGATGCAGTCGGCCACCGCCCGCTTGTTCAGGATATTTTTCGTTCCGAAGGCGTCCTGGATCTTCTTACTTCCCGCTGTCAGCGCCACCGCCACGGGCACCACCCACAGCACAGCCAGGGCCATGCGCCAGTCACAGGCGAACATGCACACCCCGATCACCAGTGTGGAACCGACGGAGGCGAACAGCTGGGGCACATAGTGGGAGAACATCTGGTCCAGGCTGGAGCAGTCGGCAATCATGGTGGAGGTCAGGTCGCTGAGATCCCGGTTGCCGAAGAAGGACAGGGGCAGCCTGCGCAGGGTCTCCGCCAGGCTCACCCGGCGGTTGGCGCTCTCCCGGTAGGTGGCGATGTAGAGGGAGGCGTACTGAAACCAGTGGAGGACGAACAGCAGGATCAGCACCACCAGGGCAAAGCCCACATAGATCCAGAACCCGTCCATGGGACTGCCGCCGCCCTCCAGGCAACCCAGAAGATGCTGAACCGTGAACAGTACCGCCCCCACGGGGAACATGAGGGCCAGATTGCACACAAAGCACCAAATCACGGCCTTCACCAGGTCTCTGGCACCCTTCTCGCTGAGGGCGAAGATATGTTGTAATTTCTTTATCATACCGCTGCCTCCTTTCCAACCTTCCACTTTGCGCTACGCTGATAGTCCGCCCACATGGCGGCGTAGACACCGTTTCTTTCCAGCAGGGCGCTGTGGCTGCCCTGCTCCGCAATCTTTCCCTCGCTGAGGACGATGATGTTGTCCGCGTTCTGCACCGTGGACAGCCGGTGGGCGATCATCAGCACTGTTTTATTCCGGGTCAGCGTCTCAAAGGCCTTTTGGATCTGATGCTCATTCTCCGGGTCGGCAAAGGCGGTGGCCTCGTCCAGTACCACGATGGGGGCGTCCTTCAAAATGGCCCGGGCCAGGGCGATGCGTTGCTGCTCCCCGCCGGAGAGATAGACGCCCTTTGCGCCCACCACCGTGTCCAGCCCCTGGGGCAGTTTTTCCAGGATGTCATCGCACTGGGCGGCATGTGCGGCGGCAAGCACCTCCTCCCGGGATGCATCCGGCCGGGCAGCCCGGATATTCTCCAGCAAGCTCTCTTTGAACAGCCGGGTATCCTGGAACACAAAGGCCACCTGCCCCATGAGAGCGGTGCTGTCCAGTTCCCGCACGTCCGCGCCACCCACGGTGACGTTGCCGCTGTCCACATCCCAGAACCGGGGAATCAGGCTGGCGGCGGTGGTCTTTCCCCCGCCGGATGGACCCACCAAAGCCACCACCTGGCCGGGCTGGACGGAAAAGCTCACATCCTCCAGCGCGGGCCGGTCGGCGCCGGGGTAGGTGAAGGTCACGTGTGCAAAGACCACGGCGTCGCCAGCCGGCTTCTTTTGTACCTTCGATTCCTCCATGGGCTTCTGGCTCAGGATCTCGTCCAGGCGTCCGATGGCCTCGTCGGCCTCCATCACCGCCTCGCTCATATACATGATGCGGTTGATCATCTGACCGCAGGCAGGGGCGAACAGGGCGTAGAAGATCAGGTTCACCAGCGCGGTACGCACATCCCCGCCGGAGGCGATGAGCAGCGCCGCCGGGATCAGCAGGGCGAAGGCCCCGTTGATGAAGGTAAGGAAACAGGTCTGGCCCGTCCGGCAGCTCATGGCGTACTGACTGGCCAAGTCGCTGTAATCCTGGATGGCGGCGTAGAAAGCCTTGAAGGAGTAGACCGTCTGCTGGAACATCTTTACCACCGGGATGCCCCGGACATACTCTACCGCCTCGCCGCTCATGCGCTCGATCTCCTGTTGATAGCGGTGGAAAAAGCCGGCGTTCTTGCCGCCCATCATCATGCACATGGAGAGCAGCGCCAGTACCATGGTGAGCAGACACAGCAGACCCATCCGCCAGTCAAAGAGGAACAGTACCACGATGGCGGCGATAGGCGTCACTGCCGTGGCGGCCAGGTCGGGGAGCTTGTGGGCAAGCAGGTCCTCGGTGAGCCCGGCGTTGTCGTCAATGAGCTTGCGCAGCCGCCCCGACTGGTTCCCGGCAAAAAAGCCCAGGGGGAGTTTCAGCACATGGGTCATGGCGGCGCGCCGGATGTTCCGGGCGGTGCGGAAGGCCGCGATATGGGTGGACATGAGGGCGGCAAAGTACAGCAGGATGCTGCCAACGGCAGTCCACACTGCCATCCAGCCCCAGAGTCCCAGGTTCCCGGCCCCGTCCAGGCCGGGCCAAGTGGACAACACGCTTCTGGCCACCAGCCAGACACACAGATACGGCGCCAGCCCCAGCACCGCCGACAGGGCGGACAGGATACAGCCCAGGATCGTCAGGTTCTTGTGCCCGCCCGCATAGCCCAAGATGCGGGTCAGGCTGCTTGGTTTCTTTTGCTTCAAAGTGATCCCTCCTTGTTAAAATAGTTAGTCAAAGCTAACCTATATTCAAAAAAGATAGGGGTTAAGCCCCCATCAATTTCAGCCATCCGGCGGTATAGAAATCGCGGAGTTGATCCACGTCCCGCAGCGCCTGCTCCCGGGGCATATCGTGGATCACGATCTCAAAAATGCCACTCATCATCCCGCTGGCGATGATGTGACACAGAGACTGGCTCAGTTCCGGAATGTCCCGGCCCAGACGGCGGAGCACCTCCATGTATTGGAGGGTGTACTCTACCTCCACCTCCACCATGCTGTGGAGGAAGTGCTCATAGCTGGTACCCTCTGCGCGGGTGAGGAGCAGCTTCACCGGCTCCCGGTGCTGGCAGATGTAGTCCACCATCCAGTGGACGCAGTTGCTGGATTCCTCCCCCATGTGATCTGGCTGCTGCTCCTCAGGCAGTTCGGCAAAGGAGGTCTGGGCCTCCATGAACCGCCCCATCAAAGCGGCCGCGTGCGGCTCCACGATGGAGGCAAAGAGCGCCTCCTTGCTGGAGAAGTAGCCGTAGAAGGCCCCGGTGGTTACCCCGGCGTTCTTTACGATCTGCCGCAGAGAAGCCCCTTGAAAGCCCTTGTCCAGAAATTCGGCCATGGCTGCCTCTTGGATTTTTTTCAGCGTGACATTAGACTTTTCTTCCATAGGCGCTCTCCTTATAACAGTGTTATATAACACCGTTATAATACGACGAAAGCGGCAGTTTGTCAAGTGGAATACGAAAAAAGCCCGGCGCATACGCGCCGGACTCTGTCAGGAAACTTAATCTTGCTTTTTCTGGGGCAGGGCAGTCATACTGTGGAGGCTTACGCCAAGAGTAGACAGGTTGTGGAGCATGGCGGAGGTGGTTGGAGGCAGAATGCCCGTCACGCCAAGACCGATGAGCGCCCCGTTGAACCCGATGACAAAGCGGTAGTTATTCCGGATGCGGCGCATCAGGGCCATGGCCAGCTGCCGCAGGCGCACCAGCTCCCACAGGCTGTCGGCGGCAATGGTGATGTCGGCGATCTCCCTGGCGATGGCCGCCCCGTCGCTGATGGCGATGCCGGCATCCGCCTCGGAGAGGGCCGGAGAGTCGTTGATGCCGTCTCCCACCATAAGGACAGTATGCCCTTCCTTCCGCAAAGCGGCCACATACTCCGCCTTGTCCGCTGGCAGCACCCCGGCCCGAAAGGCATCCACCCCGAGCTGTTCCGCGATGGCAGCGGCGGTGCGGGGGCTGTCCCCGGTGAGCATGACGGCATTCCGCACACCCAAGACTCGCAGGGCGGAGAGCACCTCCCGTGCCTCCTCCCGCAGAGGATCGGAGATGCAGATCACGGCGGAGAGCACCCCATTGATGGCAAGATAGAGCTGGGAATACTCTGGGGGCAGCGCGTCGAACTTGGCCCGCTCCTCCTCCGGGATCACGCACTTCTCATCCTCGAAGATGAAGTGGGCGCTGCCGATGCGCACCTGCTCCCCATCCACTGAACTGGCAATGCCGTGGGCCACCAGGTACTCCACCTTGGCGTGGCGCTCCTCGTGGTGCAAGCCCCGGCGTTTGGCCTCCTCCACTACGGCGTTGGCCATGGAGTGGGGGAAGTGCTCCTCCAAACAGGCGGCCAGACGGAGCATTTCATTCTCTATTTTTCCGTTGAAGGTAAAAATCTTTGCCACCCGGGGGCAGGCGTGGGTGAGGGTGCCGGTCTTGTCAAAGACGATGGTATCCGCTTTCGCCACCGCCTCCAGGAATTTTCCGCCCTTGACGGTGATGTGCTCCCGTCCCGCTTCTCGCATGGCGGAGAGCACCGCCAGGGGCATGGCCAGCTTTAGGGCGCAGGAGAAGTCCACCATAAGTACCGACAAGGCCCGGGTCACGTTCCGGGTGAAGGCAAGGCTCACCAGGCTGCCGGCAAAGGTATAGGGCACCAGTTTGTCCGCCAAGTTGGACGCTTTGGCTTCGGCGGCAGACTTCATCTGCTCAGACCGCTGGATCATCTCCACAATCTGGTCATAGCGGCTCTGGCCGGTGGCCTGCTTCACCTCCAGGACACACTCTCCCTCCTCCACTACGGTGCCGGCGTACACCGCGCCGCCGGGCCGCTTGACCACGGGGACGGATTCGCCGGTGAGGGATGCCTGGTTGACGGTGATCTCCCCCTCCGCCACCACGCCGTCCAGGGGGATGACGCCCCCGGCTCGGACGAGGACCCGGTCGCCGGGCTTTACCTGGCCGATGGGGACCAGCACCTCCCCGGCCTCTGTTTTCAGCCACACCCGGTCCACGTGGAGGGACAGGCTCTCCGCCAGGTCCGCCACAGATTTCTTCCGAGTCCAATCCTCCAGCAGTTCACCGATCTCCAACAAAAACATGACAGTGCCGGCAGTACCGAAGTCCCTGCGGCAGACGGAGATCCCGATGGACAACGCATCCAGCGTCTCCACCTTGATCTGACGATGTCCCAGGCAGCGCAGACCTCTGTGCAGAAAGGGGATCATGTGCCAGACAATCCGGGCGATCCGCAGCGGGGCGGGCAAAAACAGGGTAGTGGCTGCTTTCACCGCCACCTTGCCCACCAGTTTCTCCTGGAACTCTCGGTTCAGAGTCCGGGTGCTGTGGCCGGGCAGGGTGACGGATGACTCCGCCCCGGCCCAAGTGAACGCACCGAGGGCGGAGAGGACGGCTTCCCGGTCTCCCGTATAGGTTACGATGACGCAGCAGGTGCGCTCATGGACCACGGCCTCCCGGGTCCAGGGCTGTCCCTTCAGCCAGGTTTCCAGCAGATCCGCCTGGCGAATGGATATATTTTTTTGGCGGAGCCGCAGACGCATCCGCCCCCGGCTCTCATGTACGATGGTTGCTTGCATACTAAATCTCTCCTCATGGAAAAAAGGGAGCCGTTTTCCGGCTCCCTTCCGCAATTTTCAGGCTTCCTGATCCTCCACCTGGGTCTCAGCTTCCTTGGCGGCTCGGGTCTCGTTGATGTCCTTTGCAGAGGCCAGGATGTCGGCGGCGTTCTCCTGCACACAGGTCACAGTTTCCATCACGCTATCCTTCATCCGCAGGCCGGCGGCGGTAATGTGAGTATAAGCTTTCTTGGCGTCTTTGCTGGTGAGCAGCTTCACGCCGACGGAGCCGAACAGAGTGCCGCCCACGAAGCAGGCCAGTCTGACATAGTGTTTCATCATGGAAATCTTTCCTTTCTGCTTTATTTGTGTTTGTAGCCCGTAATCATCACCATGACCATGCAAATCACGGCGCCCCAGGCCCAGAAGCGATGTTGTTTCATTGAAATCTCCTCCTGTCCGGAAACAAGCTTTTTTATGTATCTGAGTATTATAAAGGATAAACAATGCTGTGTCTCACCGAATCAGACGATGTTATGCCGGTTCAGACATTTTTCGATACATGGTTGGCGACATGCCATACTGCCGCCGGAAGGCGGCGGAAAACTGGCTGGCGCTGCTGTATCCCACTGACTGGGCTACACCCAGCACGCTAAGAGAGGAGTCCCGCAGCAACTCCGCCGCACGCTCCATCCTCCGCTGCTGCAGCCAGGTGTGGACCGGCAGTCCGTACAGGCGACGGAACCCCTCCTTGAATGTAGTTGCAGAGAGGCAGGCACGGCGGCTCAAAGTTGATATGGAGAGGGGTTCGTCCAGATTCTCCTCCATATATCGGCGGGTTTCTGCCAAGGTCCGGATCATCTCCTGATCCAGCACCGGGGCCATTTCCGCCGCTGGTTCCCCCTGGGCAGATAGCAGATACAACAGTTCCACCGACTTCCACACGCACCAGCGTGCCCGCTCGCTCTGGGGCAAACGATCCAGGTCAGCGAAGGCCGCCTGGCTCCAGCGAGAGGGCCCCTCCACAGCGCAGCCGCCCCGGCTGACCATCCACCGCCGTACTTGATCCGTGTTCAAAGTCAAACCGCCCAGCAGGTCACAAATGGCTTTTAGACTCGCCCGGGCACCCCGAGCGTCCACCGCCACCAGCACACCCTTTAAGCCGGTCTCCACTCTGGTATCGGTCAGATCAGAGATGTCGGTGAGGAGAAGCACCTGCCGGGTACCTAACCTCAGAGCCGAACCATCCCGCCGGGTCAGAGTCACCATCCCGGCCAGGCAGAACAATACCTCAAAGTGCAGAGGTTCCAACCGGAGGGGCAGAGGGAATGACCTCTCGCACAGGGAGAACAGGCAGGCTCGCGCACCAGGCATCACTTGTGTCCATTCCCCCTGTTTTGACAAAAATTCTGCCAGCATCCTCTTGCCTCCTCTCGATTGATCTGTGTCTCAGATACTTATCGGCCAAACAGCCCTTTCTTGTGCCAGGATTCCCTCCGAATCTCTCCCACATCATAGCCAGTGGCGGAAATAGCCGCCCGTAAAGTCTCTTGATCCAGTTCCATTTCCGTGATTACCACAGTCTCTTTTTTACTCCGAGATGAAGTGACCTTCTTCACCGGAAATGCTTTCCGCACCGCATCGTTCACATGGCTCTCGCACATACCGCACATCATGCCGTCTACTTGGATTGTGTATTTCCACATCTTCTGTCCCTCCATTCTTCTTAAAGTACGTTTCGCTGGTTCCAGCATATACGGTACACTTCATCAGAAGCATCCCAATAGTTGAATAGTAAGTCAAATGCTGTGCTCAGCCGCACCATTTGTCGCTTTTTATGAGATGCCACTCGGTTCTTCGTTTTCCAAAAGGCTGCTGTTTTCCCGCATCGCCAGAACGCAGAGCCAATGCTTTTTTGCATTCCGATTTATGATGATCTCAGAAAAACCTGCCTCGGTGAGAAAACGGGCAAGTTGGTCTCCATCGAAGATCCTCATCCCATCAATGACAGAAAGCCACTTGCTGGCGTGGGGATCTTCTCCGTCCGACTCATTGACGATCAGAAAGATGCCGCCCGGCCGCAGAGTGCGGTACACCTCCCGGAAGCTCTCCGTAGGACCAGGCCAGAAATATACCGTTTCAAATGCGGTCACCAAATCAAATGCACCATCCTCGAAGGGAAGGCAAGACACATCTCCCTGTATGATACGGCAGCGGCTGGCTTGCAGCCCCTTGCGGTTAACACTCTTGGCCTTTTCCACAGATATTTCTGAATAGTCTAAGGCGGTGACAGTCGCAGCAGGATATTTTCGTAAAAGGGCTCGGATATTCCGCCCACCACCGCAGCCCAACTCCGCAATCTCGGTGGGACCTGTTTCGGGCAAATGGCTAAGGCCCCAATCCGCGAGGGCAGCATGGGCATGATTCATGCTGCCCACCATGCACCTGCCCAGCAATCCTTTCGGCTTGCGGGTATTGTTGAAAAAAGCCTTTAATATTCCCATAACCGCCTCCGTGATTCGAAATTGAGGTTAGCATAAACTAACCATAATGCATTATAAATCTTTTTTTGCAGAAAAGCAATATACAAGTATGCTATCATGCTATTTTCCGCTGTGGGAAATGTGGAAAACGGCCGCTCCGCCGATGGAAAACAGATATTCACGGCCCGATGGAAAAGCCGCCGGCTTTCCCACAGCCCGCAAACACCGTTTCCCACAGCTCCGCAGACATGGCCGTTTACGCACATTCCCACAGCGCCTGCTGCTGCGAACATCCTTCCTGTCCGATCCTGATTGAAAGAGAAAAAAGAGAACAAAAAAAGAAGTGGGAGCGTTACCCTCGGTCCAAACCGAAGGCGGCGCTCCCGCTCTGTTATGGAAAAGTGTTCAAAACAGCCTCTCTGCACCCTTTAAATTGAAGGGGCAGACCCACATGGGAAATCATAAGGGCGGCTCCCGGAAAAGCCGCCACAGGCGATTTTTCAGCCCATTTTCAACCCCTATCCCCACACTTTTTCGAGCGTGCGGACTGGTAATGGGGACAGGCGATAAGAACCGCCCGGAAACTCTGCTTGCAGGGATGGATACAGCCCTTGCAGATCTTATTGTACCTGCGGCGGCCGTTCTCCCCCAGGAAGAAGGACCACTCCAGCCGCCACTTCTTGCTCCGGCTCATAGGTCATGCTCCGGGGGCTTCTTCTGCTGAACCTTGTCCGGGGGCTTGCGTTCGCCGCACTCCCGTTTGGCCTCCGCCAGCCGCTCCCGGATGGAGGGCTTCTTCTCCGGCGTGGTCCTGTGCGCCTCACCCTGAGCCTTCTCCAGCTCCTCACCCTTGCGACCGTTGTTCAGCACCCCGTCGATCATCCCATAGTCGTCCTCCAGGGTCATCTCGGCGGTGCGGAGAGGGTTCTCCGGCTCCACCGGCAGGGCGATGATCTGCCCGTTCAGGCTGATGAACTGCTCCGGCTGCTTGAAATGTTCCGTGTACTTCTGCACCTGCTCCGGGGTCAGGGAGGTGAAGGACTCCTCACCCAGCCCTACCACCAGGAAGGTGCCGGCCATGATGTCGTAAATCTCCCCATGCTCATCCCGCAGGCCCCGGTTCAGTTCCAGGCCGATCAGCTTGCCCTCATCGTTGCAGACCAGCCCCACGGGGTCGGAGAAGGGATAGGAGGCGGCAATATCGCCGCCCACCTCTGCCTGTAGCGAATGGAGACCGGGGTCGATCTCCTTCACATAGGGCTCCTTCATGGGCTCCACCACCAAAACTGTCATTTTCTCCGGGGCGGCGTGCTCCTGGGCCTCCTCGTTGCGGATGGCGAAGGCGCGGGAACCGTTGCCCATGATGAGATACTTCCCATCGTCAGACTGATGATGCAGACCGTACCCGGCCGCCTCCATCTGCTCCCGGCTCATATCCGTCACATAGAAGGTACCCCTAGGGGTCCGTACCGTTTCGCCGGTCTCCAGGTCATCCGGGGAGGGCGCCGGGGCCTGCTCGGACAGCTCCGCCTCATACTCCCGGCCCGCCTGCTCCGCAAAGGCCAGCATCTCGTCCACATGGGACTTGTCCGGGTTCTGGATAGCCTCCCGGATCACCGCAGGGTCTACATCGAGAAATTCCTCATAGCCGGTGGCGTCTTTGAACTTCTCGATCTCGGAAGGCAGATAGTCCTCCTGGGTCTGCCTCAGGGCGGCCAGCTTCTCATCCAGGGCGGAAATGTGCCCGGCCATCAGGTTTTCATAGATTTCTTCTTTTGCTGCGTGCTCCTCCGGGTGCTCGGCGGCGTACTGCGGGTCGTGCTGGCGGAAGAACTCGTCCATATCGTAGGCAATGTCCATCGCCCACTCGGATTTTTCTTCCTCGGTCAGCTCCTCCGCATCCTGGAAAGTCATCACCCGGTATTCTTCCGGGATACTGTCCCGGTCCCCATCGTACACCTCGTCAAAGTGGCTCCCGGTATCCCGCACATACCCCAGGTCAGTGAACTCGCCGCCCTCCTCCAGGGCGATGTCCCGGCCGTAGACCTCATAGTCGATGTAGTTCCGCAGATGTTCCGGCACCTGCATGGCGTCCAACTCCTCGATGTAATACCGGCCCAGGTCGTCGTAGTCATGGATGTCGGGGTAAATGTCGTAGCAGTCCAGGTTCTCGGTCAGGTTGATGATCTCCTGCAGGCTGCCCGAATGGTCGCCGATCTCCATAGCCGCCTGGAACTGTTCGTACTCGCCCTGGCTCATCTCGTCCAGCTTGGAGGCCAGGTAGTTGAGCTCGTCCAGGTTCTCATACTCGCCCAGTTTGTCATAGAGGCCGTCCACATAGCAGTCATAGTCGGTGATGAACCACTCCTCATAGGGCTGGCCGAAGTCGTCCTTCTGCCCAATGCCGATCCGTTCAAACACCTTCTGCATCTCCTCCGGCGTGGTGGGGAACTTCACCCATTCGCCCACCAGGTCGCCCTCGTTGTACTTGCCCAGGTTGGTGATGAAGGCGGCAAAGGGATAATCCTTGTCATATTCATAATGGGGCATATACGCACCTCCTCCTTACAGCTCCGGCTCAGACTTCCCCTTGTGGGGCGCCTGGGCCTTATTCTTGTTCCTGCACTCCTGTTTGCTCTGTTCCAGCCGCTCCTTGATGGAGGGCTTGCGGTCCGCCTGCTTCGCCTGGGGGCGGTCGTGCTGCCATGGGTCGTCCGTGGGGAACAGATACCCCCGGCTGGTGAAGCACCCCCGGTCCTCCTCCAGGGCGCGCCGGCCGAAGGGGGCGGGGTCAATGGCGGCCCGCAGGTCATCCGTCAGGTCGATGGTCAGTTTCTCGTCCAGATACTCCCATCCCAGATCCTCCAGGGTCTGGACATGGGGCTCCAGTACAAAGCAGTCTACATTTTTCTCAAATTCCAGGAACTGCTCCGCCGTGGTCAGCCGGAACGGGGACTCCTGCACAGCGGCCAGCAGGTCCCGGTCCTCCGGGGAGAGGGTGGCAACAGCTTTCGTCACCGCCGCCAGCTCCTCCCGGCTCATATTCTGTTCCGCGCCGCCCAGGGAAATATCCGATTTACTTTTTGCCATTCACGCCCTCCTTCCGTTTGGGGAACTCCAGCTTGAAGCGGACATACTTCTCGCCGGTATCGTCCAGCACCACCACCGCGTCATAAGCGGCACCCTTCTTTTCAGACCACATTCCCTTGACGGAGGTGCGGCCCTTTTTCAGCAGGTCGCCGGCCATCTTTTTTGTCAACTCCTTTTTACGGGAGGTCCAGAAACGGTCGTCCTTCCACAACACAAACTGGCAGGAGCGGTCGGAGCAGTAAAAATTCTTCTTTCCCTCGTAGACCGGCTTGCCGCAGCGGGGGCAGAGGCCCACGGCCTCCCGCTCCGGGGCGAACAGCTTTTGTCCCTCCTCGGAGATATGGGAATAGGTTTTCACCAGCTCCCGCGCCATGTCAGAGATCCCCGCCATGAAAGCGGCGGGGTCGCCCTCGCCCCTGGCGATGGCGGTCAGCTTCTGCTCCCACTCCGCCGTGAGCATGGGAGAGGTCAAAGTATCCGGCAGGACGGTGACCAGATTGATCCCAGCCTTGGTGGGGATGAGGCTTTTGCCTTTGCGCTCCACAAAACCGGCTGCCACCAGCTTTTCCAGGATCGCCGCCCTGGTGGCCGGGGTGCCCAGACCCTTGCGCTCGGCGTCCTCCGGCATCTCCTCTTTCCCGGCGGTCTCCATCGCCGCCAGGAGGGTGTCCTCCGTGTAGGCCTTGGGCGGGGCGGTGAAGTGTTCGGTGACAGAGGCATCCACCTGGTCAAAGGTCTGGCCTTCGGTAAAATCCGGCAGGGCGGCGGGCTCCGCCTCGTCCTCCGGCTGCTCCTTCAGGGAAGCGCGGAAAATGTGGTCGATCTCACGCCAGCCCTCGGAGAGGATGCGCCGCCCCTTGGCGGTGAAGGTCTGCCCGCCGCAGGTAAAGGTTGCCGTCACCGCCTCGTACACATAGGGCTCCGCAACCGCGCACAGCAGCTCCCGGCACACCAGCAGAAGGATATTGCGCTCGCCCACGGGCAGTTCGGATAGACTGGCCTTCTCCAGCTCCAGGGTAGGGATGATGGCGTGGTGGTCGGACACCTTCTTGTCATTCACCAGCAAAGTCACATCCGGGAAGAACTCCTTGCATCCATCAAAGGACGGCACCCTCGCCGCCAGGTGGAGGACCGCCGAAGCGGACTCCGCCATGTCGGCGGTCAGATACCGGCTGTCCGTCCGGGGATAGGTCAGTAGCTTCTTCTCATAGAGGGCTTGGGCGTAGTCCAGGGTCTGCTTGGCCGTGTAGCCGAACAGCCGGTTTGCCTCCCGCTGCAAGGAGGTCAAGTCATACAGCTTGGGCGGGTTCTCCTTCTTCTGCTCACGGGTGACGGTGGTACAGGTCACCGCCGCCCCCGTACAGGCCGCCCGCAGGGCCTCCGCCTCCTCCGGGGCGGCGATCTTCTCCGACACCGCCTCGGCCCCGTCCAGGGCCAGGCGCACATGGTGGTATTTCTCCTTCTTGAAGCTGCTGATCTTCCAGTCCCGATCCACCAGCATGGCAAGGGTGGGCGTCTGCACCCGCCCCACATTCAGGGTGCGATGGTAGAGAACGGAGAACAGCCGGGTGGCGTTGATGCCGATGAGCCAGTCCGCCTTTTGGCGGCAGAGAGCAGACTGATACAGCGGGTCATACTCCGCACCGGGGCGCAGGTTCTGGAAGCCCTCCCGGATCGCCGCGTCCTCCATCGAGGAGATCCACAGGCGGGAGAAGGGCTTCCGGCAGCCCGCCATCTCATAGACCAGCCGGAAGATGAGCTCGCCCTCCCGCCCGGCGTCGCAGGCGTTGACCAGCTCGGTGACATCCTCCCGGTCCATAAGGCGTTTCAGGTTCTGGAAGGCGTCCTCCTTGCCCTTCGCCAGCACATAGCGGAAGGGCTCCGGCAGGATGGGAAGGTCGTCATACTTCCACTTTTTGTAGCCGGGGTCGTACCCGGCCGCGTCCATCGGGGACACCAAATGCCCCACGCACCAGGAAACGATGAGCCCATTCCCTTCAAAACAGCCATCGACCCTGGATGTGACACCCAGGGCCGACGCGACGGCTTTTGCAACACTTGGTTTCTCACAGATCACCAGCTTCATTTCGTTTCCTCCGTTTCTTCTTCCTGTTCAGGCTCATCCTCGTTGATGTACTCCTCCTCATCCGCAAAATCGTAGTCATCCGGGTCTGCGCTGGCCTTGGACGCCTGCTTGGGACGGATGAACTTGATGTAGGCGAAGGCTCCGCCGCCGCCCAGGGCGGCCAGCAGCAGGGTGGGGCCATAGCTTCTCAGGGCATACCATCCCGCGGGCCCCATTCCCCCCGGTTCCCCCTGTCCCAGCAGGCCGCCCCACAGCGCCAGGCTCTGGCCCAGGTCCTCCCCAGTCAGGAGAACCGCCCCAAAGCCCAGAACAGCCAGCACAAACAGGTGGCCCAAAGGGGGAACCCGGTTCAGCCAGCCCCCCAGGCCCAGGCGCTCCGCCGCCAGCAGCAGACCAAAGAGCAGGCCCCAGAGGAGAAAATTCCACCCTGCCCCGTGCCACAGGCCCACCAGGAGCCACACCAGCAGCAGGCAGCCGGTCCGTTTTCCCCCCGCCGCCCGGACCAGCGGCCGGTACAGATGATCCCGAAACCACCAGCCCAAGGTGATGTGCCACCGCCGCCAGAAATCGGTCAGCGTCCTGGCGGCCAGGGGCCAGCGGAAATTCTCCGCCAGGTCAAAGCCCAGCAGCTTTCCCACCCCCAGGGCCATGTCGGTGTACCCGGAGAAGTCAAAGTACAGGGCCAGCACCAGCGCCAGGGCATAGAGCCAGCAGAAGGCCAAGGTCCGCTCCTGCCCTTCCTGGAAATTCTGGCAGAGCCCCCACAGCGTCTGGGCCAGGATGCACTTTTTCCCCAGGCCCACCACCAGCCGCCGCAGGCCCTCCGCCCCTTTGGTTAACGTGCAGGTCCGGCGGTCCAGCTGTGCGGCCAAGGAAACATAGGGCATCATGGGGCCGGCCAGCACCCAGGGAAATCCCATGAGATACAGCGCCACGGAGAGGCCCTCCTTCCGGGGGGTTACGGTCCCCCGCCAGACCCCCAGAACATAGGCCGCGCCCTGCAAGGTGTAAAAGCCAATGCCCACCGGGCAGACCAGCTTCACCAGGGGCACTGGCAGCCCGGTGGCCGCCCGAAATTCCCCCCAGAAAAAGCCCAGGTAGCGAAAGACAAACAGCAGCCCCAAACTCACCCCCAGGGAGAGGACCAGAATCCGTTTGGCCGCCGGCCGGCCCCGCATCCTCTGGATCAGCCAGCCGCACACCCCGCTGTTGACCGCGCAGGCCGTCAACAAGAGCAAAAAAAGGCCCTCCACCCAGCCATAAAACACCAGGCTGGCTGCCAGGAGGACCCCATTGCGCCCCTTGGAGGGCACCAAAAAATACACCGCAAGGACAACGGGCAGAAAGTAATATAGGAATGGCAGACTGGCAAAGGACAAACTTCTCACCCAACTTTCCCCCGCCGGCGGGCACAGGCCCAAGCCGGCGGGGTGAGATGCCGGGCCCCCCTGCCGCGGCGCCAAAGGCAGCGTACAGGGGAGCCCCTCCGGCGCACAGGCCGGTTATTCCTCCATAGACTGGGGACACATCAGAAAGAAGACGATGTCCCCCTCCTGCTGGACCACCGTCTCATCGGCCTCGGTGCAGATATTCCACCGGGGGTCCGCGGCGTCGCGGAGGGTCTGTACGAAGTCCTGCCCGCTGGTCTGCTCCTCCAGCCGGAAGAGGTAACCCACAAAGGGAATGGTGCTGATGACAGGCGCAAACATCACCCCCTGGGAAAAGCCCTGGATCGTCTCGTTGCCAAAGCCCATGAGCAGGCCGGGCTCCACCGGGGTGACAGCGCCCTGAAATTCCAAGTCTTCCTGGTCCAGCAGGCCCTGGGCCAGGGTCTCCAGGTCCGCCTGAGGGCTGTCTTTGATACGGGTCTGAAAGTCCTGCAGCAGCGCCTGTCCCAGCGTGGCTGGCGCCTGCGGCGCTTCCTGGCCGCAGGCGGTCAGGGAGAGCAGGAGAAGAACGGCAAGCAGGAGGGATGCAACGGGTTTCATATACAGTGTTCCTTTCTGATCCGCGCCGGACCGGCTAAAATGTTCTCAGCCAAGACAGCGCCGTAGTAGAGTGATTATAGCATAGATCCAGCCGACGCGCTACCCTCTCCCCTCATTTCGCAAGTTTTGTGTCGTCCCAGCGGGTTTTCGGGCTGATTTGCAGGATTTCGTGCTATTCCCTTCAAAATTTTTCCTGAAAGCAAAGATAAAAAAGACATAAAGAACTTTTTCCCCGTTCCCTCCCTGCCCGGCCTGTGCTATGATACTGCATTGGTCTGAGCCGTCGGGCTTTGACCCGGATTCTGACAAAAGGAGGACCCCCATGCCCAGAGAAAATAAGAGAAAGAAACCTTCCCTGACCGTGCAAATCACCATCAGCCTCCTCATCGGCATTGTGGCCGGCATCGCCATGCAGTCGATCCCAGACATCGCCGAAGGTTACGTCAAGCCCTTCGGCACCATTTACCTGAACCTGATCAAGATGATCGTGGTGCCCGTGGTGGTCCTGTCCATCATCCAAGGCATCGTCTCCCTGCAGGATGTCCGCAAGGTGGGCTCCATTGGGATCAAGACCATCGCCTTCTATCTGGTCACCACCGCCATTGCCGTCACCCTGGGCCTGGTGGCTGCCAACCTGCTCCAGGTGGGCGCAGGGTACACCCTGGGCACGGAAGCCCTCACCTATGAACCGGCAGAACCCTTAAACCTGATGGACACCCTGGTGAACATCTTCCCCTCCAACGCCTTCCAGCCCCTGGCCGACGCCACCATGCTCCAGGTCATCGTCATCGCACTGTTCTTTGGCTTTGGCATCATCGCGGTAGGGGAAAAGGGGGTGCCCGCCAAGAATGTGGTGGACAGCTTCGCGGAGGTCTGCTTTAAGATCATGTCCATGATCCTCAAGCTCTCCCCCATCGGCGTGTTCGCCCTGATCTGCCCCGTGGTGGCCGCCAACGGCCCCAGTGTGCTGCCGCCTCTGCTGAAGGTCATTCTGGTGGCCTACGCGGCCTACGTGGCCCACATGGTGCTCACCTATTCCCTGGCGGTGAAGGGCTTTGCCGGTCTGAGCCCCCTGCGGTTTTTCCGGGCCATGAGCGAGCCCATGCTCTCTGCCTTCTCCAGCGCCAGCAGTGTGGGCACGCTTCCTTTCAACATGGATGCCACCCAACAGCTGGGGGCACGGAAGGAAGTCTCCAGCTTTGTGCTCCCCCTGGGCGCTACCATCAACATGGACGGTACCGCCATTTATCAGGGGGTCTGCGCCATCTTCATTGCCCAGATTTTCGGCATTGAGCTGACCATTGCCCAGCAGTTAACCATCATTCTCACCGCCACCCTGGCCTCCATTGGCACCGCCGGGGTGCCCGGCTCGGGGATGATCATGCTCACCATGGTGCTGGAAACCGTGGGTCTGCCGGTGGAGGGCATCGCCCTGGTGGCCGGCATTGACCGGATTCTGGACATGGGGCGCACCACTGTAAACATCACCGGCGACGCCACCTGCACCATTGTGGTGGACGCCTGGGAAAAGCGACGGGAACGGAAAAAAATGGCGGCCAATCTTGCCGCGAAATAAACCCCGTTTTTGCACGCCGCCCCCACGCCTGTTTTGGCGTGGGGGCGGCGTTTTAATTGTGTTCACCTGTCTTATCTCATTCATATTGGGACCAGTCGGGGGTCTCCCGCAGCTGGGTCCAGGTCTCATAGATGCCTGTGG
>OLQH01001473.1_pt1 | contig 18183 bp, 17 predicted proteins | sample 1672671 | NCBI WGS metagenome assembly OLQH01 (sample SAMEA3136712, study PRJEB25190) | human gut metagenome
TCTGATCACTTATGTCAAGAAGTTTTTTTCATTCTTTTCAGAGTCAAAAACCGAATCTGATGTTATATTTTCCTGCCGCTCTTTCAGCGACGTTGACTATCTTACCACAGCTGTATACAATATGTCAACAGCTTTTTTATGTTTTTTCGACAATTATTTTTACCATCCATATATTGTGTTTTTCTTTATCAAAGCTACAATATATGGATGGCATTTTTCATTTTATAATAGATACGTTATATTTATGGTTCCCGAAATTTAAATACGCACTGTAATTTTCCTTCATGATATCTAAAAATCCTGCCTTCTAAAATATTTTCTTCATAGAATGGTTTCATTACCCAGAATCTGTCTTTTCCTGATTTTAAATAGAAGTTTGTCATCAGCTCATATTTTTTCTTTTTTGCATACTGCTTCATATCCTTTGAAAATTTTGCTATCTTTGGATAATTATTTTCGGATACGCCTTCCTTCTTCTTCAAATTTTCCAGATGATTTCCCTTTCGGTATGTTACCTCATCTTTCTTTAAATCAATGACTATACTCTTAAGTTCTTTATCATCTTTAGCATTGATTGTTTGATCTTTTGAATTATATCTGCATTCATTATAAATTAGATATTTTTCTCCATCTTTGGATGGATAAAACATTGTTGATTCTTCATTATAATAATAATTCATTCCATATGGATGCAAATCTATGATCTTATTGATCTTATATGTATGATTCTTCTTGTTCTCATTCAGCACAAGAAAGTAATTACCTATCACAGCTGTAATTTTCTGATCAGCAACTTGTATGATATCCAAGTCGTTCAATTCTTCCTCTTTTAGATTCTCGTAAAAATCCTCGTAGCTCATTGTCTCTAGTTTCTCTGTTTTTACAACTTTTGCATCATTTGTATTCATCTTCTGCTTTGACTTTGTTGTCTGATCCTTCTGACATCCTGCAAGTACGATGATCAGAAGTAACACTGTCATAGATAAAAATTTCTTCATAGTTTTTGTCATTCCTTTCGCTTCGCTCAAGGCACAAACAAGTTATGAAAAATGTTGTGCCCCTCCACTCTTTGATTTATAATTCTTGTATGGAATAGCAATACACTACAGAGCACGGAAGGAGAAGTGGCGAATTTATTTCGACCCCGTATAGTTATATGTGCCGTCATCCTTACAAGCACAAACAAGTGGGACATTGAGCCCGGACTCTTATCATTGGTAATAAACCATGTTTATTCAGTCGCAGGATGACAGTCAATGTTGCTATTCCCTTTTTATTAAGGTGGTGATACTTATGATGAAGTTAAAATACTCCATCTGCTGTGGACTTGATGTCCACAAAAATGTTATCGTTGCAACCATCGTAACTACCAATAAAGACGGAATATCTGAATATAAGCAAAAATCCTTTTCAACTATCAATTCGGATATTCAAAAGTTTCACAACTGGCTTATCGAGAATAATTGCTATCATGTTTGTATGGAATCCACCGGAAAGTATTGGATTCCTATTTTTAATTATCTCGAAAATGACATTGATGTCTGCCTTACACATCCGAAGTATGTCAAAGCCATTAAAGGCAAGAAAACGGACAAAAAGGATTCTAAATGGATTGCTGACCTCTACAAATTTGATCTTGTCAGATGTTCCTTTATTCCTCCAAAAGATTTTCGTCAGCTTAGGGAACTTTCCAGATACCGTTTCAAGCTGGTCTGCATGAAGTCTTCCGAGAAGAATCGCATTCAGAACTGTATGACCGTTTCCAATGTCGGCATTGCCAGTGTTCTTTCTGATCCTTTTGGCAAGACAGCAACTGAAATCATCTCTTATCTATTGGAGCATACTGCCGATTCCATGGATGAAAAAGCTGTTCGCAAACTCATAAAGAAAGGGGCTAAATCCAAGGCTGATGAAATCATCGAAGCCATCAAAGGCTACACTATTGAAACAGATCAGGCTAAAAAACTAGAGCTTGCCCGGGGGCATCTGGAATATCTCGATGATATGATTACCCAGACCGAAGTGGAACTCTATGTCCGCATCAAGCCTTATTACGAGTTCGTGGAGTTTGTCAGTACCATGCCCGGCATGACAGAGTTAAGTTCCACGATTGTTCTTGCAGAAACAGGCGTTGATATGGATATTTTTGATGATGCAAAACATCTGTGTTCCTGGTGCGGACTTTCTCCTGCCAACAATGAATCCGCTGGTAAGAAAAAGTCTGTCCGCATTGCCAAAGCAGGCGATTACCTGAAACCTATGATGGTTCAATGTGCCCTTGCTGCAATCAAAAGTAAAAAAAAGCCTTATTTTGCAATCAAATATGGTCGAATCAAAAAGCGACGTGGGCACAAAAAGGCAATCATTGCCATTGCAAGAATGATGATGGTCTGTATTTACCACATGGTTTCAGAAAAGAAGCCCTTTACCCCTACTGACTATGAGGAATTGATGAACCCTCAGAATCATGTAGAGCGTGTTGTCCTGAATGAGAACAATGTGTTTGCTTACCTTGAAAGCCTTGGTTACGACAGCTCTAAGTTAGTGAAACGCAACGATAACTAACATTTTTTCTGCTTTCTATACTTGTAAAAACGGGGTTTTATGAACCCTTATACAAGTGCGCCCTAAAATCTACTTTATTTTTCACTCTTAACTTTCCTTTCCTATCTTGCCTTTATTGTTTTAACCTACCATATTTTCATTATATCATTTCTATATTTATCCATCAGCTTTTTTTACTTTTCGTTCATAAAATTCTCCTATAAAACAAAAATGCAGTTCTGCATTTCCTACATACAAAACTGCATTTCTTCTATAATAAAATTTATTACAGATATTCTTCCAGCTGATCGATCGAACTTTCATCCGTTGACCAGCTTGTTGCAAATCTCACAACCGTATGGTTATCATCGTATTTCTCCCAGAAACCAAATTCTACATTCTCGCTCAGTTCTTTCATCTTCTCATTCTCAAGGATGATAAACTGCTGATTCGTTGGAGACTCTAAAAAGAATGTATATCCTTTCTTATGGAAGACTTCTTTTAATTTCTCTGCCATCTCAATCGCATGTTTACTAATTTCAAAATAAAGATTGTCTGTAAACAGGGTATCAAACTGGATTCCCAGCAATCTTCCTTTAGCTAATAATGCGCCTCTTTGCTTGATCTGTGTCACAAAATGTTTCGGTGTATTATGATGTGGAAATACGACTGCTTCTCCACATAATGCTCCTACTTTGGTTCCCCCAATATAAAATACATCGCTTAGTTTCGCAATTTCTTCTGGTCTCAGATCATTTTCTTTACTTTCAATTCCGTAACCTAATCTCGCCCCATCAATGAATAATGGAATTTTATAGTTTCTACAGATATGGGATATCTCTGTCAGTTCCTGTTTTGAATACAATGTTCCGTATTCTGTAGGAAATGAGATATAAACCATTCCCGGATATACCATGTGTTCGTGATTATCGTCTGAATAAAAATCTTCAATACATTTCTTAATATCTTCTGCTGCTAATTTTCCATCCTTTTCTTCTAATTCGATCACTTTATGTCCACTATATTCAATCGCTCCTGCTTCATGAACACTGACATGTCCTGTTTTTGCTGCGATCACGCCTTCGTAAGGAGCAAGCATGGTGCTGATGATCACCTGATTTGTCTGTGTGCCTCCGACTAAAAAAAAGACTTCTCCATCTGGACATTGAAATGCCTGTTTGATCTTTTCTTTTGCCTGCGCACAATATTGGTCCGTTCCATATCCGCTTAAGTTTTCCATGTTTGTTTCTAGTAATCTTTGCATAATTACCGGGTGTGCCCCTGCGATATAGTCACTTGCAAATGAAATCATATTATTGTCCTCCATTTTTCTTTCTGATATCTATTTTAGCACAAATTTTTTGCAACGAAAAACTATAACATTATTTTCTACCTCACAAGCTTCATTCATAGTTCATTTAATCCTGTCCTTTCATATATTGAAATACCTTTTTATATTTCATTGATATTCTGGAAGTTGGTTTTGCAAACTATCCCCCAGAAATTACTATTGCAAATAAATAATTATGATATATTAATGATTCAGGTTAAAAATTTCTTTTAATCTTTTTTTCGGTTATCTATCGTCTTCATTAAAAATGCCCTGAACAAAATGTTCAAGGCATAATAAAAATATTTGAGTTGTTTATATATAAAAAGACAAAATATGCATATTAAACAAATTTTATCTTTATTATATTGATTTGTAATCTTAACATTCATATGTGGCTTAACAGATAGTAAATGAATAATCTATATCTTCTTCTGCACTGATACAATATTCATCTTCTACATTGCTGCCCCAACTGTCAATGCCTCCAACACCTCGAACCGCTCCATAAATACAAAGAATCGTTCTTCTTGCTGATGGCAATTCTTCATGATGCAATGCATTTTCAATTTCAGATGCTGTATAAGGTAAGCATGAAAAAGCAAATGGCTCATCTTTTTTCTCAATACGAAGTGTTTGAGATGAATAATCTGTCCTGCTATTATCGAGACTCGTATGTCTTACAATATCTACCCATTCTGTATCCATTCTCATACCACATTCCTGTGGAACAAGATATGGTGTTAGGCTCAAATCAGAAACTTCATAGACTCCTTCTATTGCTCCTGCTTTTCTATCTGGATAAGTTTCTCCTGATAATCCTTTATATAAATATTTATCTGCCAACGTTGGCATAACAAACCTCATACCAAAGACTGGGAATTCAGGTAATCCTTTAACACCATTATAATGCACATTCACCTGAATTTTTCCTGTAATATCTACCGTATATGTTACAACAACCGTTGTAGAAGGAGTATTGATTGTTTCATAAGTATATTGAACCATGATCTCATCAGCTGAAACATCTCCTTCATAACTATTATTATCTGGTGCATATATTTTTTGTACTTCACCATCCATAAAAACCTGAACATCTTTACAATCGATAAACATATCGGCTGAAAGCCAGCTTCCACTCTTAATATGAAATTTACTTCCTCGATCATTATCTGTCAAGGCTCTCCAAAAAGTAGGCTTTGGACAGCGATATAACCATTCATATCCATTTTTTACTATAGATTCTAATCCACCTTGTGCATAAGAAAATATATAATTAAATTCTTTGCCATGTACACCAAGTGTATAATCACCATATACAACTCTTAATTTACTTTTATCTGTATAAGCCATAGTAATACCTCACTTCCTGCATTGCTGGTTTTTCTTTTCGATCAGCAAATACGATTCCATTTCCTGAGAATTCGTAGTCTGATGGCCTGTCATCAAAGTCTCCTCCATAGCGTAGAACTTCTTTTCCTGTTACATGATCTTTTACTAAAATTGCTTGATCAATAAAATCCCATATGAATCCACCCTGATACATTTCAAATTCATCAATCAGTTTAATATAAGAATCAAATCCTCCTAAGGAGTTTCCCATATCATGCATATACTCGCAAAGAAGATATGGCTTCTTCGGATGGTTGCTCAGATATTCCCTTATCTCATAAGGCTTTGCATACATACGACTTTCTACATCAGATATGGTATCCTCATACTGTCTTGTATAGAAGGAGCCTTCATAATGAACTAGTCTTCCATCCTGTCTCTCCTTAAAGTAAGTATTCATAGCCTTAATATCATCACCTGCATAGGATTCATTTCCAAGTGACCAGAAAAGAATAGATGTATGATTCTTAAACGTCTCATAATTTGTTCTGGCTCTATCTACTACAACCTCTCTCCACTGTGAAATGGATCCTGGGATATTGACTGACGGCTCAACCGCACCAAGCTTCTGCCATGAGCCATGACTCTCTAAGTTTGTCTCCGCCATCACATAGATTCCAGCATCATCACACATGTAATACCACGGAATTTGATCCGGATAATGGCAGGTTCTTACTGCATTGATGTTGTTTCTTGTCATACAGTTTATATCAGAAACCATATCCTCCAAGCCGATGCATCTTCCGGTTTTTGGATTCCACTCATGTCTGTTAACACCATTGATAATCAGTCGTTCTCCATTTAAAAGCATTACCTTGTTCTTGATTTCAATTCTTCTAAATCCAATTCTGTACGGAACAACTTCTATGATTTCTCCATCTGCTTTTAATAATTCGATGTAAGCCTTGTAAAGATATGGCGTATGATTATCCCACTTTTTAATGTCTTTGATATCGTCTGATATGCTGCCAACAAAGTCTCCATCTTTATCTTCTAATTCAATATTTCTTTCTAAGATAACCTGGTCATCCACATTTTTTAATATAATCCGTGCACACACATCCTGATTTTCTGTAGCAGATACACGAATATTTGTATTTAATGTTCCGCTCACATTATCCTCATTCAGCACCGGATTCAACCACATATCCTCCACATGTGCTTCCGGAAGTGCTCTAAGAGATACATTTCGGAAGATACCGAAGAAGCGGAAGAAATCCTGATCCTCTAAGAATGCTGCACTGCACATCTTGTGAATCTCAACTGCAAGCACATTATCCTTTTCCCTGATATATGGTGTCAGATCAAATTCGGATGGTGTAAAGCTGTCTTCTGCATAGCCTATAAATTCACCGTTCAACCATACATACATCGCCTGCTCCACACCTTCAAAGAACAGTCTAACTCTCTTACCACAAAGCTCCTTATCCAAGTCAAATTTTTTAATATAAGAACCAACCGGATTATACTCAGCTTCGCTGAACATTCCTGTTCCATCTCCTGCACTCTCTATACTGTAAGCACCCCTTCTGTAGGTCTTACCTTCCCAAGGATACAGGGTATTGATATAACGAATCTGATCATAACCGGCAAGCTCAATATGACCCGGAACCATAATCTTATCAAAATATGATGTATCATAATCCTCTTTATAAAAATCAGCCGGTCTGCTCATCGCATTTCTGCTAAAACAAAATTTCCACTGTCCATTTAATGACTGTATTAAGTTGTGTGAATTGCTGTTCAACGCTTCATAATTTGTGAAATAGTCATGATCGCTATGTGCTGCAATCTGATTCACTCTGAATATTTCCGGATTATCAATCCATCTGATATCTGCGTTCATTTTCATACCTCGCTTTCTAATTTTACATTTAGCCCCCAAAAGTAAATATTCACTCTGGAGGCTATTTCTTTATTCCATACTTTCTTTTAACTGTTCGTTTGCACCTTCAATATTCATGAATGAAAGAATGATTGTAATAATCAAATCAAACGCAAATGGTAACCACAAGTACATAACATTCATCATACTGATACAGCTTGCTGACTGAACAGCTACATTATTAACATATCCGCTTGCATCCAGTAACCATCCTGAAAGTGCTACACCAATACCACCACCAAGCTTTGTACCAAAAGATGTACACGAAAACATAGACCCATCAATTCTCTTACCAGTCTTAAGATATGTATGCTCTGAACAGTTTGCGATAACTGCTCCAACATCACCTTGCCAAGGTCCTTCACCAAGAGATGTTAATACGGTAAACACTAACATAAGAGGAATGCTTCCTAAATATCCAGCTACAACAATTCCCAAACGACAGATTGTAGCAAATACATAGCTGTACTTATTAAGCTTGTACATTCCTCTTGCTTTTGCAACCAATGTAGGTGTGATAGCAAGTGCTATAATCAATGGAATATTAATTGCCCACGAGAATACACCGAAGAGTTTCTGATTAAAAAGCACATACGTCATAAAGTAAGTTCCAACGCTAAGCATAGCTGCTCTTAACTGCTGAAGAATATATACAACGCAAATCATGACAAAATATTTATTAGATATAAGTAGCTTAAATGTTTCTGCCAATGTAAGCTTACTGTCTTCTTCCTCTTTTCCATCTCTAAGCTCCGCATCAGAAAGTTCCTTAACCGAAAAGCATGACAATGTATTTGATATGATACCAACGATACAGTATATGATTGCTACAATTCTCCATGCTGCTGCCCCACCGCCAAATGATGCTACAAGTCCAAATGTGATGGACTGAATCAAAAGATTGGTACCAAATGAGAACATAAATCTAAATGAACCCATTTCAACACGCTCTTTCGCATTCTTTGTTACAAGCGATGTCAATGCTGCATAAGCAATATTATTTGCTGTGTAGAATACTGCGTTTAATAATGTGTATGCAATAAAGAACCATGCATACTGTGCAGTCTTGCCCAGACTGGTTGGAATGGCAAATACACCAAACAATGTTACAGCACATCCAAAGAATCCATAAAACATCCATGGTCTGGCTTTTCCCATCTTGCTCTTTGTTCTGTCAATCATAGAACCAAAGAAAATATCTGATACACCATCAAATAATTTCGATACAGCAATTAATGTACCGACAATACCTGCATTTAAGCCTATGGTGTCTGTCAAATAAATCATTACAAAAGATGTCAGAAATGCATATACAACATTTCCTGCAATATCGCCTGATCCATAACCCACTTTGTTATACCATTTTAGGTATCTCCTCTCTTCCATGTAAAAATTTCTCCTTTCATTTACCATAATGTTTTCTCAATTTCTTTATACATAGTATATATATAATTATTGTCAAAGACCATTTCATAAATTATTCAAAACATACACAAAACAACATCATCAACAAAAAATGTATATATTTTTTGTTTTTTTATCATTTTTAACATACACTTTTTTGAACTATCCTTAGAGTTTTCTCAAATATGCATAAAAATATAAATATTTTTCTACATTTTTAAATTAAAATAGACAGTTTCCCTATAAAATGGTAAAATTATATAGTAAATATAAGTAAATTTTTGCATCGATCATTTTCATTCTTCGATTCATCATATATGTAAGGAGTTATAGTGTATACAAATAATGCATATTTAAACAATTCAACCATTGACCGAAAAGATAAGTCTAAACCTCTTGTCATAACTATGTGTGGAACTTATAAATTATACACACGTCCAAAACTACCTACATGGCGGCCACGCGGTAGACTCGATTTTCAATTACTCTATATTGCTGCTGGAAAAGCACATTTTCATTTTGATAACGATGAAGAAGAAACTATTGTTCATGCTGGTCATATGGTCCTATACCGTCCAAAAGAGCCACAAAAATATGAATATTATGCCAAAGATCAAACTGAAGTTTACTGGGTTCACTTTACTGGAAACAATGTCACGAACCTGCTTCGTTCTTATGGACTTACTAATAAAAAAGTTTTTCACTGTGGATCCGGTGCAGAATATCAAAATCTGTTTTGTTCTATGATAAAAGAATTGCAAATGTGCCAAGATGGTTATGAAGAAATGCTTGAAATATATTTACGACAGATTTTTATCAAACTTCAGCGACATTTTAAATCATCTCTCAATTCTGATAATTCACATGCTTTCGAAGAAATAGATAACGCAATCTCTTACTTTTGTGAACATTATAATGAACCAATTAATATTGATGATTATGCCAAAGAAAATCATTTTAGTACTAGTTGGTTTATCCGTAATTTTAAATTATACACTGGGATTACACCAAAACAGTATATTCTAAAAAAAAGAATATATAATGCAGAGGCATTACTTCAAAATACACAATATAATATCAATGAAATCGCACAGATTATTGGTTATGACAATCCTCTGTATTTTAGCCGTGTTTTTCAAAAGACAAAGGGAATATCGCCTTCTGAATATCGCAAAAACATATCACAACGTGTATTCAATTCTCCTTCGTATCGTTCTTAACAACGAAATTATATCTTCTAGAATTCTGCTGAAACTTGTTTCTGTCTAATAAGAGTATCAAATATAGAAGTAACTTTAGCAGAAAGGAATAGGGTAATATTCTATAAATTAAAAGAATCACCCAGAGCTAGGTAACATTCTCTGGATGATTCAGGAATGATTTATGGTTCAAAAGTATTTTTTACTTTTGAACTGAACAATATCCTTGTGGTCCTTCAGGATGCTGTCGTCAAGGCAATCAACCAGATGCTAGGAAACAAAAGTAGCTATCAGGCACAGCTACAGCTAAACATTGCTTCAGTCATCCGAGCTTCGCAGATCACTATCTTGGATGACCACATCACTGTCGAGCTGAAATCTGGTGTTAGTATCGATGTGGATGCATAAATCCCCTAGACGCACGAAAACCTCTCGCCCATGATGGCCGGGAGGGTATTTTTCTATATTCACAAACGGGAAGTTGTCTATTATCTGATACAAGCTTTGGCAGTATAGGATTCAACATCAATCTTAACCACATTTACTGCACTTGCCATCTTATCGTCGATCTCATGTTCTTCGCCAGTCTGTACTTTCATAAGAACGCCAAGTGCTTTACATTTTTCTTTTATGTCTTCAATGATCATTGCTTTACCTCGACACATAACGCTCTCATACTCTGCTCCATATTTGCAAGGTATATCCGCTGTAATAAGAGATTCACCTCTATCAATTTCTACAAATACATTCCTGTTTTCTTTGAGGCACTCCAGCTTGTGTCCTTCTTTCGCACAATGCACATAAAATGTCAGCTTTCCCTTTTCCATTTGGTAGCCATAATGCAATGGTACAATATAAGGAAATTCACCGTCAAACATTCCTAAATGCATATATCTTGCTGACGCAATAATTGTCTCGATTTTATCAATGTCGGTAATCTCTCTATCTTTCCTTCGCATAGTTTTTTACTCCCTTCAAATCCCGATTTATATGAACAATTCACATTCTTTTCTGACTAAGCAAGCCTTTTTAATTGCCATTCCCGCAACTGCCGATACAGCTGCAATCACATGAAAGCCTGTTTTAACAGCATAATCTTCCATCTGTACAAGCGTATTCTCATAAGCTCTGTTACCGTATACAGCAACAATTGCACACTTACACTGATTACCTTTCATCTTCGCAAGCCGATCTAATGCAAGCTGTGGTGCTACTCCACCAAAAGAAGACATTGCGATCACAGCTATGTCTTCTTCTGTTAATGAAATGGAATTAAAATCCAAATCTGTTTTTGACATGTCTATGTCTCTCACTTCATTCCAGAATTTTGTCATTGTATTTGCTACCTTTTCAGTTCCACCTGTTGGGCTAAAAATAATTCTATATTTGTTCATTTTATATTTTTCTGAACTCCGATCTAATCTGCTTTTCCTTCACATCTATCCCATTGCCTACAAAAACCCAAAATGGTCGAGTTGCCGGATTAGTTGTCAGCCCTTTTCATTTTCCAAAAATCACTCCAAAATGCCTGACATCTAATCCACTGCCTCAAATCGCGACATCTAATCCGAGGTTACAACCTGACACACATTTTGCAGTGGATATGTTTCCATATAAGAAAACCGCGCTTTTCCAGAAGTCTGGCTTCAAATCCAAACCTCGCAAAAAGCCCGGAAATACGCCGCTTTCTGGCACTTGATTTTATTTTCTTGACATCAAAACTACCGTCTCGATATGAACCGTATTCGGGAACTGATCTACCGCTGTAGCTCGCTTAACTTTATATCCTGCTGCCTCAAACACTTCCAGATCTCTCGCAAGACTTGTCGGTTTACAACTGATATATACCATCTGTTCAACCCCGAAATCAATAATCTTCTGAATCGCTTTTGGATGGATTCCATCTCTAGGAGGGTCAAGTACGATAAAGTCTGGCTTATCTTCTAATTCATCCACAACCTTTAATACATCTCCTGCAATAAATTCACAATTATCCAATCCATTTAATTCTGCATTGACTTTCGCTGCCTCTACCGCTTCCTCAACGATCTCGACTCCAACAACTTTCTTAGCAACTGGTGCTAACATCTGCGCGATCGTTCCAGTTCCACTATACAGATCAAAGATCACTTTATCTTTTGTCTCCCCAACAAAATCTCTGGCAGTCTTATAAAGTACCTCTGCCCCTAATGTGTTTGTCTGGAAGAATGAAAATGGTGAAATCTTGAATTTTAATCCTAAAATTTCCTCATAGAAATAATCCTGTCCATATAAAATATCTATTTTGTCTGCCTGTACCACATCTGCAAGGCTGTCGTTTGTTGTATGAAGAATCCCAATGATCTTTCCACTCAATGGTAATTCTAATAATGCATCTCGAAGTTTGGTAAGATCTGCTTCTACCTGCGATGTCGTTACAATATTTACCAAAATATCTCCAGAACTTTCTGCTCTTCTTACAACTAAATGTCTGAAATATCCTTCATGACGCATCTTATGATAGAATGGCAGCTCCATCTGTTGTGCAATATTTAATGCACATTTTACGATCAGATTGTAATCATTGTCCACAATCTGGCAGTCTGTGATGTTTACAATATCATGGAATGTGTTCTTTTTGTGCATTCCCAATGCTAATGGACCGTCTTTTACCTCATCACCAAAAGAGAATTCCATTTTATTGCGATACCCATGCACTTTGGGACTTCCTTTGATTTCTTCCCATATATCATCATTGACATGATCTTTTAACAGATCACGTACCATTCCCTCTTTGATCTTTAACTGGTTTTCATAAGATACCGTCTGATAAAAACATCCACCGCATATTCCAAAGTGTGGACAGACTGGTTTTGCATCTTCTAATGGAGATTTCTCTAATACATCTAACAATCTTACCACACAGCCGCTTTTTCTCTTCTTGGTAACCTGCCCTTTGATCATCTGCCCATCAATGACACCTTTGACTGTAACTTTCTGATCTTCGCAGATAAATGTTCCCTTATTTGGGAATTCTGTCTTTATGATCTTTCCTTCAATGATATCTTTTTTCTTCATTGTCATCCCTTTCTTATCTTATCAAATCAAACCTATCGCAGAAAAAAGATGGAAATATCACCTACGATACTTCCATCATTCATATTATAGCATTAATTCGTCAAACTGTTCTTTGTAATATCCATGGGCATAATGTGCCTGTCCTTCTTCGTCAATCTCCATAATAAGAAATGTTGGCTTCCTTCCTGGCTGACGAGGATAAGATATACTTCCTGGATTCAAGATCGTTACATCATCCCCAATCTCAATATATGGCACATGAGTATGTCCATACATTACAACATCATATCCATATTCCAAAGCATGTTCTCTTAAATAATCCACACCTGAGTTTACATAATAGCCATGTCCATGAGTCACTAATACTTTATAATCGCCAATTCTCACTTCTTCTTCGCTTGGCAGATCTAAGTAGTAATCATTGTTTCCTGCGACCATAACTACTGGGCAGTCCGCTATTTCTCGTATGTATGAATCTCCACGTTCCACATCTCCGCAATGGATCATCATATCGATGTCGCCTACCTGTTTTAAAACTCCCTCGATATCATCATTGCGTCCATGGGAATCACTGATCACCAATATCCTCATAAACTTTCTCCTTGTTTTATTTACAAAACTTCTCGTATACGTCTCAGTGCTTCGCCTCTGTGACTGATCGCATTCTTCTCATCACTGCTCAGTTCGGCACTATACTTCCCATATTGTGGTAAATAGAAGATCGGATCATATCCAAATCCATTCTCTCCTTTGATCTCATATCCTATAATCCCTTCCATAGTACCACGAATCACCTTCGTTTGTCCATCTGGAAATGCAGCTGCGACCGCACAAACGAATCTTGCACTTCTCTTCTCTTCTGGTACATCTTTTAATCTTTCAAGGATCACACTGTTTTTCTTCACATAAGAAGTATCTTCTCCAAGATATCTGGAAGAATAGATTCCAGGTTCTCCATTTAGTGCATCAATTTCTAATCCTGAATCATCTGCAAGTGTTAACTGTCCTGTGACTTCCATCACCGCTTTTGCTTTGATCAACGCATTTTCTTCAAATGTTTTTCCATCTTCTACGATGTCAATGTCTACTCCTGCTTCTTTCATAGAAATGATCTCGTATTTGGATTCATCAAGGATTTCTCTGATCTCTTTCATCTTATGTTCGTTGCCCGTGGCAAAGATTAATCTCTGTTTCATTATTTTCTCCTTCTTGGCGGTTTCGGTCCAAGGTACTGGTAAAACTCTCCTCGGATCATTCCATTGTAAACTTTACGTTTCTTTGTTGGTTTTCCAAGATATTTTTCTGTATCCTCATAAGAAGTGATGACATACTTAGACCATGTATCCAAGCGGTCAAATGCTTCTTTCATCTCTGTATATAGCTGTGGGAGAGTCTCCTGATCTTCCAGTCGTTCTCCATATGGAGGGTTAGCAATGATAAATCCATATGGCTTTGGATGTCGTAAATCTTTGACCTCTCTTTGCTGAAAATGAATCAAGTGATCAACTTCTGCATCCTGAGCATTCTGTCTTGCGATCTTTAACATTCTTGGATCTTTGTCATATCCCTGAAGATCCATCTCTATATCATGATTGACCAGATCATTTGCCTCATCAATGGTATCATACCATGCTTTCTTTGGCAGGAAATTGCTCCAATGTTCAGATTCAAAAGAACGGTTCATTCCTGGTGCCATATTCATCCCCATCATTGCCGCTTCGATCAAAAATGTTCCACTTCCGCAGAATGGATCGACTAAGATTCGATCCTTATGCCATGGTGTGAGCATAAGAAGAGCTGCTGCCAGTGTCTCACGGATCGGTGCTTCACTAACCAACTTACGGTATCCTCTCTTATGAAGCGGTATACCTGTTGTATCTAAACTAATCGTCACCTGATCCTTTAAAATAAATACGCGGACCGGATAATCATCTCCATCTTCATTAAACCATGATACTTTGTATTTAGACTTCATACGATCAACCATAGCCTTCTTGACAATTGACTGGATATCCGGTGCGCTAAACAATTTACTCTTCGCTGTTGATGCCTTCTTTACCCAGAAACGTCCATTCTCTGGAATATAATCTTCCCATGGAAGTTTCTTTGTTCCTTCAAACAGATCATCAAATGTATATGCTTTAAAAGAACCTATTTTTAATAAGATTCTTTCTGCTGTTCTTAAAAATATATTCGCACGGGCAATCCCATCTAAATCTGTACGAAATGTTATTCGCCCGTCTTCTACTTTAACAATTTCATATCCTAAGTCCAGGATCTCTCTTTTTAATACTGCTTCCAGCCCAAAATGGCATGGTGCAATCAGTTCAACTGTCTTCACTCAATTCTCCTTTGTATTTTTATTCTGTTCCTATTCTACCGTTTTCCTTATTTTTCGTCAACTGTCAACTTTTGTAACATGCTAAGCCTCTGACTTATTTTGTTCTTTTTCTTTCATATAATAATAGACACCACCGATGATATTATAAACTTCAAATCCATCTTTCCTCAAGTGTCTGGCTGCCATCATACTCTGTCCGCCGAAATCACAATAAACAATGATCTTTTTCGCATCCATCTGTTCATAACACTCTTTTAAGATTCCATAGGGACAGCTGATCGCATTTTCTAAATGCCCTTCTTTGTACCGTTCTTCCTCTCTGACATCCATCAAAATATAATGCTTTTTATCTCTTGAAAGCTTGATCCCTTCTTTTAATGATATATTTTCAAATTCCATAAAAGTCCTCTTTTTGTTAGCATATGCACATTACAGACTCTTGGAACTAACAAGTATTTTCTATAGAAAAGAGGAATCCTTATGCCGATTTCACAAGGATTCCTCTCTTCTAATTAATACTCATCATTTGCATTTTTGCTGCTGTTTGTTGAACTATTCTGACTTTTGTTTTTATTCTGGTTCTTTGATCTGTTAGATCCTCCGCTGTTGCTTGTATTGGAAGACTGATTTTTGTTACTTGAATTCGAACAATTCTTTGCCATGTTCATTCTCCTTTCTTTTTAGTACAGCATTATTTTGTGCGAAATCACTTTCATATATACACAAAAAAATTATTTTACTTTTATTTTACTTTTTTTGAAAAAATCACTTGATTTTTTTCAACCAATCATATATCATGAACTTATCGAGGATATGTTTATTTTCGATTATAACCCCTTATTAATTTATTTATACTCCCCTCAAAAAGAGCAGATTTCCCTATCTGCTCTTTTTACTATTTATCTTTAATGTTTTTAAAAATGTACAAATGATTTTATTGACATTTTCTATAGTATGTGTATAATTAAGATTGTTCAAGAACAAAGGCGTTCCGATCATAGGATTGGAGCGCCTTTTTTTGTATATCAATGGTAATTCCTTGGGTCTTCTCCATCGATATACGAAATTCTTTCTTAAGACTTTATACATAACCGCGTACTAGTTTTTGACAAGTTTTTGGCATCTTGCAGACAAAAGTAACGGACACATCATTGACTTGAACACAGACTTGCTATGTTGACTAGAATGAGACTAACAATGACGACTAGAAATGAGACTAGAATGAGACTGACAATGACGACTAGAACGAGACTAGAATGAGACGAAATACTATGACTAGTTTTGAAGCTTAAAAGTAAGACCCAACACAATACCCAAACTACATATGACATTAGAGAAGCCTCGGACAAATGTCCGAGGCCTTTCTCTTTGTATATGTTTTTAAGATCATTTTGATCATCTTACAACATTTCGTCCGGTTTCTTACGGTCTTCCGGCTGCATAAATCCTGCAAGTAAAAGTTGATAACTTCCAAAATAAGAAATAAACATCCATGCCATTCCTGTAAATATCGCAGAACCTGCCGTTACACCGATCGTCTCCACCAGTTCAAATATAACTCTGGCATAAATAGACAGCTTAAAGATCTTTCCAAAGGATACATCTTCTCGATTCTTACGGTCCATTCTTGTTCTCTGATTAAAATATGTGAGCATTGTAATAAAAATACAGACTGTTAAATAAGAAATAATATTTGCGATCCATTGTGTAAAGAACATGATCACAATAAAAATACGGATCATCGGCACCATAGATAGCATTGCCTGATTATTGAATTCAACATTCTTCATATTCTTAAATGAAAAAGTATTCATCATGTTTCCAACAGCTGTATTCTTTACCACCATCTCATTCTTAGCAAATACAAGTTCCATCTGATACTTATTGCTTAAATCTTCAGTTGATACTTTATCCTTGGATGTATCTGCCACAAAATGTACACCGCCGATCTCAAAGTCCATCTCCTGATCAACAGATAATGCTCCATCTTTTAATTCAAATGCAGGCAGTCTGTTTAAAATAAAATTCTTCCATCCACCAACACTGACTGTAAATCCTGCAATATCCATTCCATATCCGAGGATCGTTGTGATCAATGTGATCGCTGCAAGAAATAAAATGACTTTCCCTTTTGCAAGGTCAAGAAGTCTTTTGTACTGGCTTGGTTTTAAGCAGGCGATCTTAAACTGCTCAAACCAGCTGATTTTCTCTGATTTGTCCATAAATTATCATTCTCCGTATACGATACTTTTCAGTAATTCGTCCTTCTCTTTTGTTCCTTTGATGATTTCTACTAATTTGGCTGCAAAATCGATCGCTGTTCCCATTCCACGACTTGTAATGATTTTTCCATCTACTACAACTTTATCTGTCTGGTAATCTGCGGATTTTAACTCTTCTTCCATCGCTGGATATGAAGTTGCCTTTCTTCCTTCTAAAAATCCGTATTTTTCAAATACTGTTGGTGCTGCACAGATGGCTGCAAGATACTTCTCGTTCTTATATGCCTTCTGAAGTAATTTCCCAAGTCCTTCATGATCTTTTAGATGAAGAGTTCCTGGCATTCCTCCTGGAAGTACATACATTGCTCCCTCTGCTTCTATCACTTCATGAAACATGATATCTGCTTCAACTTCAATACGATGTGCACCAATGATATTTCTAGAACTTCCAATAGAGACTGTAACTGTTGGAATCTCCGCACGTCGCAGCATATCAACTACAGTTAAACCTTCGATTTCTTCAAATCCATCTGCCAAAAATACAAAAACTTTTCCCATCATAATTCTTCTCCTTTATTCTTTCTATATAATTCCATCATTCTTCTTTTCTTCCTCTTCTTTATTACAATAACTTTAAAGAAAAAATGGCAAAAAGTCAACCCGTCTGAGTCTTACTGGCATTTCTTTTCTATTTTCAATTGACATTTTCGTTAAGAATCTGTAAAATAGATTTCGATAAATTATGTATGTTTCCGTAGCTCAGCTGGATAGAGCGACCGCCTCCTAAGCGGTAGATGGTTCGAGTCTAA
>OLQH01001477.1_pt1 | contig 18063 bp, 23 predicted proteins | sample 1672671 | NCBI WGS metagenome assembly OLQH01 (sample SAMEA3136712, study PRJEB25190) | human gut metagenome
CAGTATTTGGAAGAACCGCCAAAAGTTAGCCGATTATCTGAATTCTGACTTTGCCGCCGGGATAGCAAGGGGTGATAATTACCAAAAACTTATTCGTGATCTACAGAAAAGGTTTGGTGATGTTTCAAGACGTGATATGTACAGGCTGATTTATACAGAAGGTACATTTGCATTGAATGAAGGCATGGTAACCCCATTTGAAGAGGATTTTGAGGAATACCGCTTTTCTATTGCTGATTCTAACGCTTGTGGAAAGTGTCAAGCAATCAATGGCAAGAAGTACAGCATTAAGGATAGAAAGCCCGGTGTGAACTTTCCACCGCTTCATTCTTGGTGTAGATGTTCATTCACTATTGAAATACCGGATGATTTCATTGAACAATATGAAGCAAAGCATGGCGGTAAGCAACCTTCAAAAGTATTGCAAGATTCACCAAAGGCTGGTACAATGAAAGAAAAAGAAATTCCACTTGGTGAACTGGAAGAAGCGTATGGTAAAAAGCACTCAAAAGAAATTAGAAAACAACTTGGAAATGCACCGGAACAGTGTAAAAGAGTTTGGAACGATTGTGTAAATGATTTTCACTGTTTAGACCCAAAATATAGAGGTGATAAAGCATATTATTCACCGGGATTTGATGCGGTTAAGTTGAGCATATCAAGAGCCGCAAAAGGTTCTAGTTATAAAACACCGTATAATACTGTATTTCACGAATACGGGCATCATGCAGATTATATTTTGAATCGCAAGTATGGAAATGGTGACAGAAAAAAAGCATTTTCGGAAACTTATAAAAACGGTATTTTCGGGCAAACGTTGAAAAAAGAAGCAAAGAAAGCCATTGAAGAATTTGCAGAATCAAAATCAGCAATTATTGCGGATGATATTGCAAAAGAATTTTGTAAACAGATGAAACAAGAATTATCACTAATTCAAAGAACGGATATATCAGATATGTTTGAGCCAATAATGCCGAAATCATGCGAATATCCATTTGGAGTTGGGCACGGTTCTAGTTATTGGAATAGTAGAGATAACGGAAAAGAAGCCTTTGCAGAAATGTATAGTGCAATGGTTAATAATCCAGAGTCTTTGGAACAAATTAAAAGATTTTTCCCAGAATCTTATAAAATATTCATGGAAATGTTAGGAGTGGTAAAATGAAAGAAGTAGAAAAAGTTTTAAATCAGTATTATGAGCACTTTGGAAAAAATTACCCACTAGGTGCTAATGGAAACTTGGCAGACGAAGAAATTATTGCAGATATACAACGCTGTATTGCTGAAAAACATGAAGCGGAACAACCGTCATATGAAGAAAATGCAGATTATTAAAGCATTTGTGAGGATTTCCTTGCAAGTGCTTTTTTATTGCCTAAATGAGCGTTATATGAGTTCTGAAAGGGGGATTATTGAGTTGTGGAACGCAAGATTAGAGAGTATGTGAAAAAGAATCGACTTGGTAAGGTGGTTGACATTAAACAAGTTAATAATTGGTGGAAGGGACGAAGGTATCATGTGGTAGTACAGAAGTTACGCCGGAAAGAATTTGATGTTTACGAGTGTGACGGTGAAATTGTAACCGCTAAGAATATCTGGACAGGTAAAGAATATGGGACTAATTGAATTAAATGCTAAAAATTTTAGTAAGGAAGTATTTGAATCTGACAAATTATGTGTTGTGGAGTTCGGGGCTAAATGGTGTCCACCTTGTAAAGCAATGAAGAAGATCATGGAAGAATTATCTTCCGAACCTTCAGACGGTGTAAATTACTTTTATATAGACGCTGAAAGAAATCACGGACTTTCCCGGAAGGTCGCGATTGATAAAATGCCACAGATTTTGATTTTTCAAAAGAATGTTATCAAACGCCGGGTAGTTGGATATGTGGCAAAAGAAGAACTTGAAATGTTAATTTCAAATGTTCAGAAATTTATTTAGTTAAGAAGGGGTAGAAAATCTATAAGCCGAAACGCCGAAGGGGTGACGGTAAGTAGGCTTGTTCTATCCCTTTTTATATACCAATGACCGGGCGTGGAAGTCGATAAAAGCAACGGGGTTTAGTTAGGCGTGGAAACTTAAAACTACGGAAATAGTGAAGCATTGACACTTAAAACTATGGAATAAGAAAGTGAGGATTTTTATTATGGCAGAAACAACAGGTACAACTACAGCAACAGAGCCGGGAACAACCCAGCAGACAAATAATCAGAATAACACTGGTGCTACTCAGACCCAGCAGACGGGCAATCAGCAGACTACCAATACCAATACGCCGAATGATGATAAGAAGTATACAGACGCTGATCTGGACAAGATTATCAATCAGAAATTTGCAGATTGGCAGAAGAAAAAAGACGCTGAAGTGAATGAAGCAAAGAAATTAGCGGAAATGAACGAAGCCCAGAAAGCAAAGTATGAAATGGAAAAATTGCAGAAACAACTTGCAGACTTCCAGACCCAGAGTACATTATCTGAAATGACGAAAACCGCAAGGGGTATTTTGGCTGAATCAGATATTACCGTTTCGGATGATTTACTTGCTGTATTGGTGTCAACAGATGCCGAAAAGACAAATGCGGCGGTTACTTCTTTTGCTGATATGTTCAAAAAAGCAGTTGAAAAATCTGTAAAAGAAGCCTTAAAGGGCAATCCACCGAAAGCCGGGGCTGGTAAATCTAGTTCTATGACGAAAGAACAGATCATGAGCATTAAAGACCCGGTAGAGAGACAGAAAATGATGATACAGAACAAAGAAATGTTCGGATTATAAGAAAGAGAGGAATTAAATTATGGCAATGACAGAAGGAACAACCAAAAACGCAAATCTTACAAAGGTACAGGACGTTGATTTTTCACTGAGATTTGGTTACTCAGTTAAGAAACTTATTGAAGCACTTGGTATTACAAGAAAATTACCAAAAACAGCCGGAACAGTATTAAAGGTGTATAAGGTTACTGGTACACTCAAAGACGGTACAGTTGCAGAGGGTGAGACAATCCCACTTTCTGAGTACAAGACAACCTATGACCCTATCGGTGAGGTTACTCTTGACAAGTACAGAAAGGAAACAACCGCTGAAGCCATTTCCGGCAAAGGTTACAAACAGGCTGTAATTGATACAGACCAGAAAATGTTACAGGATATTCAGAGAGGTATCAGAAAGAACTTCTTCAATTTCCTTGCTACTGGTACTGCGGCGGCTACGGGCATTGGCTTACAGGCTACACTTGCTCAGTGCTGGGGACAGTTACAGGTATTGTTTGAGGATGATACTATTGAATCTGTTTATATGCTGAATCCGCTGGACGTTGCTGATTATATCGCAACCGCACAGGTTTCAACACAGACAGCATTTGGTATGACTTACATTGAAAACTTCCTTGGACTTGGTACAGTATTTTTAAATACTTCCGTTCCAAAGGGTAAAATCTATGCTACAGCAAAAGAGAACATTGTATTGTACTATGTTCCTGTAAATGGTGCTGATCTTGGGGAAGCGTTTTCTTTCGTTTCAGATGATACTGGTTATATTGGTGTTCATCATGAAGCAGATTACACTAACCTTACAGCCGATACTACAGCGGTTTCCGGTGTAGGTTTATTTGCTGAGAACATTTCCGGTGTAGTTGTTGGTACAATCACGGGGGAATAACAGGCTATAGCCTTGAAACCAAAAATTCAGTAGAATATACCGCTGAAAGCCTTAATGCTATGACTGTATCAGAGATTAAGGCTTTGGCTACTGAATTAGGCTATAGCATTACAAAGACACTGAAAGCGGATATTATCAGTGAATTTTTATCACAGCAAGGGTAGGTGATTCTTATGGAAAAATCCATTGCGGAACGTGCAAGGGTTAGGTTGCTTGATGATTCAGTAACAGATGATATGTTAAGCGAATATGCTCAAACAGCCACGGACAGAATTTGTTTACGCCTTGGGGTGGATGAAGTACCGAAATTGTTTGAATCTATTGCGGTTGATGTGATTATGAAGATGCACCGTAGAAGTTTTTATGAAGGTATTAGTTCGGAATCAGCGGACACCCTTTCAACTTCTTTCGTTGATGATTTGTTGAATGAATACAATGAAGAATTCCAATCATACAAAGACCGTATGAAGAATGAAGATGATTCTGGTTCTTTGAAGGTGGTGACATTCCTATGATCTGGGAAAACTGTAAATTATTTGGACGTGTTCAAAGTGGTATTGACGCTTTGAACAATCCAGTTTATTCAAAAGAAGTGATTTGTCACTTTCAAGCACGATTAACACAATGGAGTGCTGAAGATGTGGCAAGTCTTGGAAGAGAGTACACAGCAACCCACCGTAAACTATTAACCAGATTAACACGCTTGGCGTTAGTTGGTGACCGTACAGAATGGAATACTTTCAATTTTGAAGAGAGTTTTGACAAAGACTATGAGAACACTTCCGTAGAAGTGGAAGGTGTGGAATATGATATTGATAATCTGATTGACCTACAACCACGATATAGATTGCTTTATATTTCAGCCTATAAACAGTAAGGGGTGATTACATGGGACTTGTGAAAGTTAAGTTCAATGATAGTGAGATTAGCGCACTTGCGACTAAATTACGGGATATGAACGAAATTCGTTTTGATGCGGTTGTAAAAAAGAACATTACCCAGATATTCAATACCGCTAAAAATGGGGGTACACCTATTGATAGTGGGGAACTTAGAATATCAGCCGGGGTTTTCGGTGATGAAATGGGGTACTTGAAAGACTACGCCCCTCATGTGGAATATGGACACCGTACAATAGACGGTGGTTTTGTAACAGGTCAACGATTCTTACAGGCTAATATTGACGCTCAAAGGCTGATTTACTATAAGGATTTATTAGATGCAATTAAGAGGGGGTAGCCCATGCTAAAGAAATTAGGATTGGTGGATTTAATTCATTCGATTCAAAGTAAGATTGAACAAAATATTGAAGGGGTTAGGTGTTATGATTCAGTTCCGAAAAATGCACCTAGCCCTTTTTATTTTGTAGAAGTTGTTGGTAAACGCCCGGCAGACACTAAAACCATGTTTTGTGAAATATTCACAGTTTGGATTCATGCAATCGCCGCACCGGAAGGTAACGGTAGCAGTATTGGAATCTATAACATGATTGAATCATTAGAAGAGAGCATGACAGAGGATATTGAGTTACCAGAATGTTTCAATCTGGTTCTTCAGTCCAGTACCGGGGTACAGACAATTAAGACAGACGAAACCAGAGAAAAACACGCAGTGTTGGCTTACGAATTCAAAGTAAGTTACGGATTTAAGGTAAAGGTGTGATGATATGGCAGACACAACAGAAACAGTAACAGAAGAAAACATTAGTTTAGAAAGTGAGGAAATTACAATGCCAGATACAATAACAGGTACAGGTTTTGATAGTGGTGTATATTGCGATTTTAACGCAAGTTCAGCAAAAGCAGTAGCTGGAAAAGATATTTTACTTGCTGTATTCAGTGAGGACGGTGCTAATCTTTTGGCTATCAGCGGTCAACAGGGGTTGACTATCAATAGATCAGCGGATTCTATTGAGGTAACGAGTAAAGATACAGACGGTGGTTGGAAAGCGAAAATCGCCGGAATGAAAGAATGGAGCATTGACAATGACGGTTTATATGTCATGGATGATGCTAGTCATATTGCACTCAGCAAGGCGTTTGACGCTGGTGACCCGGTATGTTTGAAGGTCATTAACGGAAAGACTAAAACGGGTATGTTTGGGGGATTGGCATATATTACCGATTATCCTATCGAAGCCCCTTATGATGATGCAATGACCTACAGCCTTACATTTGACGGTAACGGAAAATTAGTTGATTTATCAACCCTTTCGGATGAAGATGCCGCAAAAGTAACAGCACAACCAGCGTAATAGAAAAGGAGATTTAAAATGAGTGGATTTGAATATGAAGGCAAAGAGTATGAATTAAAATTTAATCAGAAAAGAATTGAAATGATTGAAGCAGTTACGGATATGCCAACAATGGCGGCACTTCGTAAGTATCAAGGTATGTTGTCTTTACAGGCTTTGAAGGTGTACTTTGGGTATACAGTCAAGGAAGTTGGAAGTGATACATTCTTGAAACCAAAACAGGGAATGGAAATGGCTGAAGTGTTGATTGAATCAGAAGGTTATACAGATGTTTGCGGTCTGGTTCTGGAAAGTCTTGAGAGGGACTGTCCTTTTTTCTTCCGTCAAGGTTAATTGACTTTGAATACTTCAGTACGGACGGTTCAGATTCACAATATGCAGAAATGGCAAAGCCTTATCAGAATGATATAGACTTTGCCTTTTTTGTTGTTAATTTTGGATATTCCAAAGCGGATTACGAAGCATTAACGCCACGTGAACGGTTGTTTATTTATAAGGCGTGGGAAAACAAGACAGTTTCCGACACAACACACCTTAGAAATGCGGTCATGAATGGCTATCTTAATGCAAGACGTAAGAAGAACAAGAAACTTATTCCATTGTGGAAGAAGAAACAAAAACGTGCTGATAAAGAGGTTGTCAATAGTAACCTACAGGCAATTATGGAGAACCAGAAAAAAGAAGGTAGATCATGGATTGATTTGATTTACCGGGCAAATGGTCTAAAACCGAAAGGGGGAAAAGGTAATGGCTGATTACACACTTTCGGCGAAAATTACAGGTGATGCCAGCGGATTTGAAAAAGCCTTTTCTACCGCTGAAGCCGCCGCTACTAATTTTCAATCGAAAATGAACACGGTAGCAAGTAAATTAGATACTATAGGTGGTTCAATGCAAGGGCTGGGTGCAAAAATTACAGCCGCTTCCGTACCACTTGTAGCATTTGGTAAAAAATCCGTTGACTATGCTTCTGATCTACAGGAATCACAGAACGTAATTGATGTTACTTTCGGGGATAATGCGAAGGTAATAAATGATTGGGCGAAAGCCGCTGGTGATGCCTACGGTATGTCTGAATTACAGGCAAAGAAGTACAACGGTACTATGGGTGCAATGTTAAAATCTATGGGTATGACAGATGATGCAGTAATCGGAATGTCAACCAGTATGACGGGATTAGCCGGGGATATGGCTTCCTTCTACAACTTACCTATGGATGAAGCCTTTGATAAAATCCGTGCCGGAATATCCGGCGAAACCGAACCGCTGAAGCAGTTGGGTATAAACATGAGTGTAGCGAACCTTGAAGCCTTTGCATTGTCACAAGGAATTGATAAATCTTATGATTCCATGACGCAAGCAGAACAGGCTACATTGCGTTATAACTACCTTATGCAGACCACAGCGGACGCACAGGGGGATTTTGCAAGAACAGGTGATAGTTACGCCAACCAGTGTAGAAAACTTGAATTAGCGGTATCTACGCTATCACAGACGGTTGGTGAAATGTTGTTACCATACTTCACAAAGGGAGTTCAAATTGCACAGGATTTAATAGCAAAATTTCAAGCCTTAGACCCGTCTATACAGGCAACCATTGTAAAAGCCGCCGCTTTAGTTCCGGTAATCGGACTTGCGGTAATGGCACTTGGTACAGCGGTAAAAGGCGTTGGTGGTTTCATAAAGGTATTAGGGTTGATTGCTTCCCCGGTGGGTATAGTAATTGCCGCAATCGGGGCGTTAGTTGCTGGATTCGTGTATCTTATGAATACCAATCAAAAGTTTCACGATACCGTTATTGGTATCTGGGATTCTGTAAAGGCAAAGATTCAAGGTGTTGTTGGTGAATTATCCGGCTTATCCTTTGATGATTTGTTCAATGGAATTCAATCAAAGTTTCAAGAGTTTTCCCCGATTATAACCACGGTTATTGAAGGGATTAAGGGGGCAGTTACTAATTTGCTTCCAGTGTTCCAGAATATCTTTGGAACAATTCAAACAGTTATAGGCTTTGTTGTACAAGCCTTTCAAGGTTTCTTTTCTGGGCTGACTGGTGGATTTTCTTCCGGTCTGAGTAGTGCAAACGGTTTTTCTTCCGGGCTTATGGGTGTGATTGGTTTGATATGTCCACCGCTGAAGGCTGTATTACTTTTATTCCAGAATTTTGCACCACAGATACAGGCATTGGTAACCGCTGTAGGTTCTTCCTTAGTTCCTGTATTTACAACTTTAGGTACAACCATTGGCGGTATCGCTTCCGCAGTAATGCCAGCGATTCAGTCAGCAATGGCTAATTTGATTCCAGTTATTGCCACGATCATTACGGCGGTAACTCAGATAATCACAACGGTTCTTCCTGTAGTGGTTAGTTTGATAAATCAGTTAGCCCCATTCTTGGTACAGATTGCGACTATGATAGGTCAAATTGTTGCGGCACTTGCCCCAATGATAGCCCAACTCATAGAATCATTGCTTCCAGTAATAACGAATATTATAACCGTTATTATGAACGTGATAACCTCAGTCATGCCAGCCTTGATAGCAATAATGAATGTTATTATGGCAGTAATACAGGCACTTGTACCAATTATTACAAATATACTTTCGGTTGTGGTGTCCGTGATTTCTGATATTATATCCGCAATCAATCCGATTATTTCATTCATAGGTAGTGTGATTAGTGCAATTATGGCTATCATAAGCCCTATAGTTACTTTCATTGCCAATATTATAGCGGCGGTGGTTAAGGTGATCGGTACGATTATTGGAATTATTACGGGAATTTTTTCAACGGTTTTCAACATCATATCCGGCGTATTTACAAATGTATCAAATTTCATAAGTCAAGTTATTACAGGGGTATCAACCGTGATTTCCACATTGACCGGGATTGTGGGCGGTGTATTTAATGGGATTTATTCAACGGTATCTTCTGTAATGTCCAGTGTTGGTAGTTTCATACAGGGCGTTTTTAGCGGTATTCAATCCGCTTGGTCTGGGTTGACTTCATTTGTTAGTGGAGTTTTTAGCGGCATTTCTTCAGCGGTTTCTTCATTGGTTAGCACCGTGAAGGGCTTTGTAAATGGAGTAATTAGCGGTATCAACTCAGCGATTGGACTTATTAACATGATTCCCGGCGTATCAATCGGTTACATTCCATATCTTTTACACGGTACGGAAGATTGGGGCGGCGGTTTTGCAAGAATGAACGAAGGTGGTAGGGGTGAATTAACCTACTTACCGGACGGAACACAGGTAATACCGCATGATATTAGTGTGAAATATGCTAAAGAAGCGGCAAGGGCTAATAGTTCAGATACCGGAACAGTTGGTATTGATTATGATAGATTAGCAAGTACAATGATTTCCGCATTGTCTGGAATTAAGATTGAACACACTTCAACTTTGAATGGTAGAACAGTTGCTTCAGAACTGACACCGTTAATTAACCAGCGATTAGGAAAGATTCAAAGTAGAGAAGAAAGGGGGTAAGGTACAATGAATGGATTGCAGATCACATTGAGTGCTGAAAGTGAAACAGCATCGGTAAATTATGATTTTATCGAACTGTATTACAAAAAGAACGATAAGTATTACCTTGTTGATAAGTACGGTGGAAATTTGAAAAGCAAAGTTCTTTTAGTACCTTCCCTTGATTTCTATATCTATTGGAAAACAGACAGTTCCCAAACTAAGTACGGGTTCAAAATTAGTTCAATTAGTTCAACGAATTCAGCGGTAGAATCTACAGCGATTTATATACCAAAGAGTTTAAGTATTATCGAAGTGAATGGACGAAATTACCCAGAAACAAAACACCCATATACAAACGGTGAACAGTGCATATGGCACTATACATCTGAAAATCTATCTTATTGCGAACCGCCTTCCTTGTACGGTGCTACCATTGGTGAGCATCATACGGTGGACGATTGGGGGTTGCAGTTAGTAGATGTAGTAAAGGGTGACCCGACAGCCAAACGAAAAAAGATTTCAGTTGTTGGAAGAAATGGGGACTTAGATTTAACAAAATCATTGACCGGAAGTGATACGCCAAAATTTGGGAATAGACCGCTTACATTAACATTCGTGTTGATTGATAAGAGTATGGCACGTTGGGCTACTATGGATTCTATTATCAAAAATTACTGTCACGGAAAAACTATGGATATTATTATCGACAGTGACCCCGGTTGGTATTGGCGTGGTACGTGTAGCGTATCGACCACAAAAGAAGATGCTATTCATAGCAGATTTGTAATTGATGTAGATGCCGAACCGTTCAAATATGATGTGAATTCTACAGACGGTGATTGGTTATGGGATAGTTTGAACTTTGAAACGGGTATTATTCGTGAATACAGTAACATTGAAGTATCTGGAAGTAAAAGTATCAAGGTAATTGGAACAGCGATTGAAGTAGTTCCGACTATTACAGTATCTACAGCAATGAGCGTTAGATTTAACAATGTGACGTATCAATTAAAGGCTGGTAGCAATAAAGTATCAGATATTATTATCAGAGAAGGGGAAAATACATTGACCTTCACCGGAACTGGTACGGTTACAATCATATATAAGGGGGTAAGCCTATAATGTATAGAGTATATTTGAATGATACCCTTATCTATGATCTATCACAGGAAGTAACACTTATAGACCCGGTAGTGAAATTGAAAGAAAGTAATTCTGGTTCATTTGAATTTGGAATTGCAGAAGAAAATCCGGGTTATACAATGATTGAAAAATTAACTTCAATTATTACCGTTGTTAAAATTGAAAATTCAACAGAAGTTGAACTGTTCAAAGGACGTGTGATAGATGAAGAAAAAGATTTTTATGGAGTAAAGCAAGTTTCTTGTGAAGGGGAACTTGCTTTTTTAATTGATTCAATTCAAAGACCGAAAGAATATCATGATATGACTGTTAGGGGATTACTACAGGCATGGATTGATAATCATAATAAGCAAGTCTTGGATGATGCAAAAGTAGCAATAAAATTTAGTGATCTATGTCAAGGTGAAGGTGGTACATATGATACTGTTTCTATTTTTTATAAAAAGGGCGGTAAAACATATGCACCTTTGAACAAAGTAAATTGTGCCGGATTGAAGGGAAAAACATTTGTTATCCCGGCTACTGAGTTCTGGGTATATTGGAAATCAGATAGCAGTAATACAGGCTGGGGGTTTGAAATTGATTCTATATCATTGACAGAAGCCGCCGCAACTATAGGTAGTGTAGCAACATTGCCAACGGTAACCGGGGTTAATACTTCCAGTGCTTCCACTATGAAAACAAGTCACCCGTACAATAACGGGGAAGCGTTTTTATGGCATTACACACACCCTATTGCTTCCGACAAACAGGGGGCTAAAACATTTAGACTTGGTATGGTTACAGTAACAGACCCAAACGATTCATTGTATCGCTACACAAATTGGGAAAATACAAGCAAATGTATCAAGGAAAAATTGATTGCTAAACTTGGTGGACATATCCGGGTTAGAAATCAAGACGGTATTCGTTACTTGGATTACTTGGCAGATTATGACAACACCAACACCCAGAATATAGAGTTTGGTGAAAACCTTTTAGATTATTCGGAAAATACAACCGCCGCTGATATTACAACGTGTTGTATTCCACTTGGTGCAAGATTGGATGAAAGCCCGATTGAAGCATTAGAAGCCTACGTTACCATTGAATCAGTAAATGGTGGTTCTGATTCCATTTATATTCCAGAAGCGGTTGCTAAATATGGGTGGATCACTAGAACTATACAGTTTGATGATGTTCATGTACCGTCAAATCTGAAAACGCAAGGTGAAAAATGGTTGACTGATAACCAGTATGAGACTATGACACTGACACTTACAGCGGTGGATTTGAATTTATATGATGTGAATTATGAAAGAATCAAGTTGGGGGATATGCTTCATGTGAAGTCTAAACCTCATGGAATGGATAGATTCTTTCCGGTAACTGAATTAACAATATATTTGGACGCACCGGAAAAGAATACCGTTCAACTTGGTAAGACTGAAAAGAATCTTACAGAACGTAATTCAACCGCTACTAACAGTATCTATAGTGCACTAGAGCAGATTCCAACAGAATCTTCTATACTGAAACAGGCTATTGACAATGCTACAGCATTGATTACAGCCGCAACTACAGGTCACGTAGTAACCAGACCAAATGAAATATTGATTATGGACACGGACGATATAGAAACCGCTACTAAAGTGTGGCGGTGGAATATTAACGGGTTAGGATATTCAAAGACTGGTTATAATGGTACGTTTGGTACAGCCATGACAATGGACGGTCAAATTGTCGGTAGTTTCATAGCCGCCAATAGTATAGCCGCCGAAAAATTAGATGTAACTTATCGTTCGGAAGTTGAAAAGCAGATTGAACTTGCTGAAGAAAACGCCAACGGTGCAACAGATGATAAATTGAAGAATTATTGGACAAAGGTACAGGTGGAAACCAGTATCAAAAATACCAAAGATTCTATTTTGATTACCGCCAAAGAAGAAGCAACCGGGTATGTGGATAATAAGTTGACAAACTATTACAGCAAAGCTCAGATAGACGTTAAAACCAATAGTATTACGCAATCTGTAATACAAGAGACTACGAACCGACAAAATGCAGTGACAACGCTACAGGCAAGTATCAAAACAGTTGCAGATAAAATTGAACTAAAGGTTTCAAAAGGAAATGTATCTTCACAGTTGAGCGTAGAAAGTGGACAAGTAACAATTAGAGGAAACAGATTAGTTGTAAGTGCTACTAACTTTTCACTTACCGCCGCCGGATTGGCTACTATGAAGAGTGCAAATATTACAGGTACTTTCAAGTGTACAAATGGCAATTATTGGCTTCAGTGTTCGTATGCAACGCTGACAGGTGGTAATGGCAGTTCAACATATGGAAGTATTGACTTCTCAGCAACTTATAGTAATAGTTCAGCGCACTGTATCAGAATTAAGGGTAGAAGTGATATTAACTTTATGGGTAGAGTATATACATCTACCGCACCAGATGCTTCTACAGTGTATAGAACTAGAACCGCTGATTTGAAATTTATTACACAGATTGATGATCTGGGGAACGGTAATATTCAGTGGTGGACAACAACATATTCGTTCATAAATGGAATGTTGACTTAGAAAGGGGAAAATATGAATTTAGGTGCAATTTTAGATAATGTTCAAAGTGAACTTGAAAATTATGTATTACAAGTTATGCAACAGAACGGGCTTCCACCTTCCTTAATGGAAAAGTGTATTGAAGGGGTACAGTCCAATATTCGTAGATTAAAGGCTGAAGAGTACGCTGAAGAATTGGCAAGTGCGTTATCCCAGTCTAATGAACCAGTAACGGAACAAAAAACCGGAACAGTAGAAGATTTGAAGAGGGAGTTGGAAGAAAATGGCGGTATATGCGGCGCAAAAGAATAAATTCAGAGTTCACATTCAACCAACTAAGGAAGAATTTGAACAGTATCTATCCGAAGGGTACACAATAATAGACGAAACAGAAGAAAAGGTAATTGCTCGGTATGGCTATCCAGATGATTTGAAGGATTTTGTTTACCCGGAATTATCCCACACAATGACGGTAGGGGGTGCTAAATAATGTCAGATATTTCAAGTTACACAAGTGCTATACTCAGTGCAATCTACGGGCGTGACGTAAGACAGGCTTTGGTAGACGCATTGAATAAGGTGAATGACGATAACAATAGTTACGCCACAATTAAAGCGGATATTCTGAAAGCAAAATCAGATGTTGACGCTAAAGTATTAGAATTTCAGACAGCGGTTAATAATGCCGCTACAGCAAAAAGTGAGTTGCAGAGTGCAACCAGTACAGCCAATACGGCAAGAACAAATTTGAATACCGCTATTACAAATGCTGGTACTTCTAAGACGAACTTAGAAACCGCTATCAGCAATGCGGCAACTTCAAAGACCAATCTTGAAACCGCTATTAGAAATGCGGCTACAGCGAAAACTAATGCTGAAACCGCAAAGAAAAATCTTGATGATTCAGTTTCAACCGCTAACACGTTGAAAACGAACCTTGACGCTTCAGTTTCTACAGCAAACACAGCGAAAACCAATTTGGACGGTTCTATTTCAAGTGGTAATACTACGAAGAAGAATCTGGATTTGAGTATTACCAATGCTGGAACAGCGAAAACAGAATTAGACAATATAATCATTACCGCTGGTACAGCAAAATCACAACTTTCAACGGTTATTACCAATGCTGAAAAAGCGAAATCCGACCTTTCAACGGTTATTGGTGCTGGTAACACCTTATTGACAAATTTACAGACCCAGAACACAAGGGCTGAATCAAATCTTGCTGATCTCAAAAGTGAGAATTTCAAAAGTGATGAAATCCTTACAGGTGTAGATGATATTAAAGCCTATTTGGGCTACATTGATGAAGATGTAGTTGGTGTACAAGTTGATTACAAGAATAAAACCAGTAAGAGACTTGCCGGGGGTTATGGTTTGTCCGGTGGTGCTGACTATGATAAATTTGAAGTGTTCGGTGGAAGAAAGCGTTGCAATGTGAATGACGCTGGTATTATCACAGCATTTCAAGGTGAAGCCGGATATACTGAGGACGGTTCAAACGGTCAAGTATTAGTATATCAACCAGCGGTGTATTATAAGGTTGTACCACTTGAAATGGATTTACAGTCTATTAACGGTACGGGTTATATATTACGAAAAGCAAACTATTATTTATCAGACAAAGAAAAACCGGGGTTCAAACTTCACCCGGCGTTTTATGATGAAAATAATAAACCTTCAAAGTACACTTTCCTTAGTTCCTTTGAAGGAAGTATTTTTGATGTTTCAGCAAGTGCTTACATTTTGGATGATTCACAGGTCATGGCTTACACTACTGATCTATTCTGTTCTATTGCTGGGGCAAAACCAGCAAGCGGCAAAACACAGGATTTGACTAGACCAAAGGTGGAGCAGATGTGTAAAAACCGTGGTGCTGGTTGGCATAGTGGAAATATCAAATCAGAATCATTGAATCAGTTGTTGATGATCGTTGAAATGGGAACTATGAATCTTCAGAGTGCTATTGCAAACGGTGTTGTTTCTGTACCAGATAATCCAAATACAGAAAACAATTCTATTGTTACTGGTGGTACTTCCAATCTTGGTAATAATACAGGCATGGCAGACGGTACAAACGGTTTAGTTTCCGTTACATATCGTGGAGTTGAAAACCCTTGGGGTAATATCTGGAAGTTTGTATATGGTGTAAATATTCACGGTAACGGTTCACAGGGTAGCGGAATCCCTTACATTTGTACGGATTACAACTATGCTGAATCAAAAAACAGCGGTAACTATGAATCAGCTGGATTTACATTAGCCAATGCAAACGGTTATGTTTCCGCTATGGGTTATTCTGAAGCATATGATTGGTTATTCTTCCCGGCTGAAACACTTGGTAATAGTTCACTTCCAGTAGGTGATTACTATTATTGTACACCTAACCTTAATGGTTACAGGATTGCTCGGTTGGGCGGTGATTGGTATGGTGGCGGTGCTGCTGGTGGGTTCGATTGGGCTCTGGATGCCGGTGTTGGTACTCGTTATCGGGGTATCGGTGGTCGGTTGGTGTATGTACCAGATACTACTTCCGAAGCATACGCTACATCATATGAAAAATGGAAAGCGGCAATGACCGCCTAAAAATTATAGGTAAATAAGATATTCTACTCTTTGTGGTATCAACAATTAGAAAAAGATTACTCAATTAGGCAGTAATTGGAATAATGGCAGTAATGCTAGTAGGTTCTATTGGAATCTGAATAACAGTGTTGGTAATCGTAATCGGAATATCAGTAGTCAGTTAGTAAATGCAAAGATAAAGCGTAGCCTTTTGGGGTTACGCTTTTCTTATAAATATGTGATCTATTTACCTTGCCACTTGGCAAAACAAAGAAATACCTAAATCGTGTTAGTAAGTTTGAAAGTTAATATTCAAAGTTGAACGCTCGATTTTTTGCATACAAAAATTACTCAAAGGAAATAAAGGGCTTGAAACGATATGGAAACCTGTTTGACAAAATATGCAGTATGGATAATTTGTATCTTGCATTTCAGAACGCAAAGAGGGGCAAAGGTTGGTATGAGGAAGTAAAGATTATTGAAAAACGACCTTATTATTACTTGGCGGCGTTGCAATACAAATTAAAGAATCATTTATACAAGACTTCAGATTATGAGGTTTTCATTAAGAACGATACCGGAAAAGAACGGAAGATATACAAACTTCCATTTTACCCGGATAGAGTAGCACAATGGGCGATTATTCAAGTGATTGAACCGTACTTACTGAAGCAATTCATAGAAGATACTTATTCAGCAATACCAAATAAGGGTATTCACTTTGGATTGCATAGATTAACAGATGCAATGTGGAACGATATTCCCGGTTGTCAATTCTGTATGAAGTTAGACGTAAGGCATTATTACCAGTCTATCAATCACGATATTTTAAAACAGAAATACAGAAGGTTATTCAAAGATTCAGAATTATTGTGGGTACTGGATGAAATCATTGACAGTGTACACACCGCAGACTTTGAGGATGAAAACAATGCAAGAAAGATACTGAATCTTGCACCGGGTGAACCATTACCTTCTGAAATGGGCGTACCGATTGGAAATTATCTTAGCCAATATAGCGGAAATTTCTATTTATCTGACTTCGACCATTGGATAAAGGAAGAGAAACACGTTAAACATTATTTTCGTTATATGGATGATATATGTATCTTTGCAAGCACAAAGGAAGAACTACATGAATTGTTCAAAGAAATTAAACAGTATTTGAACATCAATTTGAATCTGACAATCAAAACGAATTATCAAATATTCCCGTCATATGTGCGTGGTGTTGATTTTCTTGGTTATCGGGTGTTTTTGAATTATGTATTGTTGCGAAAATCCACTTGTAAACAAATGAAAAAGAAAATGACAAGACTATATTTGAAATGTTCTGAAGGAAACATGATGAATTATTCAGAATGGTGTTCTATTCATTCTTACAACGGGTGGTTAGTGCATTGTGACAGTTATAGACTTGCCAAAAAGTACATTGAACCATTGTTACCATATGCAAGAGAATACTATATAACCAATATAAGAAAGGCGGCGTAAACATGAAAGACTATGGATTACAAAGAAGCAGTGTAAGACCATTGGACGTTGAAATCACAGAATCCCTTGTATTTATCGCAAGTGATGTTACTGAGATCACAGAGGAATCAACCAATGAGAATGAACAGACTTTTACAGGCTTTGAATTCAATCTTATTGAGTATACCAAAGATGAATACATTCAGTTACAGGCTGATAAAATCAGCGCACAAACGGACGAATTAACCAGTACACAGTTAGCATTGTGTGACGTGTACGAACTTTTGGGATAGGAAGGGGTGAACATTATGGATAGAGTATATGCTGATCTGATTATGAAAGGCAAGAAAACCATTGATGAAGTTCCAGCAAAGAACCGGGAAGCAGTCAAACAGATTTTGATTGGTAGAGGTTATGCCGAACTGGCAGAAAGTGAGGGTGTTACCAAATGATTACTTGGTTCATCATAAAAATTATTTTAGGAAAGGATGTGGAAGCAATGGCAATTATTTACGCAACTCTTATTGTAAAGGGTAAAAAGGAATATGCAGATGTTCCGGCAAGAATCAAAGAACAGGTAAAACAGGTATTGATTGACCTTGATTTAGGCGATTTAGCAGAGTAGTCAAGGAAATAATCAAGAGAACTAAAACAACCGCTATATGACCGTTATATGAGGTCATAGGCGGTTGTTTTTACGTTCGGAAAGGGTAAACAGAATGAAAGAAGGAATTTGTACAGGTATCGGTGTAATTGGTGGGGCAATCGCTTCAATCTTTGGCGGTTGGGATTCAGCCTTGATTACACTGTTAACCTTCATGGGGATTGATTATATTTCTGGTCTGGTAGTTGCTGGTGTATTTCACAATAGCAAAAAGACAGATGCCGGAACATTGGAAGTAACCGCCAAATAATGATGCGGCCAGATATAAAATTACCCCAGCCCTTTGCGAG
>OLQH01001481.1_pt1 | contig 17976 bp, 17 predicted proteins | sample 1672671 | NCBI WGS metagenome assembly OLQH01 (sample SAMEA3136712, study PRJEB25190) | human gut metagenome
CTATGTATAGCTACTTACAAAACGTAAAAACGAATGTAAGCAATGCCAAAAGGAATAGGCCAAAGGTCATAATATATTCTTTACTTGTTTTATCCGCAAAATGAGTATCACTATTGGCAGTACCAATTCTAGCAGCATTAAAACCGCAGGAAAATTGTACTCCCAGGTCATCTCCCAGTATTGAAAAATATCCCAAAATCTAAAAATCCAGATTCCTGCTCCAAGGATTCCCAAAGCAGAAGCGATCACCGGCAATATCAGACTGGATCTTCTCCTGCTTTTGCTTTTCATGTATAGATAAGCATCAATACACCCCAGCGTGAATCCGCCTGACATCATCCAGTTTCCAATCATGGGAATGTTATAAGCCACAAAAACTGAAGTTGGCCCATCAGCACCTCCTATTATTGTAACATGACTTCTTAAATGCCTATCTATGAAGTCATTAATATATATATCTGTTACAAATCCATATGCTGTATAGACAGCTACTACGACTGCCAAAACCAAAAACAGAAACCGTATTCTGCCCGTCTCTGTCCGTTCCTCTGCATTCCCGTACTTTTTCTTAACCACTCCTGCCGCCAGAAACAAAACCAAGCCCGGCAAAAGAAATTCAAGGCCCCGCATGATCACGTAAATATAAAACGGCGCAGAATTGCTTACATTATACTCAAAAAAATCCGCCCCCACCCTTACGCAGAACCCTAAGACCAAAAGCAGCACAGCACCATAGAACAGTTTATAAATATTTTTCCTGTCCATACCTTTTCCCCTCCACTCAATCCTCTATCATATATGGAGTATAACAAACCTTTAAATAAAAAGATATATTTTCTTCGTGATGCACAGATATGGAACATCCGCCACAACGCAAAACGGCTGACAGGCAGCCCGCCGTATCAGCCGTTTTTCATTATTCTAAATATTCACCTGTATGGTAAGTATTATATTGTTTTCTGATCTTCACAGTAATAACACCATGACTGTTATCCTGGAAATCATCAATTACATACTTTGTATTCTTGGCATCCAGCTTCTTCAGGTACAAATCGTACTCCGCCTTCACCTCCTGGGGTGTAAATGCCTCAAACCTAATGGTCTGAGATAAACATGCGCTCGTAATCCTCTTCATGGTAAATGACTTCCTTTTCTTTGAATTAATGTAACTGCTCAGTGTACTCTAACAGTGATGAGCTAAACTTCTGAGTCGTTACGATTTAATTTAATTTTACCACTTTAAAAAATTTCATGTAAGCATTTTTCGTCAGTTACTACAATTTCAGCACATGTAATAACTATATTTTGGTCATTATTTGTGTATTTTGTACAATTACGTTTTACTTCACCGAGCTGTACCTCCGAATAAATAATATGCAGTATATGAAATCCATCCTCTGTCAGACCGCTTTCTTAGTAGGTATCTCCGCCTTAGGCAGGACTTTATCATGCCTGTGCATATGAAGGAATGTGCCCACAAGAATATAATAGACATAGACCGCACAACCGTTACTGTATCTGTTCACAGAGAAAAACGGAAAAAACACCTGATCTGTATCGCCAAATCCCATCATAGCCAGTACCGAGTTCAAAACCATCATAACAAACGCGATCAGCACGCCGATACACAGAATATTACAATACTGGTTGGTCAGTTTTTTAATATCATGCAGCATCCACAGGAAAACACCTGCTATAAGCAGTATCATAAAAAATATCCCCCAAATCCCCGCACTGCCAAACATCCGCATCAGGATTCCCGGTGTGTCATCCAGTTCCAGGTATGCCCGGATACTGCGCATTACCAGATGCTCTCTGAAGCCTTTATATATCATTCCCGCTCCAATGAGAGACAGCACCACCGGAACACTCCAGATTTTTATGAGGAATTCCCGTCTCCTGATGTGAAACCATCCTCTTCGCACTGCTATCGTGAGTATCAATACATGGGTCAATATGATCAAAAATGTATAAAAGAACTCCCCTGAGATCAAGCTTAAGAGACATACAAGCCCGGCAATTCCCAATAGCCGGTGTACTTCGCCATATCCCCCTTTCCGGTAATAGAAAGTCAGAACACAAAAACCTGCGGCTGTGCTGAACAGCATACTCTGATATGCCGTATCTGTAACATGAAATCCTGTGCCCTCGAAGGGGCCGCTGAAAATACTCAGTACCAAGAATACGCCGCTGATTATAAAAAAAAGCATCCAAAGCTGATACGGCCTGGAAAAATATTCTCCCCTGTACTTTCCGAAAGAAAACATCAGCAGAAAGAAAATCCCCAGCCCCCGCCACATGATCAGATTTCTTCCCATCTCATCACTCAAACCGAATCCAAAATATATGATCATCAGAACCTGTATCAGCAGATCGATCCCTATAAAAAACAGCAGAAGCTTCACATCCAGCCGAGTCCTGTGCACTTTGTCAAGCTCAATCCCTGTCTCCACCGGATCTCCCATTTCCTCCACTGCTCTTTCCACTGCCTCTTCCTGGCTCAAACCCTTTTTCCGGAAATATTCTGTATCCTCCTCAATATGGCCCAGCAGTTCCAGCCTGATATCCTCCCAAATACTTTTACAGTGGATCTGCGCTTCCACTAGTTTCAGATATTCATGAACCTTCATAGGCCGGCCCTCCCAGTACACGTCTGACTGCCGTCTCGTACGTCTCCCACTCTTCCTTTTTTCCATCCAAATGCCTGTGGCCTTTTTTTGTGATCCTGTAGTATTTTCTGGTCTTTCCGCCTGCTTCCTTCTCATAGGATTCCAGAAATCCCTTTTCCTCCAGCCCGTGCAGAAGGGGATAGAGCGTTCCCGCCTTCAGTTCAAACACATTCTGAGATCTGTCTCTCAGTGTCTCTATCATCTCATATCCATACATTTCCCGCTCTGAGAGAAGCTGAAGAAGCAGAAGCGTTGTGCTGCCTGACAACAGACTCTTGTCCAGTTTGTTTGATTCCATCGCTGTTCCTCCTTTCTGATCATGCTGCTGTAGTTTTCTGTTCCGAATCTCTATTTTTTAAACAAGGTACTGATCAAAGCGATCACAAATATAGGGACCCACATAAAACAGATACCGCATAATACCCGCATTCCGAAAGTCAAACCGGAATCCGCCAGTAACCCCATCCCTATGGAGGCCGACAAAATACTGAAACATAAAGCAGCAATGCTCAATATTATTTTTCCTCTCCTGGTTCTCATAAACATCAGTCCCCCTTTTAAACTTTCTGACAAACTTCTTATGAAACAAAAACTTGTTTCTTTTTCCTTTTCTGTTCAATTTTAATATATAGATCATCTATATATCGTCCATCTATATAATACTACGATATACTCCCTCTGTAAAGGCTTTCTGTCATTTTTTCAGCTTTCATTATTTCAGCCTGTTCTTCCTGTATCCAAGCGGTGTATCTCCCATTTTCTTTTTAAATGCAGTAATATAGTAACTGACTGTGCTGAACCCGGTCATCTCCGCAATCTCCGAAATACTCAGATCTTTCTTATCCAAAAGCTCCAGACTCCGTGAGAGCCGGTATTCAAGCAGGTATTCCCATGGTGTCATATGTATCATCTTTTTAAAGAACCGGCAGCATTCCCCTTTACTGATATGCGCAGAGGCAGCAAGCTGATCCAGCGTAAATTTCTCCCTGTAATGTTCGTGGAGAAAGTTAAGCAGCACAGTTGTACGCTGCTGCTCCTGTATGCTGTAGTCTACATCTCCCCGGTTATCAAACAAATTCCGGCACATGGTAAGCCACAGCCTTTGCAGCCGTTCACAGATCAACAGCTCCCTGTGATGGGAGGCATCTCCGAAATGGGCAAAGAGCCAGGACAGATCCTCCACCGCTTCCCTCTCCCATGACTTTCCCGTATCTGCAAAATGATAAAATGGCTGCGCCGACGCAAATGTCCGGTAGTATTTCTCATAATAAAAACTGCCTTTATATCCATACAGCATCACAGGGTCAAAAATAATCGTCCGGTATCTGGCACTCTTTCCATCACCCTTTTTCAGCGTATGGAGCGCGTCGGGAAATACCAAAAAAGCCTCACCTGCTCCCACTTTGATTTTTCTCTCCAACACCTGTACCCAGGCCTCGCCTTCCAGGATCAGCGATATCTCCACCTGTTTCTGCTGATGCCAGTTCACAAAATTATTGGCATACTCATCCAGATCATCATGGAAAATCTCTGCGGGAAAGGAATATGTGCCAATAGAAAGCGTGGAATACAGCTCCTTGTCCACAGGAACACTTTTTTCCGACATAGGTTTCTCCCTTCTCGTTAATATTTTATAATATTTGATAGATATTTTTAAAGTTTTACACAATAAAAGTTAATATAATTATATCTATAAATATATTTTTTCACAAGGAGCCAATATTGAAAATAAAAGATGATTTTCTCAAATCCTTGCTTTTTATCACATTTCCCATAGTTCTGCAGAGCCTTCTCACTACGGCTGTGGGTTCGGCTGATGTGCTTATGTTGAGTTATGTCAACCAAACATCTCTTTCCGCCGTTTCCCTGGCCAACCAGGTGCAGTTTGTGCTGAATCTGGTCTATGTGGGACTGCGGACAGGCACCACAGCCATGTCATCCCAGTATTGGGGTAAAAATGACACAGCCTCCATCCGTCGTCTCACCCTGGTTGTACTTCGCTTTTCCATGGGAGTCTCTCTGCTCTTCTTTGTTCTGGCCTTCTGCATGCCCAGACAGCTTATGCATATCTTCACGTCAGAACCGGATTTGATCACCACAGGAGCAGAGTATCTGCGTATTATCGCTTTCTCCTATCTCTTTATGGGAGTGTCACAGATTTACCTGTGTATCCTCAAATCCATCCAGCAGGTCGGCAGAAGCGCGGCCATCGGTTCTGTAACGCTGGCGGCCAATGTGATCCTGAATGCTGTATTTATCTTTGGCCTCCTGGGTTTTCCAAAGCTTGGCGTGACCGGGGTTGCCATAGCCACTGTCATTTCCAGAGCAGCGGAGCTTTGCTTGTGCGGACTGGATGCCGGTATCATAAAAAAAATACACCTCACCCGTGAGGATTTTCACGACGCCGGAGGTATCCTCAGCAGAAACTTTTTGAAGTATTCCCTCCCCGTTACCGCCGAGGGCTTTGTCTGGGGCGGCGCTACCGCCGTTCTCTCTGCCATAATGGGGCATCTTGGCTCTGACATAGTGGCGGCCAACTCTGTGGCCTCTGTGGTACAGGGACTGGCTACGGTAGTATGTTTCGGGTTTGCCGAGGGCGGCGCTGTCCTGCTTGGCAAGGAACTGGGAAGGAGTAATTACAGTAAAGCCCAAAAAGACGCATCAAAGCTTATGAAGGCAGCTCTCATAAGCGGCCTGGCAGGTGCTGTTGTCATGCTTCTTCTAAAACCTGTGGTGACGGATATTGTCCGTCTCTCCCCTCAGGCCCTGCTGGATCTAAACAGTATGTATCTGCTGCTGGCCTTAAACGCAGTGCTTGCTTCCTTTACAAACACTGCCATCTGCGGCATTTTCTGCGCCGGGGGAGATACACGCTTTGGTCTGTACTGTGATTTTCTGGTAATGTGGGGTTACTCTGTGCTGATAGGACTTTTTCTGGGATTTGTCTGGAAACTCCCCCCGGTTACGGTTTACATAATTATGAATCTGCACGAACTGGTAAAGACGCCGTTTGTCCTGAAACATTATAAGGGGAAAAAATGGCTGAAAAATATAACCATTTAATTTTAAGGAGGAACACTAACTATGACAATGGAAGAAAGAAAAGCAAAAGGACTGCTCTGGACAGACACACCGGAGGCTATGGCAGCCCAGGTTAAGGCTAGGGGGCTGGTTTATGATTTTAACCATACAAGACCTGAGGAAAAAGAAAAAAGAATGGCTCTGCTGCCCCAAATCTTTGGTTCCCTGGGAAAAGATGTATGGATCGAGCCGCCGCTCACACTGGCATTCGGCAAAACGGTCTCCATTGGTGACAATACATATATCAACTCCAATTTAACCTTGGTGGATGATTATATTATAAATATAGGCAGCGGTGTTCTCATGGCCCCTAATGTTACCATCAGCGCTACCGGGCATCCTGTGCACTATAAACTGCGCCCTCACGGGGAGATGTATTCCTTCCCTGTGACCATCGGCGACAATGTGTGGATCGGAAGCGGTACCATCATCATGCCGGGAGTGACCATTGGCAGCAATTCCGTCATCGGAGCCGGTAGTATCGTGACAAAAGATATTCCCGCAGACTGCATTGCTGTGGGAAACCCATGCAAAGTGCTGCGGGAAATTACGGATGATGATTTAATTTATTATTACAAAAACCGACGGGTGGACGGCGAAAACGATTAAGACAGTTCCGTCTGCCTGTACTGTTACAACGGGGAAACTTCAGAATGATCACAGAACATGCACTGCCTGCAAGCATACACCCTGCGGTCCATACCAGCATATCCCTGTCCCGGTAGTCAAGGGCCTGGGTCATGAGCACCCTCACGTCCTCTGCCTTCTCTAATGCCAGTCTGGAAAAAAAGGAGAAATCCGACCAGGCACCCGGGATATAATCATCTGAAAAGTGAAAGCTGATAAGCACCAGTATGCCGATTCCACCGCCACCGGAAAACAAATACTGCAGACTTCCTTCACCCAATTCTTCCATCCGGAGTCCCGGTAAAAACGGTGCAGCCTGACTGCTGACATTACAAATAAAACCCATAGGGGGGCCATAAGGAACAGGCCCCCCAGTCCCCGGAACAAATCTCCCTCTGACTTCACATCCGCATTTCCCGGAAGCAGTCCCGAGAGCATCCGCTCCGCGCCAGATGCCGGCATATTTCTAAACTGTACCTGTACCCTGTTGTATAAGGTTCCGCTCTCCCCCTGTATGACGCAGACAGTATCCCTGCTGTCCAGGATTCCCCTGACCAGATACTGTTTTCCCGCTACTTGTATACTTCCCCCTGTTTCGTCTATATTAAGCGCCTGCGCAAGTTTCCTGCTGATCACACATCCGGCATTGTCACCATCGCTCACCAGACTTCCCCGGCACAGTTTACCGGGCATGATCAAATTCATATTCCCGGCTGCCCTGATCAACTGTGCCTTTGCACTCCGGCCCAGAGACGTATGAACCGCGTTTACCTCCTCCGGCGATTTCCACAGTGTCATATCTTTTATATACTTTCTTTCATCTTCTCCGGCATTCTGCCACCAGGTTTCCATCTGTTCCCTGGTCACAGATGGGCTGCGGTACACAAATCCCAGCTCCCCTGCAGCTTGTTTTTTCAGACTGCTGTAACAGGAAATTCCCATTCCTGCAAAAAGTGCCATGATAACTGCCGCCAGTGTAAGCTTTATTTCATTTTTTCTCACTCTAACCGTACCTGATTTCCCTCCTCCACATATTTACTGGATTCTACTATGATAAGGCTCTTATTGTTTAAAGCCGACTTCACAGCAGCAGATTTATCATCCTTATCCAAAACGGTTACCGGAACAGAAATCGCGGTGTACACCTGTCCCAAAATACCGTCTCTTGCCTCTGCCGTCAGTACAAATGTCTGTCCCTGTACCTGATGCAGGGCGCTCAAAGGTATTACCTGTTCATAAGAACCTGATTCTTTACTTGCCTCATAGGTAAAAGATGTACCTGTTTTCAGCTCTTTTTCACCGGCCTGTCCATACCAGACCATTCCGCCCGATCCTGCCTGTCCCTCCTCTTCCTTAGATGATGTTTCCTGGGCAGATGCCTGTTCAAATCTCTCTGCCTTAACTTCCAGAGTGTCTGTATTTCCTGAAAACTTTATGTTTATTTTATCGCCTTCCTGTATTTTCCCCACGTCCACCTGGTCAATGAGTCCTTTTGCCTCTGCGGCCTGCGATGCGATGATGATCTGCTCTGTCCCTGCAGTCACATCACCTTCTGTCACACCTGCGGATTGGAAAATGCCGGAGGATGCCGCACTTACGATGCCCTCCGCATTTTGGATATCTGTCAGTTTCTTAAGCGCTGCCTGGGCGCCTTCTATATCTACCTGTATCCCCTCCACTGTGAGGGTGTTTGATTTTTTCTTTTTTTCTTCGTTCTGCCTGGCGTTTGCCTCATTTTGGCTTGCCAGCTCATACTGCTCCACTGCCTGATTATAAGAGATGGCCTGGCTGTTTAATGTGTCTGCGGCACTCTGCATTTTATCCTTTGCAGCCTGTACCTCCTGCTCCCACTTTTCATATTCCCCGGCTCCGGAAGAGTTTCCGCCCTGGGATGTTTGCCCCGCTGTATCGGGGCCTTCGCCCTGGTCAACGTCCTGGCCGCTGTCCAGCCCGCCGTTCTGTGTCTGGCCGCTGTCCTGTGTCTGGCCGCTGTCTGCTGCCGGAGGATCATTTGCCAGGTTTTCATACTCTGCTGCTGCCTGATCATAATCCGCCTGGGCCTGTTCCAATAGTATTTCCGCGTTGTTCAAAGCAATCTGTGCCTGTGCCGTCTCCGGCGTGCGGGCATCCTCCTGGCCTGCCAGCTTCTGCTGCTCCAACTGCAGGTTCAGCTTTTCTATCTCTCTGCTCTTTTCCTCTATCTTCTCTGCCAGGTAATCCATATCCAGTTGAATCAGGGCCTGCCCCGCCTCCACTGTGGTCTGGGGTTTCACAAGGACCTTCTTCACTTTCTGTCCCTCCGGCAGAGACTGGCTGTACTGCTCTTTTGCCGTTACGGTACCGCTGCCTGTCACAAGCTGGGTCAGCACCCCCTTCCCCACCTTGGCCGTCTTTACCTTGGCAACCGTTATAGAGGAGGCTGCCCTTGCAGCCACAGTACAGCACAGCATCAGCACTAAAAAATATATCACTGCTTTTCCCGCTTTTTTTCTCATAACTACTCCTTTAATCCTGATGCCACGATCCCCTGCTCCAAATACTCCTGTCCCCATAAAAAAATAAGCACTGCCGGCAGCATCATCACGATGGACGCCGCAAAGGAACTCCCCACCTGATCCGTAGTGATCTGCGGCAGGTAGAGGGAAAGGGGCAGTTTTGATTTTGTCTTCAGAAATGTCATGGGTGCCTCAATGGCATTCCAGTATTCCAAAAAATTAAGGAGCACTGACGCCATAATGCCGGGCAGCCCCAGCGGCACTCCCACATGCAGAAATATTTTAAACTGTCCGGCTCCGTCCACCATGGCTGCCTCCACAAGGGCATCGGGGATGGAGCGGAAGAACTTCTGCATGATAAATACGGGAAATGCCGAGAAGATCCCGGGCAGAATGATTGCCAAATGGGTATCCATAAGAGAAAGCTCAGAAAGTACCAGATAACTGGATACCATGGTAACCTGGAATGGCATGATCATCAAGATCATATATAATAAAAATAATATCCTGCGTCCCCGAAAGCGGTACCTTCCAAACGCCCACGCTGCCGGCATTCCTATCAGCACCTGCCCAATCAGAACAGGTACCACCTGCTTAACGGAATTCCAGAACATAACAAAGAAATCCGGTGAATCCAGCAGCAGCTCCACATACGGCTTCAGCGTGGGATAGACCGGAAGCAGTTCCAGACGGACTGCCTGCGTGCCTCCTCCCAATACCCCGCCGTAGGATGCCTGGAGCTCCTCAGTCCCCATAAATGAATTGGGGAACATGACAAACACCGGCACCCAGAACAGAAGGCAGAATATGGTAAGCACTGCTGTTCGCACTGTCTTTTTCTTATTCACGATCTTCCTGCCTTTCATTCCACCATTCTACCAACACCAGGATCACACTCACTGCAATTGCCATTAAAACTGCCGCAGCACTCATCTTTTGTATGTCCAGTTTTGTAAACCAGTTGTTGAACAAATGCTGCAGCATATAAATACTTTCATGGGGATAGTCCCCCGCAATCAGATATGCCTCCCGGAATACCCGGAACGCATTTACAAAAGACAGGACTCCGATGAGGAAAACACTGCTTTTCATCTGCGGCAGTGTAATATACCGAAAACACTGAAATGCACCGGCACCGCTGACTCTGGCTGCCTCATACTGCTCCTCCCCAATAGCGGACAGGGCTGCGATCCACAACACAATGTCATACCCCATATTCTTCCATAAGTAGGAACCTACCAGGATCCAAAAAGCGTACCCCGTATTCATCCAATCCTGCCCTGTCAGATGCAGCATTTCCAAAATCTGATTGACTACGCCCTTCTGGTCAAACAGAAGTTTCCAAAAGACCACAACCGATGCCACAGGAATTGCCATGGGCAGGAGAAAACCCGCCCGCAGTATCCTGGCAAACCCGGTAATACTGTTCAGAAAAACAGCGGCCAGAAATGACAGGCTCAAAAGCAAAGGGAGACAGATGCAGAGAAACTGCAGCGTATTGCCAAGGGCCTGCCGGAAGGCACTGTTTTCCAGTACCTCCCTGTAATTATCAAGCCCTACAAACAGTCCTCCCACTGCCTGAAAAAAGGAACGGCGTATCACATCCCCAAAAGGCAGAAGGACAAATGCCAGCAGCCCCAGCAGGCTGGGCATCAGAAACGCGTATGCTGTTTTATTCTGACAGGTAGGTGTCCATTTTCTGTCCAATTGCCTTTGCCGCTTCCGCAGATGTCTCGGTCCCCTCATAACATTTCTCCATTTCCTCCAGGACAGTGTCAAACAGTGTCTGGTTGGGAATAAACGGCTTATCCAGCGTGCGTATCAAGTCCAGATAGATCTGAAGAGTCTGTCCGTCAGCATTCCCATACTCTTCCATAATTTCTTCCCCTGTCTTGAAATCTTTATAGGAGCTGACTATCTGTTCCTTCTGTGCTGTGTCTGTATCCGCATATGCCAACAAATTGCTGAATGCACTCTCCGTAACAGGATAACCGTCCCGTGTGTCACTGCCCTGCACATCGTCGGACATCAGCGCTTTGATAAACAGTTCAGCCGTTTCCTGCTGTTTGGATGACGCATTGATCCCTGCTATTGTATATGGTACATAGCTGCTGTTGACTGCCTTTGGCTGGATTCCCGCTGTATTGATACTATAGGCAGGGTACATCATACTGCTGTATCCCTGAAGCTCATATAAGGATACTGTCCCTTCTTTATATCTGCTAAAATAGCCTGTTGAGAAATATATGTTCCGGTCCCCTGTATCTTCGGGATCATACCCCACGGATTCTTCCAGAAGCTTTGTATCTATATTTTCGCAGATCTGCAGATAGTCATCAATAAACTCTGCCATCTTCTCTTCATCAATACTTCCGTCATCTTTTACAAGTTCCTGGTACATGACAGCAAGCAAAGTCTCTGCAGCATAGGTGTGTACAGCGTCTCCCAACACCTGGACCTGGGGATTCTCACGCAGATAAGAGGTCAGGGCCTCAATGCTCTCAAGTGCCTTGTCAGTGTCATCCTTTGAGGCCATGACAGGTACCCCGATGCGGGCCGGCAGTCCGTAAACCTTGCCGTCTCTTTCCAGTGCTCCCGCCACATTCTCCAGCATACCGCTGTCTTTTACCAGTTCATCCCTCAGACTGCTGATATCCGCCAGAACACCTTTTTCTATATAGGAATCCACAGGCAGACGGTCTAAGATCAGCACATCGGCCCCGTTTCCGCCCAAAAGTTCTGTGTTCAGATTGCGGATATCATCAGAGGTTGGTTTTTCGTGTTCTCCCACTGCATAGCTGTAATCCACCTTTACATCAGGGTTCTGGGTCTGGAACAGGCTGATCGCCTGCTGTACTGTCTTATTTTCTTTTAGCCCATAGACCGTAAGGGTGTCATCCGCTGAAACCGGCATATCCTTTTTATAAGTATAGCGGGCCATGAACAGACCGCCTTTGTCATACTCATTATATAAAGTATAAAAATCATCATCATCCCCACAGAAGAATGACACAACGCTGACTCCCGTTGCTCCCATCTTTCCATAGGAGCCGTCAAGCAGCGTCTCCATAAGATCCCCTGTTTCCTGGAAACGTACGATCCCGCTTCCCGTCAGACAGTACCATGTTCCGTCGGTACCCGGGGTAAGGTTAAAGGATTCTCCTTTTTTTGTAAGCGACGCGCTGCCTGCCTTTGAAAAATCGTCTGTGTTATAAAAAGTAACACTTTTTCCATCCTTTGCCGTCACAGCAAGCCGGTTCGGCGAGGCGCTGATGGTGTTCTGGAAGTTTGACATCATTGGTTCCATATCAACAGAGAAAACCTTTTCTCCGTCTTTATAGATTTCAGCTTGTCCTGTACTGCCGTTTGCTACACACAAACTCCCATCCGCCAGTGCATCCACATCCGTCATGTTTGCAGCAATACCATTTTTATCAGCCTTTGTAAGATTCTCAGGAGTGACATCTTCCCATGTATCTCCGCCCTGGGTATTTTTAAATATATGCCATCCGTAGGGTATCTCATCCGTTGGGTTAATCGGTGCCCCCATTGCGTACACATTTCCGTCCTGTCCATACCCCAGATAATTCATCCAAAAATCAGATGCCACATTAGTCAGGGCGGTTTCCTCCTGCGCATCTGACCATTGTCCATCCTTATATTGATAAGAATAGTATTTTACATCTGAATCCTGGCTGCCTCCTGAAGTATACAAATAGAGGATTCCATCCTTTTTATATGCGCCCAGAGGGGTTTCTCCATCCTGTACAGGCGGCTTTAAGTCCTCCTCCACATAGCGGCCCATGGCCTTTTCCTGATTATCTTTCTTTCCGTTACCTGTTTCCTTTTTTTGGCCTCCGCATCCTGATATCAGCCCTGCTGCCAATACAAGACCCATCCCTGCGGCCAGTATTTTTCTCCATTTCATTTATGATAACTCCTCTCTGCCGGTGCTTCCGGCCCCTTCATCTATCAGCATATCAGGAAAATCTCAAAAAGACTTTTAAGAACTCCATGAATTTTTAAAGATTTTTTTGAGAAATGAATGGTATAATAATACTATTATTCGCAGAACTGCGCTTTGGAGTGTGTTGCACCCTTTTGGTATGAAATGCAATGAATTAAATTTTGGTGCCGGCCGACTCCGGATTTTGCTGCGCATCGCACAGCGTCCCCTTGAGAAATCACCTCCCGGGACAGCAGCCCGTAAATAGTAATTATATAATAACTGCAGGAAGACAAAACACCTTTGATAATAAAAAAATCATTATCACAATATGGAAAGGAATTATTATTAATGCGGATTTTATTGATAGAGGATGACCAGGAACTTTGCCATGTGCTGAAAATTTCCTTAGAAAAAGCGGGATATCAGACAGATATCTGCCTGACCGGAACAGATGCGCTCTATTATGCCCTACAGCCTGTCTACAATCTGATCATTTTAGACCGTATGCTTCCCGGCATGGACGGCTTTGCCGTCTGCCGGGCAGTGCGTGAGAAGGGGAATATCCCCATATTGATCATGAGTGCCAGGGCGGGAAAGGATGATAAGTTGAACGGATTTGAGCTGGGGGCGGATGACTATATGGAAAAGCCTGTGGACCCGGATCTGCTGACCGCTAAAGTAAGAGCGCTGATACAGAGGACCTATGGGGCCAGGACTGAGACCGATTACCTGGTATCCGGCAGTCTTACCATAGACAGAAATTCACGGAAGGTTTACCGGGAAGGCCGGGCGGTAGAGTTGAATGCGAAGGAGTATGAACTGCTGCTTTTGTTGGCTGAGAATCCGGGGAGAACCCTTCATAAAGAGTATCTGTTTGACCGTATATGGGGAAGGGAAAGCTTTAGTGAAAATCAGACTTTGACGGTCCATATCAAAATGCTGAGAAGCAAAATTGAGGAGGATCCCAGAAAGCCTGAGCGCATTCAGACGGTCTGGGGTGTGGGGTACCGGTATGAGGAAATATAACAGGATATTGGCAGTGTTTATAAGTCTCTATCTCCTTCTGGCACTGGGAACGGGTATGGTACTTTACCGGATGCAGGGGGAAAGAGACAGAGAATTCAAAGTGGAGATCAACCGGATCTGTTATGAGATATCAGTGGGAACACATCCCGGTCAAGTGGATCTGGGCAGATACAGGGACGTATACGGGATAGAAGTCCTGACCCTGGATGAAGCCGAAAACCGGGAGAACGTGGAAATGTTTTTTAAAGATGTAAATGACGGAAATGTTGTTGTGAAGCCCTGGATCGCAGACGGCAGTCTGAAAGGGTATCTCCGTTTTTTATATAGAGAGGAATATATGAGCCTGGACGGTGTGATGATGACCGTCCAGGCTGCACTTGCGCTTATGGCAGTCTCAGTGACAGGGGTGCTTTTATATCTCAAATACCGGGTGATCAAGCCGTTCAACCGGGTGAGTGAGCTGCCTTATGAGCTGGCAAAAGGGCATCTGAAAGGGGAAGTGAAGCAGGAGAAAAACAGGTATTTCGGAAATTTTTTGTGGGGCATCGGGCAATTAAAGGATACGCTGGAGGTGACAAAAAAGCGGAGGCTCGAGCTGGAAAGGGAAAAGAAAAAAATGCTGTTGTCCCTGTCCCATGATATGAAGACGCCTCTTGGGACCATTAAGCTCTATGGGAAAGCACTGGAACAGGGACTCTACGATACAGAGGAGAAGAAACGACACGCGGCCCGTCAGATCGGTGTGAAGGCAGAAGAGATTGAGGGGTATGTGGCGGAGATCGTGAGGAACTCAAAAGAGGATATACTGGATATCCGGGTAGAAATGGGAGAATTTTATCTGGAAGAACTGGTAAGGCGGGTGGCGGACACTTATGTAGAAAAGTGTGCGGTGCGGATGGTGGAACTGGGGATAGGAAAGTATGAAAACCGGATCGTGCGGGGGGATCTGGACAGGGCACTGGAAGTGATCGATAATGTGATGGAGAATGCGTTTAAGTATGGGGATGGGAGGAGGATCGAGTTTAGCTTTTATGAGGAGGATTATTGTCAGCTGATACGTATTTTTAATACGGGGGAGGCTGTGTCGGAGAATGATCTGAACCATATATTTGAGAGCTTTTTCAGAGGGACAAATAGTATGGGGCAGCAGGGGAGCGGGCTTGGGCTTTATATATGCAGGGAGATCATGAGGAAGATGGATGGGGAGGTATTTGCGGAGAGGGATAAGGATGGCATGGGAATTGTGATGGTTTTTAGGTAGTGTGAGGAATGTCCTGCCATGCTGATAAAGGAGATTGGTTTACGGAGCCGGCGGTTTGTCAAAAATTTTGACAGACCGCCGGTTTTCCTATAAATGGAGTTCCGCATCCTTTAAGTGTAAAATAGTAGAAAGAATTAATGAATCAGTTCCTATTTTTTCAGAACTGCATATGCGAAAATAGAAATATAGAAAAGGCCGCAATCAGTTTTATAAAATCAAATGGAGGTAGAAACAATGAAGACGTTAAAGAAAATCCCTATGTTCGGTCGGATCATCATCGGTTTTGCTGTCGGTATTATTCTCGGGCTGATATTTAGGGAAAAGGCAGCAGTGCTGGAGCCGGTCGGCAGTCTCTTTATGAGAATGCTGAAAATGCTGATCCTGCCATTAGTATTTTCTGCTATTGTAAGCGGACTGACAAGCATTCCGGACATGAAAAAGATTTACAGAATGGCAGTTAAGGCTTTCATACTGTTTATAGTCATGACAGCATTGGCTATCCTGACCGGAATGGTATTCGGAAATCTTTTTAAACCGGGGGTGGGAGCAAGTATTGTGATGCCGGTCACCGAATCTGTTGAAACCACAGATGTATCATTTATTTCAACAATATTAAATATGTTCCCCACAAATATCTTTGAAGCGCTTTCTACAGACAACATGCTTCAGGTTATTGTATTTGCTTTCTTCTTTGGTATTTGTATCGTGCTTTGCGGAGAGAAGGCAGAGCCTGTAAAGGTATTCTTTGACCGCGTGGCACAGGTTATGTACAAAATGACAGATGTAGTGATCGGTTTTGCCCCCATCGGTGTATGCGGCATTATGGCAGATATGATCGGTAAATACGGACTTTCCACTCTTCTGCCGCTGTGTAAATTTATCATTGTACTTCATATTGCGTTGATCGTATTTATCTTCGGGATCCAGGGGCTTTTAGTATTCTTAGGCGTGAGAATGAGTCCTCTCAAATTTTATAAAGGGATCATCGGCGGAATCAGTATGGCGCTTGCTACTGATAGTTCCGCTGCGGCACTGCCTGTTACCATCAAGGAGCTTCAGAATAATCTGGGTGTATCTGAAGCGGTCGCCAGCTTTATCATGTCTGTGGTAACCAACGTCAGCAAGAGCGGCAGTGCGTTATATCAGGGTATGACCGTGATCTTTATCGCCCAGGTAGCCGGTGTGGCTCTTACGCTGCCGCAGCAGCTCACAGTCTTTGTCACAGCGCTTCTGGCATCTCTGGGAACAGCGGGAGTACCAAGTGCAAGTATTGTAATGCTGACTATGACTTTAGGATGTGTAAATCTTCCGCTGGAAGGTGTGGCTCTTATGACTGGTATAGACAGGATCATCGGCGGCCAGAGAACAACTCCTAATGTGATCACCAACGCAGCGGTTGCTGCGATCGTTGAAAAACAGGAAAAGAAAGTAGTGCAAAAAAGATAAAACATAATTCCTAGAATCAATAAAAATATTTAAGATAATAGGCTTATCAAAAAAATGACAAATATCAGGAGGATCAGTATTATGTATATGGATGGAAGTTTTGAGATCATTAAAGAATTTGACCCGGAAATCGCACAGATGACGATTGCGGAAGAACAGCGTCAGCTCAACACACTGTGTCTGATCGCGTCAGAGAATTATTCATCCCCGGTTACAGTCGGAATGGAAGGGACTGTCTGGGCAAACAAAAACGCAGAGGGATATCCCGGAAGACGCTTCGCGGGCGGATGTGAACTGGCTGATAAAATTGAACTTATTGCCATCGAAAGGTGTAAAGAGCTGTTCGGCTGTGAATATGCAAACGTCCAGTCAATGAGTTCCACACTTTCTAATATAGCAGTGCTCAGAGCGCTTTTAAAACCGGGCGACACCATTCTTTCCATGGAGCTTGATCAAGGGGGACATTTAAGCCACGGCGCAAAATTCCATTACAGCGGGAAAACCTACAATGTTATCCAGTATGCACTGAATAAGGAGACAGAAATCATTGACATGGAGCAGGTAGAACGCCTTGCAAAAGAATACAAACCGCAGATGATCATCTGCGGAACATCATCTTACCCGCGTAAAGTGGATTACAAACGTTTTGGTGAAATAGCCAAAGAAGTGGGGGCTTACCTCATGGCAGATATCGCCCATCCGGTTGGTCTGATCGCGGCAGGACTCATCCCTTCCCCCGTCCCATATGCCGATGTGGTCACAACTTCCACACATAAGACATTCAGAGGGCCGAGAGGATGCGGCATCATCATGTGTAAGGCGGAACTTGGAAAGAAGATTGACCCCCAGATCTTCCCGGGAATGCAGGGCGCACCCAAGATGGATATGATCGCTTCCAGAGCTGTTCTTTTCAAAGAAGCTAAGACAGAAAAGTATAAAGAATATCAGCAGGCAGTGATTGAAAATGCAGCCGCACTGGCAGATGAACTGAAAAAATGCGGACTCAGACTTGTTTCCGGTGGAACAGAAACACATCTGGTATTAGTTGATGTAAGAAATCTTATCCCCACGGGACGACAGGCGGAAGAGGTTCTGGGAAAAGTCGGTATTGTGATCAACAAGAACATGATCCCTTATGACCCGCAGCCGGCAAATCTGGCAAGCGGTATTCGTATTGGCAGCCCGGCACTTACAACAAGAGGCTTTAGCGAAGAAGATATCCGTGAAGCCGCAAGACTTCTGGCGGATACTCTCAAGAACTATGAAAAACCGGAAGTGCTCGAAGAAATTGCCGCAAAAGTGAGAGCAAAGGCAGAGAACTACCCCATGTTCGCAGAGAAATGGATGCCTGTAACTGCTAAATAAAAATGAAAACTAGGAAAACGGCAGAATAGTTGAAAGTTCTGCCGTTTTTTTGGTACA
>OLQH01001483.1_pt1 | contig 17959 bp, 14 predicted proteins | sample 1672671 | NCBI WGS metagenome assembly OLQH01 (sample SAMEA3136712, study PRJEB25190) | human gut metagenome
CTTTGCCAACCGGGGAGAGATAAAGGAGCTGATCGAGTCCAAAGGCGGTAAAGTGACCGGAAGCGTTACCTCAAAGACGAATTACCTGATCAACAACGATTCAGCTTCTGCTTCCTCAAAGAATAAAAAGGCAAAAGAGCTGGGCGTTCCCATCATTACAGAAGAAGAGTTTTTAAATATGTTAGGATAGAGGCCTGTTAAGCAATGGAAGAGAGCAAAAAAGGAATTAAAGGAATTATATTTGGGAGAACGATCGTAGTCATACTTGCCATTCTCCTGCAGCTTTTCGCGCTGTTTGCCGCCTTTTTGTGGCTGAGAGATGACGTGTTCTATGTCTATGGGGGATTTACTGTCATAGGCTTTGCCGTGCTGCTGCACATTGTAAATAAACGGGGAAATCCCGATTTTAAGCTGGTATGGATGATACCTGTTCTTATAGTTCCCGTCTTCGGGGCACTGTTTTATATTTATATGGAGCTGCAGCCAGGCACAAAGCTGATGTACAGGAGACTTCGATTACTTTCCGCAAGTACCAGAGAATACGTTGTCCAGGACAGGGACGTACAGGAGGAACTGGAGGGGATTAGCCCGGAGATGGGCCACCTTGCCTCCTATCTGTATCAGTATGATAATTGTCCGGTTTATAAAAATACAGATGTTACTTATTTTCCTCTGGGTGAAGATAAATACGAGGCTATGCTCCGGGAACTTAAAAGGGCAGAGAAATTTATATTTATGGAATATTTTATTGTAGAAGAGGGCATAATGTGGAATTCGATTCTGGAGATCCTGAAAGAGAAGGTTCGGGAGGGGGTGGAGGTTCGCTTTCTGTATGACGGAATGTGCAGCCTGGCACTGATGCCTTATCATTACCCGGACCATTTGAAGGCAATGGGTATCCAATGTAAAATGTTCGCGCCTATTAAAGCCTTTTTCTCCTCCCACTATAACAATAGGGACCACAGAAAGATTCTTGTAATTGACGGAAAAACAGCCTTTACCGGCGGTGTAAATCTGGCGGATGAATATATTAATCAGAAAGTGCGGTTCGGACACTGGAAGGACACTGCGGTTATGCTTCGGGGGGATGCAGCAAAGAGTTTTACCTTCATGTTCCTGGAAATGTGGAATGTGGATACGCTTCGGGAAGAAAATTATAAGGCATACATAGTGCCTGCTCATAAGGGGCCTGCTAATGACGGCTTTGTAATTCCCTACGGGGTGGTGCCATTTGGCAGTGAGAGGGTAGGCAAAAGAGTATATCTGGATATTTTGAATACAGCCAAAACGTATGTGCATATCATGACACCTTATCTCATCCTGGATCAGGAAATGATTATGGCCCTTACTTACGCCGCCAAAAGGGGAATTGAGGTGAAAATTATAATGCCCCACATTCCGGATAAAAAGACAGCGTTTGCCCTGGCTAAGACCTACTACAATGAATTGATTGAGGCGGGGGTAGAGATTTATGAGTATACACCGGGTTTTGTACACGCTAAAGTCTTTACATCAGACAATGAAAAAGCTGTGGTGGGAACTATAAATATGGATTACAGAAGTCTGTATCTTCATTTTGAATGTGCAGCCTTCCTGTACCGCCATAAAGAGATCTGCCAGGTAGAGCAGGACTTTCAGGATACTCTAAAGAAATGCAGACAGATAGCGCTTGAAGACTATAAAAAGCTGGGCGTTTTCGTGCGGCTGGAAGGCAAAATTCTGCGGCTTTTTGCTCCGTTAATGTAAAACAGGCCATGTGTGGTTCCTGTCATATGCCACAGTCTAGCAAATTGTGTTACTGTGTGCGGAGCAGACAGTGATAGTGTCCGTGTAGAAACAACAAATGTACAGAAAATAATTCTTTTCCACATTTCCTGTTCTATGCTATAATGAGTTATTAAATAAAAAAGGTAGGTGGAATACGGTATGCCGATTAAAGTACAGGGAGATTTGCCTGCAAAGGAGATACTGGAGAAAGAGAATATATTTGTGATGGACGAAAACCGTGCCATCCATCAGGACATACGTCCCATTCAGATATTAATTCTGAACCTTATGCCTTTAAAAGAGGAGACGGAACTGCAGCTGCTGCGTTCCCTTTCTAATACGCCCCTTCAGGTAGATGTCTCATTTATGACCATGAGCAGTCACGAGTCTAAAAACACATCTACCAGCCATCTGAACAAATTCTATCTTCACTTTGAGGACCTGAAAAATAATAAGTTTGACGGTATGATCATAACAGGTGCACCTGTGGAATTAATAGAGTTTGAAGAAGTGGATTACTGGGAAGAGCTGACAGAAATTATGGACTGGACAGAAAAGCATGTAACGTCTACCATTTATCTCTGCTGGGCGGCGCAGGCTGGTTTGTACTATCACTATGGGCTGAAGAAAAAGGTACTCTCTGAGAAGATGTTCGGACTCTTCTGGCATAAGGTGATGAACCGGAAAATCCCTCTGGTGAGAGGCTTTGACGATGCTTTTTTAGCTCCCCATTCCCGTCATACAGAGGTACCGTTAGAGGATATCAAGGCTTGTAAGGATATTACTATACTGGCAGAATCCGAGGAGGCCGGCTTTTTCCTGGGAATGGCTAAAGAAGGAAGACAGATATACGTAATGGGACACCCGGAATATGACAGGGTGACCCTGGATGGTGAGTATAAAAGAGATCTGAATAAAGGACTGGATATTCAGATTCCTAAGAATTACTACAGCAATGACAATTCGGAGGATCGGCCCCTTCTTATGTGGAGGGCGCATGCCAATAATCTTTATACGAATTGGTTGAATTATTACGTGTATCAGACGACGCCGTATGACTTGGATGGGACGCCGTTTTAGGCCTATTTTCAAGCATTTGAACTCTAACATAAGGGCATTGCAGATTGTGAAATACAGTTTGTAGTGCTCTTATTTTCTTGATTAAAGGCTGCTGGAATATACCAATGCGAATATTGCAAAATACCTGAATAGGCAGGTATTATGTAAATGGTTCAGGTATTTGGACTAGGAGCAGATAAAGTGTAAGGAGGGGAGTGCTTCCCCTCCTTTATAATTGCGGGCTTATCTTCTATGCATCAGACAGGAGTCCGTCTCTTTTCATATCCATGAGAAGGTCGGCGATGTGCTGGGTACTTTCGGCAATGATTACACCCGCTTCTCTTAAAACTTGTTCTTTGTGTGCAGCGCTGCCGGTTCCGTCAGTGGAGACGATGGCGCCTGCATGACCCATGCTGCGCCCCGGAGGCGCATTTTTACCGGCGATTAAGGCAATGACTGGTTTGGTAACGTGTTCTTTGATATAAGCGGCAGCCAGCTCTTCCTCAATTCCTCCGATTTCCCCGATGAGGACGATAGCTTTTGTATCCGGATCAGCCTGGAAGTCCGGAAGGATATCTGCAAAGGTGGAGCCGGGGATCATGTCGCCTCCGTTGCCCACGCAGGTGGACTGGCCAATGTGGTTTGCGGTGAGCATATGCACCGTCTCATAGCAATTGGTGGCACTGCGGCTCATGATTCCTACATGGCCGGGGGAGAAGATTTTATGAGCCATAAACCCGGCCTTGCTCTTTCCGGGGGATATAACACCGAAGGAATTCGGGCCGAACAGGCGGGCTCCTTTCCAGCGGGCAAGGTGGTAGCATTCCATCATATCGTGTACCGGTACGTGTTCCGCGATGGTAAAGATCAATGGTATATCTGCTTCCAAAGCTTCCTTTACGGAATCCGCCGTAAAACGGGCAGGAACAAAGATCACGGCGGCGTTGGCCCGGGTAGCCAGGGCAGCCTCCCTGACAGTATGAAATACGGGAACCCCCTGGACCTGTTGGCCTCCTTTACCGGGGGTGACTCCGGCAACTACTTTCGTACCGTATGCCAGCATTTGCTGTGTGTGAAAGGTACCCTCACGGCCGGTAATGCCCTGCACAATCAGCCGGGTATTCTCGTCGATCAATATACTCATAATTTTTCCCTCCTGTCAGTAAGTGCTTTGACGCTTTCCCTAAGCCCCGGTACGGACACAATGTCGCCGGGGAGCTGGCGGATAATCTCCAGGCCCGTTTCTTTATTGGTACCCTCCATCCGGAGGATGATCGTTTTACCACTATCCTCCGGAGTATTCTGTAAATCTGATTCCAGCAGGAGTTTGACGCCAAGGGCCACCTCATCACACCGGGTGATTCCTCCGAATATATTGATGAGTACCGCTTTGATTCCAGGGGTGGAAAACAATATCCTCATGGCCTCTTTGATCCGCTGGGCAGTCGCGCCGCCTCCCAGGTCAATGGCGGCCCCCACCGACAATCCTTCCTTAGAAATCAGATCGATACAGCTCATCAGCATACCCGAACCGTTGGACGCCACAGCTATGCTGCCGCCTTTTTCTATGGGTATGTAAAGAAAATCATAGGAGCGTGCTTCCCGGACCAGCGGTTCCTCCTGCATGGCATCCCGAAGCGCCAAAATGTCGGGATGGCGGTACAGGGAGCTGTCGTCGATTTCCCCTTTGCCGTCAAGGGCTGTAAAATTTCCTTTGGAGTCCAGAATCAGTGGATTGATCTCCAGAAGCATGCAGTCGTAGCGGCAAAAGGCCTGATAGAGTTTTTTTAGCAGCAGAGCAAAGGGCTTGCGAAGCTGAATATCCATCCCGCCTTTGGATAGAAGGTATGCGGCAGTATAATCCTGTGGTCCTATAAGGGGATCAACCGTTACCTTTTGTATGGCATCCGGATATTTTTTTGCGGTTTCTTCAATTTCCATTCCTCCCTGGGAGGAAAAGATGATCATGGGGCGCTTGGACGCCCGATCCATCATTATGGAAAGGTATAGTTCCTGCTGGATGTCCCGGGCCTTTTCCACAATGAGCAACTGGTGTACCACATACCCCCGGAGTGCAGAACCCAGCAGATCTCTGCAATGGGCGGCGGCTTCTTCCGGAGTATCGGCAAAACGTATGCCTCCCGCTTTTCCCCGGCCGCCAATGGGGACCTGGGCTTTGACTACTACAGGATAAGATACCCCTGATTTGGCCAGGGTTTCCTCTATGGTCCCGGTATCATCCACCACACAGCCGGGCATCGTAGGTATTGCAAACTGATCGAATATCTTTTTTACGTTATATTCCAATAATTTCAACGATCATCACCCCCAAATCTCTGCATCGGAGGGCATGGTGCTGCCCGGACGGATACCGGCAATCCGGCTTACATTGAACAGATGCTTCCAGCTCAAATTCTCACTGATGGAATTATTTCCCCAACTGCCGCAGCCAAGAGTTGTGGTGGCGGACAAACTGTTGAAAAAGCTGCCCCCATTGTTGGTGGAACATGCCTGGTTTAACAGGAAGCGGGATACAGGCAGTATGCCGGCGGCGTATTCGATCTTTTCCCTGTCGTGTGAGTGGATACAAACGCTATGGCCTTTCCCTTCTACCTGAAGGTTGGCTGCCGCAATGGCCACACCTTCCTCCCAGGAATCGTAGGCATAGGCCGCAATGACCGGACACATTTTTTCCTTGGAGAAATAGTCTGCTTCGCCGTATGCAGGGGTTTTTACCAGAAGTACGCGTGTATTTGCCGGAACTGTAATACCGGCAGCTTCAGCCACGTCAGCCGCAGACTGTCCCACCAGCTTTTTGTTCATGACTCCGCAGGGGAACAGGGCGTCCCTGAGCCGGTCTATTTCCTCCCTGCTTTCTACGTAATAAGCACCGTTTTTCACAAATTCATCCACCATTTCCTCATATCTTCCGGTGGGGGCGATGGCAGTCTGTTCACCGGAACAGATGATGCCGTTGTCAAATTCCCTGCCCTGGATGATCAGAGGAACGGCGCTGCATAGATCTGCATCCTCCCCTATCAGGCACTGTACGTTCCCTGCGCCCACTCCAAAGGCTGGTTTTCCGGATGAATAAGCGGCCCGTACCATGCCCATGCCGCCGGTGGAAATACACACGTCACAGGACTTCATCACCAGGGCTGAAAGCTCTACCGAGGGCTGCGATATGATTTGAATTAAATGTTCAGGCGCTCCTGCTGTTTTCAGATTATCATTGATAAGTTCCACGGTTTTGCTGCTGCAGACTTTGGAACGGGGATGAGGACAGATAATAATCGCATTCCTTCCCTTTAAGGCGAACATGGCGTTGCACATGGGGGTAACAATGGGATTGGTCGTGGGGGTGATGGCGCCTACGACTCCCATGGGCTTCGCGATCTCGGTAATCCCTGTCTCCGTATCCCGGCGCAGGACGCCCACGCTTTTTTTGCCTTTCATTTCATTCCAGATAACCCGTGCTTTTCCCTGGTTTTTCTTGACCTTGTCTTCATAGACGCCCATTCCGGTTTCTTTTACCGCCATATCCGCAAGAAGTTCTGCGTTGTCAAATACGGTTTTGGCAATGGTGCGGACCACGCCGTCCACTTGTTCCTGGCTGTAACACTCGTAGGCCTCCTGGGCACTCCTGGCATTTGCCAGCAGTTGATTAATATATTCTTGTGCTTCCATTTGCGGTTCCTCCCTATAAATGATATATTTTTATGCAGCCCGCCGTAGCCTAACTGGCTACGGGGTATTTGATTTTGGCATTTGATTGCAGGACAAGCCTTGGGTATCCTGGGCGGCTTCTAAAATAATTTCGCTGATTGAGGGATGGGGATGGATGGTATCCGCAAGCTCTTCCACAGTACCCTCACTGCGCATGACGGCTGCGATTTCCCCGATCATATCGGCAGCCCGGGGAGCCATGATTTGGGCGCCCAGGATTTCACATGTCCGGGGGTCAGAAATGATTTTAGCCAGCCCTTTGGTTTCCCCCAGAATCATTGCTTTGCCGTTTCCGGAAAGGGGAAATGAGCCTATTTTGAAATTTCGTCCCTGATCTAGGGCCTGCTTTTCTGTTATTCCCACGGAGGCGATCTCCGGCTCTGTATAGATACAGGAGGGAATGATATCATAGCGCATGTGTTTTTCCTGTCCCGCACAGTTGGATGCGGCACAAAGCCCCTGGGCAGCCGCCGCATGCGCCAGCTGAACTTTGCCGGTTATGTCACCTACGGCATAGATGCCTGAAACAGATGTGCCCAGGTTTTCATCTACCTCCACAAAGCCCCGGTTCATTCGGATGCCCAAGGATTCCAGACCAAGTCCTTCCGTTTTCGGTTTCCTGCCTGTGCAGATGAGGCAGCAGGCGGCTGTTTCTGAGATTTCACGGCCTTCCCGCCGGTATGTGACGGATACACAGGAACCACCTTTCAGGGAGAGGACCTTTGCGTCGGTATATATGGTGACTCCTTTTTCGGCCAGATGTGCAGTCAATAACTCCACAATCTCATGGTCCGTTCCTGTGAGGAGTGTGGGCATCATTTCTAATATCGTTACTTTTTTGCCCAAGCTGGCGAACAGGGCGGCAAATTCCACGCCGATTACACCTCCCCCGATAATGAGAATACTGTCCGGCAGCTCACGAAGCGATAATAGTTCATCGCTGGTCCATATATTTGCGCCGTCTATACCTGGAATCGGCGGTTTTGCGGGTGTGGAGCCCGTTGCCAGTATGATGTGCCGGGCAGTCAGTTCTTTTCCGTTGTCTAACTGAATGGTATGAGGATTCGTAAGAACACCGTAGCCTTTTTCCACATCTACGCCGTTGGCTTTTTCCAAAGCAGCGATGCCGCTGCGCAGCTTAGTGGTCACAGAGTCCTTGTAGGCGGCGCACGCAGCATAATCAATGGAAACTTCACCTGTGGAAATACCAAAGGCAGACGCATGGAGCGCCGATGTATAGGCGCTGGCACAGGCGAGAAGTGCCTTTGTGGGGATGCATCCCCGGTTCAGACAGGTTCCGCCCAGTGCATCCGACTCGATGAGCACGGTATGCAATCCCAACTGCCCACAGCGGATGGCAGCTTCGTAGCCCCCCGGACCGCCTCCAAGGACTGCCACATCATAGGTGTATGCCTGGGATTCCCGTGGGGCATCTGCTGCTTCCCCAGGTTGGGGAGCTGGGGAAGCCTCCGGCAAATCGGGGATTGCTTCCCCTGGTTCACCCACATAGGCGATGGTTTCTGTAATGGGTACCTCATCCCCGGCAGCATGAAGAATTTTTAACAGTGTGCCCTGGGCGGAAGCTTCTATGGTAATGGTTAGCTTGTCGGTTTCGATTTCAAACAGAGGCTCTCCAAGAGCTACTTCCTCCCCTTCCTTCTTCAGCCAGTTGGTAATGGTGCCGCTTGTCATTTGAAGCCCTTGTTTGGGCATTATAATTTTTTCTGCCATAATATAATCATCTCCTGTTTCAGAAACGGCAAAGTTCTATGCCGTTTCATAATAGTAGTCCCGGGTTTTCCAACAATTGTTTTATCCGTCTTAAAAATAAAGCTGCCGGTGCACCGTCCACAATACGGTGATCGTAGGTAAGAGACAGCTGCATGAGAGGACGGATGACAATTTCATCATTCTGGACCACGGGCTTTTTTTCCATCTTGCCCACAGCCAGAATACCGGCTTCAGGCTTATTAATAATAGCGGTAAAGCTTTCAATTTCATACATGCCCAGATTGGTTACCGTAAAGGTGCCATGGGACATCTCATCCGGTGTAAGCCTGCCTGTTTTCGTCCGGGCAGCCAGATCTTTGCTTATTTCGGCAATTTCACACAGTGACTTCCGGTCTGTGTGTTGAATCACCGGCACTAAAAGCCCTGTCTCGGTAGCCACGGCGATCCCCACATTGACATCCTCTTGGAGAATGATAGACGTTTTTCCCATGGTGGCATTCATCATGGGGTGTTCTGTCAGTGCCTTTGCCGTGCACCGTATGACCAGGTCATTATAGCTGACTTTTAAACCACAGGTTTTCAGCTGTTCTCTCATTTGTACCGCCTGGCTCATATCTGCGGTGATGCGGTGATTGGCCTGGGCCAGGGTCAGCAGACTGTCCATCATTTTGTCCGCGATGATTTTCCGCATGCCGGTCAGAGGAATTTCTTTTGGAATTCCGCCAAGGATTTCTTCCTCCGGGGATGCAGAATCGGCGGTCTTCAGGGCAGCCGGGGCAGCATCGGCACACAAGTTTCGGATATCCCCGGCCATGATTTTTCCGCGAAAACCGGTACCGGATACGGACTTCGGATGGATATGATGGAGCTTTGCAAGTTTTTTGGCCAGGGGAGACAGCCGGGGGACATGGGCTGCAGTTGCATGGAGCACATCTCTTTCCAGAATCATTCCATCCGGCCCGCTGCCGGATATTACTTTGTAATCCAAATTCCGCTCTTTCGCACAGGTTCTGGCACGGGGGGTGGAAAAGATGCAGGGAGAGGTGCATGAATTTTTTTCATCGGTCATTCAAATATCCCTCCTATACCGTAAAATAAAGCGCTCGTTTTGCCGCGTCTACAATATCTGCGATTTGAGGGGTAGCAGCCGTCTCAAGACCCAGGTTAAAAGGCAGGGGGCAGGCTGCAGCTCCCAGACGCACCGGAGGGGCATCTAGGTACCGGAACGCTCGCTCGGATATCTCGGCAGCGGCCTCCGCTCCCCATCCTGCGCTGCGGTGCGCTTCATGTACTACCAACAAGCGTCCTGTCTTTTTGACAGAGTCCACAACGGTGTCATAGTCAAAGGGAACTAATGTCCTGGAATCGATAACCTCCGCATCGATGCCCTCTTTCATCAACTCTTCTGCCGCCTGCAGCGCTCTGTCCGTATACAAGAGATTGGCTAGGATTGTGATATCCTTTCCGGGTCTTTTTACATCTGCTTTACCGAAAGGTATCATATAGTCAGGATCTTCCGGAACCTCCCCTTTTTTTGCGTAGAGGGCTTTGTGCTCAAAGAACATGACCGGATTGTCGTCCCGTATGGCAGTGCGGAGAAGACCCGCTGCTTCGGCGGCTGTGGAGGGACAGGCTACCTTCAGGCCCGGAAAATGCATGAATATGGTTTCCAGGCTCTGGGAATGGGTCGCCGCATTCCCCCGCCCGATTCCCTGCTGACCTCGGATCACCAGGGGAATCTTGGCGTTTCCTCCAAATATGTACCGTGTTTTGGCTACCTGGTTCAGCAGCTGATCCATTGCCACTAAGGTGAAATCCATATACATTAACTCACAGATCGGACGCATTCCCGCACAGGCGGCGCCCAGTCCGGCTCCGATAAAACCGGCCTCCGATATGGGAGTGTTGCGTACACGCTGGGTTCCGAAACGCTTATAGAGATCCCTGGTACACCCAAATACGCCTCCCAGGGTTTCGACATCTTCACCCATAATAAACACATGTTCATCACGGCTCATTTCCTGTGAGATGACATCCCGTATGGCTGTTGCATAAGTTTTTATACTCATTTCTCACATACCTCCTCACCTTCGTAAAAAACATCTTTTAACAGATCCGCAGGATTCGGTTCCGGGCTGTTCAGCGCAAAATCAGCTGCGTCATCCGCCTCTTTTTGTGCCGCCGCTTCCATATCATCCAGCTCGTTCTGTGTAAAGAGGCCCTGGGATAGCAGATTGCCCCTGTAACGCTTTATGGGGCATTTCAATTTCCACTCGTTGACTTCTTCTCTGGTGCGGTAAGGCTGGGGGTCTCCGGTCCAATGTCCCAGCCAACGGTAAGTCTTACATTCTATCAAGGTGGGGCCGCCTCCCTCCAGGGCCCGGCGTTTAGCAGCTGCAAAAGCCCCGTCAATGGCTTCCACGTCGTTCCCGTCCACGGTAACGCCGGGGATACCGTAGGCTGCGGCACGTATGCTGATATCGGTCACAGAAGTAGACTGCCAGGAAGGTACGGAGATTCCATACAGGTTATTTTCACAGATAAAAACAACAGGGAGCTTCCATACGGCGGCCAGATTCAGCGACTCGTGGAAGGTTCCTTCATTAGAGGCGCCGTCTCCAAAAAAGGATATGCTGATCCGGTTCTGCTGCTGCATTTGGCTTGCCAGGGCGCTTCCCACGGCAATTGGAATGCCGCCGCCCACGATAGCATTAGCTCCCAGATTCCCTTTGGAAAAATCCGCTATATGCATAGAACCGCTCCTGCCCTTGCAGTATCCGGTCGCCTTTCCCATCAGCTCCGCCATGGCCCGATCCAGGCGGGCACCTTTCGCAATGCAGTGCCCGTGGCCTCTGTGGGTACTGGTAATGTAATCCTCAGGAGTCAATTGGGAGCAGACAGTTGCAGCTACCGCCTCTTCTCCTACATAGAGGTGTACTGAGCCTCTGAGTTTATTTTCTTCAAATAGCTGGACTGCTTTCAGTTCAAAACATCGTATTTGGTTCATTGTTTTGTAGATAAAGCGCGCCCGTTCCTTTTCTATCATAATGGTTCTCCTTTCTTTACTAAAGCGCTTACGTAAAATGATATAATATCAGTAAAATATTGAGCTATGCACTCTATGTTGGGAATAGAGTGCATAGAATTAAGAGGAAATGATATTTTTTACAATAAACATATTGCATTATCATTTATTGTGTGATAATATATGCCTATGAAATGGTTAGACCATTTGTTAAAGAAATAGTATCACCGAATAAGAAGTTTGGCAAGAGGTTTTTAAAATTAATTTATCACAGCCGGAACTTATGCGTTACTGCCCACAGGGGCCATAGAGGTGGACCAAACAGTAACACTTGTGCAAATCCGGTGCTTAGGTTAAACTATAGATAGATGTCCCCATCCGGATTCTGGAATTGGCAGGCATTTATTAATTATATTAAGACAGGTGACAAAAAGATGGGTGAGCGGCAGCGGAAACTCTATGAAGTTATTGCAGATAAACTATTGAACCAGATACAGAGAGGAATTTTTAAGCCGGGTGACAAACTACCGGCGGAACGTACGCTGGCACAGGAATATGGAGTAAACCGGGCAGTGATCCGGGAAGCTTTCCGTTCCATGGAGCGTATGGGATGTGTGGACAGCAAAGTGGGGGGAGGAACCTATGTCACGGTTCCTGAGGTATCCGATATCACCGATCCCTTATCTATATTGCTGAGCCAAAGCGCGGATCCTGATGAGGAACTGTTGGAAACACGTCTCATATTAGAGACTGCGATTGTCCGTCTGGCAGCAGTAAGGCGGGCAGAAGACCAGCTGGAACAGCTGCACAGAAATCTGCAGGATATGCAGATTGCCATACTGAGGAAAGAGGATATTGTAAGTTATGATAAGGAGTTCCATGGGATTTTGGCGGAAGCGGCAAATAACCATAGCCTTGCGGCAATTGTGGCGCTGTGCTCCGATGCATTTCAGAAATGTATGAAAATAACGAACAAAATGGAACATATTCCTCAAATTACGTTCAAACAACACGCCCAGATTCTGAACGCGGTAGAACTGCAGGACGCGGAAGCGGCAGAGAGCGCAATGGCGGATCATCTGCAAAGCGCTCTTGGAAATTTGCTAAAGGCAAAGAAGTGAGTCTGTTTGTCAACTGTCCGAAACATTGGGATTTTTACGTTAAATCGTAAGCGCTTACGTACGGCGCGGGGAGGAAGATATGAAAGAGAATAAAGAGAGTGATAAAAGTAAAAAAGTGACCATTTACGACATTGCCAAAAAAATGAATATTTCTATAGCAACGGTAAGCAGAGCGCTGAACGGAAAAGAGGATATCAGTGATGAGACCAGGCGGAATGTGATGGAGACAGCTGCCGAGATGGGATATAAAGCCAGCAAAACGGCATCCAGCCTTTCCAGAAAGGAAAAGAAGTTTGTGGTGCTCTTTCCGGATATGGTACAGAATTATACCGATGAGGTACATGCCGGTGTCCTGAAGGCACTGGAAGAACTGCAGGACTTCCGGGTATCCGCGGAAGTATACAATGTGGATCAAAATGCGGAAGCCTACGCTAATGCCCTGGAGGGATTTGCCAGAAGAAATTATGACGGCGCGATAGTGATTCCTCCCCAAAATGAGAGTGTACTCCGGGAGAGGATTAAGGATTGCTGTTTCCAGGGAATGCCCGTGGTCTCCGTGACCACCGATTTGGGGAAGGGCGCCAGATTGTTCAGTGTACAGAGTAACGCGAAAATTTCCGGGCGGCTGGCGGCCCAAATGCTGGGTATAGCCCTTGGGGGAAAGGGGAAAGTGGCATTTGTCACAGGGCAGATGACCTCCTGGGTACATAAAACCAATGCGGAAGGTTTCCTGCAGGAGCTCAGCTCCCAGGGGATGGAGTTTGCTGGGATTTACGAACATTATGACAATCCCGGCAAGGCGTTCCATTTGGCTGAGCAGCTCATGGGAGAACATCCGGATCTGGAAGGCATCTATCTGGGTACCGCAAATTCGGTGACCTTTTGTGAGCGTCTGGAGCAAATGGGTTATTTTGGAAGGGTAAAAATTGTGGCTTCCGACCTTTTTCCCAGGATGATTGAGTTTTTAAAAGAAGGTAAGGTGATGGCCAGTATTTTTCAGAATCCGTTTTTGCAGGGAAGACTGGCTACCCGTTATCTGTTTGAATATCTGACGGGCCAGCGCCGCATGGAAAAGGATGAGATTTTGATTGAGCCTCAGCTGGTACTGAGGAGCAATCTGGGGTCTTTTGAAGAGAGATTTTAAAGCAAATGCGCATTCGTTTCATTCTGCTGATTCAGCCTTATATCACTGAATCAGCAGGTTTATATAGAGAAATCAGCATCATCAAAATAGTATGGTAAGTACCGAACATGGGTTGTCTTCGTTTCATGTAATTCTTGTCTGTTATCTGTTTTGGCGGTTTCTGTCAGTCTGTCTGAGGACACAGGTAAGGCTGAGGGATACAGGCCATACAGTTATCCACAGAACATATCTTGTTCTGATATATATTCCTTAGGTTACTGCAAATGGATATAGGTTGTGGGGATTTCCGCAATTATATATCAAACATTTATTTAAGTATTTTATTGAACCTCAATAAAATAAAGTTGGGAATAAACGGGAAAGGAGGTAGTTGGATACCGGAAAATAAACAGAGGAAATGTTTATTTTATGTAGTGGTAAGTAAAAAATTATCAAATAAAGTGAAGGAGGATTTTTACATGAGAAAATTATGGAAACAAGGGCTCGCAGTATGTTCGGCAGCAGTGTTGGTATTGGGATTGGCAGCGTGCGGGGACACTAAGCAGGAGAGTAAAGAGACGGATAAGAGTGCTTCTGCCGGAAATGAATCTGCATCGTCAGATTTTGACCCTGCGGATTATCCGGTTGCTATCAGTATGGATAATATGAACCATCCGGTTCACCGTATTGTACAGATGGGATTTTTAAAGGCAGCGGAAAAGCTTGGCTATACCAATGCAAAAGTAATTGGCACGGAGGGGACAGACTCTGCAGAGAACTTTGCTGCAGCTGAGGCATTTTCAGCGGAGGGCGGCAAGGGGCTGCTGCTCTGGGCAGGTGACTCCAGCTCGTATCCTACAATTGCGAAATGCGCGGCAGCGGGTACGGTTGTGGGGATCCCCCACTTCAACCACCAGCAGGAAGACGGCAGTTATCCGGAAGGACTTGCCTTTAATATGGCATGTAATCCTAAGACCTATGGGAAAGACGTTGCCGATCTGATGGCGGAAAAGCTGGATGGAAAAGAAGGAACTATCGCATTGACACAGAACACTAAAAATGTAACGGAGAACAATGCCACGCAGGCATTCCGGGATGAGTGGGAAGTAATGAAAGACAAATACAAACTGGATAAAATCAAAATTTTGGATACCCAGCTGGAAGGCGGCGTGATAGATCAGGCAACTGCCATTAACCTGGCCATTATCCAGTCTAATCAGGATCTCATCGGCGCTTTCGGAACCACTGGAAATTCTCCTATCACCTGGGCGGACGCAGCGGCAAAGGCGGGCAAAAAAGATGGGGAAGTCTTTATTGCAGGTATGGATGCAACCGAAGGAAACCTGGACTATCTGGAAGCCGGAAAGGTTCAGGCGTTAGTGGCGCAGCCTCTGTACGATGAGGCATATAAGACTATGGAATATCTGGACACAATTTTCAGAGGCGGAACCGTACCGGAATGGACAGACTTAGAGGCGCCTATTGTGACAAAAGAGGGAACAGATAAGAATGGCATTGCGTACCACAGGGATATTGCAAAGCAGGTACAGGAATTCTTTAAGTAGGTTCGCCTTATAGGGACGGGGCTGCCGTGAAACATAGGGACACGGCGGCTCCAGGAAGAAAAGAGACCCCAAGGAGGTATGGTATGAGCAGTGAGTATGTGCTGGAAGCGATAACTATCACAAAGCGATTCCCTGGCGTACTGGCGAATGATTCCATTTGTCTGAATGTAAGAAAAGGGGAGATTCTGGGCCTGATTGGCGAGAACGGAGCCGGAAAATCAACGCTGCTGAAAATATTAAATGGAATTTACCCCTATGGTTCCTATGAAGGGAACCTGATGCTGGAGGGAAAAGAACTAAAATTTTCATCTCCCATGGATGCTATGGGGGAGGGAATCGGCTATGTCCCCCAGGAAACCAATGTTTTGCAGAATTTCAGCGTGGCCGAAAATATCTATATGTCGGATTTAAAACTTCTCAGGGAAAAGGGAAAAAAAGACGATGGTTCCCCTTTCGTGGATTTTAAAGCGATTTACGGGAAAACAGAACAGTTGTTAAAACATATTAAAGTGAATCTGGATCCCAGGGCAGATGTGCGGAAGCTGTCCGTGGGACAGCAGCAAATGTTGATGATTGCAAGAGCGTTGGCAACAAATCCCAAGGTTCTTATCCTGGATGAGCCTACCACTTCCCTTTCCTCCAGTGACGTGGAAGGGTTGTTTGAGGTGGTCAGGGCATTGAAAGAGAAGGGAACCAGCGTAATCTTTGTTACACATAAGATGGATGAGATTATGGAACTTACGGACCGGGCAACCGTTCTGAGAGATGGTAAATATATCTGTACTTTTGAGAAAGCACAGTATGACAGAAAGCAAATCATTGCGGCAATGATTGGAAGGGAAATATCCGATCTATATCCCCGGAGAAAAAACAAACCCGGGGAGGTAGTTCTGCGGGTGGAGAACCTGACCGTGGCACATCCTTATATTGCGAATACAAATTTAATTGAAAATGTTTCTTTTTCCGTACGGGCCGGTGAAGTTTTGGGATTTGGCGGTATGGTAGGGGCAGGCAGAAGTGAAGTCTGCATGGCCCTGTACGGAATGATGCCTATAAAGTCAGGAAAGATTTATATGCACGGAAAAGAGGTGCATATCCGCAGCTCACAAAACGCGGTTGCTAATGGCATCAGTATGGTGAGTGAAGACCGGAAGCACTATGGATTAAACTTTATGTGGGATATTCAGAAAAATATAGTGATATCCAACCTGAAAGCTATCAGCAAAGGCTTTTTTGTTTCAAGAAAGAAAATTACGGAGAGGGCTGCGCCTTATTTTGAGACCATGCATATCAAAGCTCCCTCCCTTGGCACCAAAGTGGCGAATCTGTCAGGGGGAAACCAACAAAAGGTGGTGATCGGGAGATCTTTGAATACGGAACCCAAAGTTATCATCCTGGACGAGCCCACCAAAGGGATAGATATCGGGGCGAAAAGTGAGATTTACCATTTAATGAACCAATTGGCAGAAAAGGGAACTGCAATCCTTATGATATCTTCGGAACTGCCTGAGCTTCTGGCCATGAGTGACCGTTTGCTGGTTATGGCGGAAGGACGGGTAACCGGGGAACTGCCCAAGGAAGAGGCAGAGGAAGTCAGAGTTATGGAGCTGGCTACGGTTACCTTTAAGCGAGAGAAAAAACAGGAAGGGGAGGGAAACTGATGGCAGGTAAACATAAGGGCATGAGGGAAAAACAGGGACTGAAATTGCTGCTGACTCCGGAAATAGGTGTTTTGATTCCCATCGTTATCATCTGTATTGTCACTACAATTCTAAAACCCACATTCCTCACATGGCAGTATCTGTCTACGATTTTGGCAGGCTGTGTATTCATAGGCGCGGCATCTCTGGGGGAGGCCATGTGCATTATGGCGGGGGAGATTGATTTGTCTGTGGGCTTTTCGGGCTGTCTGGCAGGCGTGATGTGCGGAATTGCCGCAAGGGACTGGGGATTCCCCCTGTTCGCATGTGTGCTGGTGTGCCTGGGGACCGGTGCGCTGGTAGGACTGATCAACGGATTGTGTGTCTGTAAGCTGGGGCTGAGCAGCTGGATCGTTACCCTGGCTACCCAGTTTATCTGCCAGGGGCTTTCCCTCACTATTTCCAAGGGAGAACCTATCAGTATTATGAGCCTGGGTACCATGGGATTTTCCACGGCCCGGCCATTGGGTATCAGCTGGCTGTTTTTTATTTTTGTAGGACTGATACTTGTAATGGATATCGTTCTGCGCTATACCAAATACGGATACCACCTGAAGGCTGTGGGGGGCAACCAGGCTGCATCAGTGATGGCGGGAGTGAATGCGAAACGGGTGAAGATGATGGCTTTTATATTGGCAGGCGTATTTGCTGCTGTGGGAGGTTTGTTTGACACCCTTAACGCCCAGGCTGCCAGTGCTGCCTTTGGCAGCGCAAGAGAATTCCGCGCGATCATCTGCTGTGCCATCGGAGGGATATCCATGTCGGGAGGGGCAGGATCCGCTTTTGGCATCGGCTTGGGGGTTCTGTTGTTCCATACCCTTTGGTATTGCCTGAGAATCTTAAGCGTGGATACCAATCTCCAGTTAGTGCTCATCGGCTGTATTCTCATTTTGTCGGTGATTCTGGATATTCAGAGAAAACGTTTGGAAGCAAAAAGAGAGGGACTTAGGTGAGAGAGGAGGAGGACTATAGATGCGAGAATCTGTAAAAGGAAATGAAAATTTTATAAAAAAAATAGTAAAGACAGATGAGTTCGGGGTTCTGATTCCTCTCATAGGGATTATTCTGATTACCGGTATACTCAGGCCTACATTCCTGGCGCCTAATAACTTTGGGGCTATGTTTACCCAGATTCCCTTTAT
>OLQH01001485.1_pt1 | contig 17911 bp, 24 predicted proteins | sample 1672671 | NCBI WGS metagenome assembly OLQH01 (sample SAMEA3136712, study PRJEB25190) | human gut metagenome
AATCCAAACATCATTCTGCACTTTATTACTGATAAAATTTTTAAATACTGGTTTTTACAAAAGTTTCCTTTTTTCTAAAATTTTATTAAACCGACTAAAGAACGTTGAAGTTGTTATTATCGCTGCCAAAATATCACTGATTGGCTCAGCCAAAAATACCGCAAATACTTTATTCTGGATAAAATGCGGCAGTATAAAAATCAACGGAATCAACAGAATCAATTTTCTTAAGCAGGCAAGTAATAAACTAACTTTTGCCTGGCCCAATGCCATGAAACTCTGCTGACAAGCAACTTGGAATCCAAGAGAAAAAATACCTGCCATGTAAATTCTTAACGCCCATGCCGTATACGTGATTAATTCTGTATTATTCGAAAAAATACCTGCAAACATCTTCGGAAATAGAAGCATAATCAACCAGAAGCATCCCGTAAAAATTGTACAAACTGTAAATTGAGTAAAAAATGCTTTTTTTACTCGATCTCTATTTCCTGCACCATAGTTATAGCTCATGATTGGCTGTCCACCCTGACAAATTCCCTGCAATGGTAATGTTGCAAGCTGGCTAACGCTGGTAATAATTGTCATAGCCCCTACTGCGAGATCTCCGCCATATCTTGACAAACTGGAAGTAAAACTGATAGACAAAATACTTTCCGTAGATAACATGACAAATGTAGATATACCAAGAGCAAGGCATGGTAAGATGATTTCTTTTTGCAGTTTAAAGTTTTCTTTTCTAAGATGCAGAATCGTCTTCTTTCCTGACAAGAAACGAAGGATCCATATTGCCCCTACAGCCTGACTCAAAACAGTGGCGAGTGCAGCTCCCTTTACTCCAAGATGAAATACGAAGATAAAAATCGGATCAAGAATGATATTGATTACAGCACCAATCACTGTTGTCATCATGCTGATCTTTGCAAATCCCTGTGTCGTAATAAATGGATTCATTCCCATCACGATCAAAACAAAAATACTTCCAAGAATATAAATCCTTGCATAATCCACGCCATAAGGAAGTGTCTTATCGCTAGCACCAAACATCGTCAGTAACTGTGGCGCAAAAGTAAAGAATATCACCGTCAAAGCTGCGGCCATAAGCATGAGAATTGCAAAACAGTTTCCAAGAATCTTTTCAGCTGTCTTATTATCTTTCTTTCCCATAGAAATCGCTGCACGCGGTGCACCTCCGGATCCTGCCAGCATAGCGAAGGCATTGATCAGCATAAGAATTGGTGTAAACAATCCAACGCCTGTTAATGCTGCGGCACCGACACCTGGAATATGTCCGATATAAATACGGTCAACAATATTATATAAAAGGTTGATGATTTGAGCCACAACAGCCGGTATTGCAAGCCGGGCCAAAAGACGTGATATTTTTTCTGTTTCCATAGCTTGTGCGTTTGACTTACTGTTCATATCTGTGTTCTCCTAAATATTTTCTAGTCATCTCAATATAATCAAATTACTTATGCAGTCTCTCCCCTGAGTGTTCTGGTATTCTGGCTAATGTATCAAACAACTGATATAACCATCATTATAGCACACAAACCAATTAACAGATCCTGCTTTAAATCAGCTACCGTCAGTTTTGGCAGAGGCACACCATCCCATGTTCTTCCCTGCGTTTTTAATACTCATCCTGCCATGATTCCTTCCACTCTATGGATTGATGTTCATTTTCCTTCATATATCCATCAACTTTCCAAATTACTACTTGTCCACTTCCGTAAAGAAGTATTCCAATGTATCTACAAACATATTTGCATCAAACAATTCTTTTATCTGTTCCCGATTCATCCAAGCAACCTGTGCCACTTCATCCGTTGTAGCATTGCCCAAATCAACCTCTCCATCATATTCAAACAGCCAAACATCCATAATATCATTAAAAATTTTTCCATCAATGATTTTACGTGTCTTTGTAAAAAGAACTTGTCCATTTTCCGGCATCAAATCAACGCCAACCTCTTCCTTTGCCTCTCGAATTGCTCCCTGTAAACTATCTTCTCCCTTCACAACCGAACCGCCTACACATTCCCACATCAAAGGATATGTTGGCCTATTTGCGGAACGCTGCGAGATAAGGTACTCTCCCTTAGAATTACGAATCCAGACATGCACCACCAGATGGTATCCGTCTATCGGTAACTGTTCTCCTCTGATATGGTCTTTCCCAAGAAGTTCTCTATTCTCGTTATACAAATCCCATATTTCTGCGTCTGGCACATACTCCACAATATCCCCAAAGTCTGCATGTAAGGTTTTGCAGATTTTGCTAAGAATCGTTAGACTCACCTCTTCATCACGGCGAAGCTTTGTCATTGTATTAGGAGCAATTTCTGCCTTCTTACGCAAATCCGATTTGCTCATTTCTTTATCCACTAATAATTTCCATAATCGTTTATATGATACAGCCATAATAGTATCTCCCATTTTATTTCCTATTTCGGTTACCCAACCAACTTATCCAACATCTCGATAATCTTTTCTTTCTCGCCACTACCATTAGTCATAAATCTCAGTAATGGAACTTCATACAACTCCATTATATGATTTTTTAACAAATCTCTTGAAGCCTGAACGGTATCCTCTTTATGGTATTCATATCCGTCAACTTCAATCGCCAACACAGGCTTTTTACCAATTCTGTTATAAATCAGAAAATCTAAATGTGTTGCTGGATTCATTGCATACTGACATTCCTGCTCATTTAATAGTTCTGGATTCTTAATCAACATATTCAACGGAAAATGACAAACAACATCCAGGCTTGAATACTTGTTAGCAGAGATAATGTCCTCTATCAATGAATACATCAGATTTTCCGAATCATATTCTGATACTTTTTTGTGCTTCTGCAAGTATACCCTTCTTTCCTCAGTATACTGCTTGTAAAGGTAATCAAAAATCGAATAAATCTTGCTTTCAGTAACCTCAAAATTATTATACTGAATGTAATCTATCAATTCTGTTATATTACGCTCTCTTGATTGCTCGTTTCCAGTTACAACCAGCATCAATTTCTTTTTCGCTCTTGATACAGCAACATTGATTAAATACGGATCATCTGCAAAATCAGATATCTCATCATCCACAGTAGATATAATAATATTCTCTTTCTCCTTGCCCTGGAACTTATGCACTGTAGCAGCATCAATATCTGTAATCTCCTTGCTTAATGCTTCTACCTGATTTTTGTACGGTGCAATAATTCCGGTTTCTTCCGGATTTGAAACATATTTTGGTATAATCTCATTTTTAATAACATCTATCTGGCGCTGACTATAATGGTTACGCTCATGATTTCCCGCCACTGTTTTTACTACAGATAAAACATCCTCTTCACCCTTATCCGTTGTCATTATAATCAATTCTCCACGGTAAAATTTCTGGTTACAGAAATTTATTATTTTAGGGTGACACCTGTAATGTTCCCGTAACAATGTTTGTGTTACGTTTGGCATAACATCCAAAATGGATTGCAGAAAACTGTTTGTATATTGATATCCTTCACTCACGTTAAAACTGTCAAATATAGCTTTTGCTTTGGCTTTTATATCATCTGTAATAACATTGGGAAGTTGCTTGGTATCACCCACAATAACAACATTCCTTGCACAGGACAATGCCAACGCACCAGTTGCAATATCTACCTGTGATGCTTCGTCCATGATAAGGTAATCATACACCACATCTGAATTCAGGCTGTTTCTTGATGAAAATGTTGTACTTAATATAACCGGATACTCAGCCAGTACATCGTATGGCTCCTTCCACAAATTATCTTCACTAAAAGTTTTTCTACTGCTGTTACCTTCATATTTTCTTGCCAGTTTATCTTTTAGAACAACCATTGACTGATTGCATAAATCCTCAAGCAAATTCTTATTAACACTATTTAAATACTTTTCAATATCTGCAATTTCCGCAGACAACTCCGCCTGCTTTGTACGATAATACATTGCTTGAAAGGTTGTAATTATTTTTGAAAGATCTTGTTTATAGAAATTCCAATCGATTACTCCATATTTTAATAAGGCTTTTATCTTAAACCAGAATCCTATTGCCTTTTTTTCTTCTGAAATCAACTGGCACTCCTGCCACAATACCATCCAATGTTTTGAAGATAGTTTTTTCTTAAACTTTATATTGTCTGTTTCAACATCCGATTCTTCAACATATTGATTGAAATATTCCTGTTCAGTAACCAACTGTGAAAGTTCCTGCCTTAAACACGCCAGTTTTTCCTGCTTATCAAAAACACTTTTTAACTGACTGGATTGCTCTGCTATTTCCTTCTGCAAAACACTTGGATCTTCTCCCTTTTTCCACGACGAAAAATCGGGATAAGCGGCGTCCTGATGCTCAACAAATAATTTCTTGTTTTTAGAACTTCCTAATGTTGCAGCAACAAAACCCAAATTGTATTTGGGAGAAGATAATTTTTCATATACGTTTTCTGTTGCCGAATTATTATTAGATACTATCTGTACCGTTTTCCCTTGCATCAATATATTGGCAATAATATTTAATATCGTCTGTGTCTTGCCTGTTCCGGGAGGTCCCTGTATAACACTAATTTGATTCTCCATTGCATTTTTCACAGCCTTATACTGACTGTTATTGCATCCAAATGGGAAAATTGGAATGTATTCCCGTCCTATTCTTTTCTCTTGCAATAATGATGGATTCAAATACTTTGCTAAAGCCACATCACTACCCACAAAAGAAATCTTACCAAACCTCTTAGACAATAGTTTTTCACCAGTCTCTTCATTACTAATATTACTCAACCCTGCAATTTGCTTTATATATTCAAATACATTTGATGACTGGCTTTGATTAAGACAGGACTCTATAATATGCAAGTCGCTCCGACGATAATCTCTTTCACTACCATCGCCAAAACGAATATGCCAATAAGACTCATATGCACTTCTAAATACATATATTGCTTTAATATCAAAGAACTCCCGTCCATCTCTGCTAATGCGATACATATTAGGATTTAAAACATCTGGTTCAGTTAATTTTTCCACATTCAAATATGCATAAGAGTATGTTTTTCCAGTATTGAATTTTACATCCCATTTTTGGGTATTTCTATTGTACACACATGACATTATTTCGGATGTCTTTATTTCACCTTTAATAATGACCATATAATATCTTGTATTCATCTATACCTCTCTACTTCTTATCCGCACGCTGCTTGCCCTTAAATTCTTTCTCCACATGACAATGTTCCTGTTTGCCAACCAACTTATCACCTTCAAAATCCAATTCAATAATATATGGCATCCAGTCGATAATTCTTAGAAAATCTTCACATCCAAAACTGTTATCATAAAAATTCAATATAGTACTAAGGGCAGTACCATGGGTTCCTATAACTATCTCTTTATCTGTATTATCTGATAAAATCTCGTTCAACGCCTCTATATTACGATTTTGAACCATAACAATGGATTCTCCACCATCTTCATGATAATCATGGTCGGCCCAGCGTTTTTGAAACATTCCGTGGTTGTTTCCATCAGAACCTTTTTCACGCTCCCTTAATCTCTCATCCGTTATAATCTCTTTTGTGAAAAAAGCTGCTGCCTCTGCAATAGTATCCATACTACGTTTATATGGACTACAATAAAATGCATCTATTTTTTTGTCCTTCAAAAATTCCAATACAATCTCAGAATCTTTCTTTCCTTCTTCTGTCAAAGGTCTCGTTCTGTCTTCTTCCCAATCATGCTCCGGTTGTGCGTGACGCACAAAATACACTTTTGTCATACTATATCAGCTCCATTTCATCTTCCATTTTTACAAATCCGTATCTCTCATACAAAGGTCGTCCCATATCCGTTGCCTCTAATGCAATCTGTAGCACACCCTGTTCCTTCGCATCCTTTACCAGCAAATCCAATGTGTGAATTGCAATTCCCTATCTTCTATATTCCGGTGCCGTATACATATTCATAATATACGCCTTTTTACCTGTCGGATTATGATAGGTCGGCATAACCTGATAAAAGCTGACACCACCAGCTCCGATAAACTTTCCGTTATCATACACCAAATATGCAATATGCTCACCGCTTTCCAACGCACGCCTATAATATGCATATGATTTTTCCTCCACAACGGACATATCCTCATCATCTGACAATTTGTTAGCGGCACGAAGGACAATTATTCTTGTTCTTACCAATTCATCGATATCTTCCATTGTTGCTCTTTTATAGTAAAGCTGTAATATTTCATCTAAATCATTTTTGTTTGCTTCTCTAATCATTTTTTCATCCAATCTATATCTTAAAGTTTCATCAGCCCATTTTCATCAAAGTAATAAATATTCTCTTTCTTATATCCATACTTTGAATCTGGAAATGATATGTGCGGTTCAAATGTAAAATACTTCACATCGCCAAGCTTCGTCATATTACCTTTTTCAATGTAAACTCTATCACCTTTAGTTTTCACAATGGAATGTCCCAGGTTGCCCATAAAATCAAGATTCACAAATCCATTTTCCACTATGCACTCATTCATATGATAGTACAATTTCTCAAAGGTTGTTTCCTTCGTAGCAAAGCGTAACAATTCTGCATGTAATTTCTCTTCCATCTGGAGACCGCTTTTCCATTCCGGATTTTCAATCAGCCCTATATTCTCTACAACCATGCCGTTTTCTACAATAATAGTTCTCGCATAGTCTCCCCAGATATTTCCCACCTGTGGACTTAAATCAATGGTTATTATATCGTTGTTTCCTATAACTCTATCCGAAGTTACATACTGCTTACCAGATACAGAAACAGTTGTTTCATCTCCTGCAAATACAAATGCACCAACATCCCAATACCAGAACGAATCTGCACCCAACTCTAACAGTTTTCCCTCGCATAACTTTCGAATCTCGAGTAAATTCATTCCCGGTTTGATAATATTCTTTATGTATTCTATAGTCTGTTTTGCAGCCAGCTGTATCTGACTGTAATATTGCCTTTCTATCTGCAGATACTTTTCAATCAATTTAGGCTGAATCATCGGATATGTCCAGCTTTCAGGCAACTCATCCATAAGTTCAACCTTCTCTATCTCACTTTCCAGCTTACCAGAAAATTCCGTTATTTCCGCAAAACATAATAATCCAAATGTTTCCTCACCGGTCTCATTTACACTATTCTTACCCGTAACGGAATAAACACATATTGGCTTAATATCAAACTGTATGGCACCTGTTTCTTCCTGAAGTTCTCTCTTAGCAGTTTCCAAAATATCTTCTCCAACCTCACGATGACCTCCCGGAGCCTCGTAGGTATCTCGTTCCTTATGTTTGCAAAATACCCATTTGCCATTACTCTGTGAAATAATGACTGCAAATTTCAATAGTGAATCATCTACTGTATCATAAAATTTTACTTCCAACATATCACTTTTCTCCTTCCCATTCTGCCATAAACTCTTCAAGAAAGTCCTCCATAACAGCTTGTCTATGCATAGCCGTTTTCTTTGCAGTCTCAGTATTTATCATATCTTTAAGCAACAAGAGTTTTTCATAAAAGTGATTAATACTTGTAGAATTATGGTTCTGATTATAATCCGCCTTATTCCTATTAGTCATAGGTTTTATATCCGGGTCATGTATTCTTCTTCCTTTACTACCGCCATATGCGAATGTCCTTGCTATTCCAATCGCTCCCATTGCATCCAGCCTGTCTGCATCCTGTACACATTTTCCTTCTATCGTGCTTGGCACAACCGAATCTATTCCTGCAAATGAAACTTCATCTATAATCTTACACACAGAAGCTATAACTTTATCATCCACGCCATTATTTTTCATAAATCCAACTGCATTTTTCTTTGCCTCGTGTGTTTCCGGTGAAAGCTTAACATCATCTACATCGTGTAATAAAGCTGCCAACTGCACTATCAACATATCCGCATTTTCTTGCTCTGCAATCTGCATAGCCAAACGATAAACCCTCATGGTATGATAATCGTCATGCCCACTACAATCATCCGCAAATATCTGTTTTACATATTTTATGGCATTTTCAATCATCACACCTACCTCCAATATCAATCGCTAATTCAGATTTAAAATATTCTTGAAGAATTCTAAAAAACCATCTTCAACAGCCAGCTGCTCTAATTTATCTTCCGGCAAATCGTAATAGTATTTATTCGTCTTTATATCAAGAGATATGCTATCCAACGGGAATCCCTCTTTTCTAATCGTGCTGTGAGGTTTATCTGTTAAAATAAATTTCTCGCTTTCCATAGACGGCTCCATTGTCTCATATATATGCGTATTATCCATTACAAAACAAATTGCATTCCTGTACCTTGCCACAAGATTCCCATATGCCTTTACCAATCCTGAATAATAATCTATCATTTCATCATCTGACAAACATTTTCCATTCACATTACGAACATGTACGCCAGGCTGGACCTCATCTGGGACATTATCAAAATACAATCCTGAATCACAAGAAAATACAGGAATTTGAAAAGCCTCATAATATACCATTGCTTTCAGCCTTGCATTTTCAAGAGGCGTATTGCCATCCTCTTTTACTTCCGGAACATTCTTGCCCTCTACTCTCAAATCATTTAATCCAATTAATTCTATATCTAACTGTTCAAGTCGGTTCCTCATTGCAGATAATTTTGCCAGATTCCCCGTTCCATATAGTAATTTCATTTTATTATTACCTACACCCCTTTCAAATCCTTTACATCACAATCTCACTATCAAAATACTGTTCCTGAAAATGAATCTGCTCCCTGATTTCTTCCTTGGTAAAAGTCATCCCTTCTGGTGCAACAACCCATTTCTCTTCCACATCATCATTTCTATGAACAATAGCGATAATCTTACCTGTGAACTTTTCTATCGCTTCATCCACACCTAATATGTAAACATCCTGCTCTTCTCCGTCCGGTGCCATGATGCCTTCCACATACCCATAATTTATTGGATAATACATATCCTTATGTTCTGGGTGGTAACTGCCCAATGGTCTGTCAACAGTTACGGTTACTGTTCTACCAATAACAGAACTAATTTCTGCATACTCAATAATATCATGTCTCATTTTCTATTCTTCCTTTAGCAAATCCGCATATACCTTTGCTACAATGCTATTTGCATCCATTTCACAGGTGATAAGCTGTTCCTTAAGAACAGCAGAGAAATCTTTTTCTCTCCACCATCCGCGCATATGTTCCTCACCAAATTCTTGGCTTTTACTCCTTGTTTAATGTCGTCTTATCGTCTCCTCAAATGGAATATCAAAATAATACGAATATACATTTGAACCATATAATTCGTTCGCCACCTTAAACAAGGGATTATACCATTCCTCGTACATAATTCCTTCCAGAATAACAATATCACTATGCTCATATCCATATTTCAAAAGTTCTATCATAAGCGGTAATGCTTTAGTATCTATGCCATCTTTAACCCACAATATATTCCTTCTGATTTCATCTTGCGAAATGAGCATTGTATTGTAACCAAATTTCTTTTGTAATTCCTTAGCCACCGTTGTCTTTCCACTTCCCGAATTCCCTCTAAGTATAATTAGTTTTCCCATATCCTCTCCGTTACTCAAAATACCATTATCTTAATCAAAGCATAATTTTTACCTACAAACTCTATTTCTTCTAGCATATCACATCACATATTCTCCTTCAATAAACTTTCGCATTTTCTTGCGATTGTTTCTCAATTAGTAGTATCAAAAACTCCACTAGACTAATTCAGGTGCTATAGCCCACGCCATAGCACCCAAATCATTACAACTATCTGCTATTCCTATTTTGCTCGCCCTTCTTCTCTCGCATACCAGATTTATAAGTGAACCGTTTTTTCTCAGCGAGATGCAAACGATACCTCCTTGCATAGCACTTTCTCTGGTACGGTGAAAAAACAGCTTTTCTTGCCGGCAGTAATGAAACAGCTCGATTTACAGGAGCTGCAAGACTTGCGTCCCCATATCGAAACATAGCTTCCAGACTCTCCCTGCACAAATCCTCTGAAATGGTATCCAATCTTTTAAACCGCTTCATCCCCGGAACCTTTACAGCGATATGTTTGCCCTGTTTTACTTCAAATCCCAGCTTCTCCAGAAGAATATAAAATGCTCCATATTTTCTGCACTGATAGCACGAAATAAGGCATCCTGCTTGATCCATTTGGAAAACAGGAATTTCCTATGATGGTAATATATCAGGCGATTCAGTTACTCCGGATACAGCATATACTAATGCAGGACTTCCATATGGTCCTATGCAAAAAAACGGCATCAGGAAAAGTAATCCCGACGCCGCAAAGAAAAGCTATCTAATAACAAAACAATGTGAAATAGAGTAATTGCGGTTAGTAGCAAAAGAAAAAGTCTCGGAAGCCGCTTGTTTAGCAGATTCCAAGACACGTGGCTACTATTCAAACTCGCAAATAAAATCTCACCACTATACTTTTTAGTATTAGTATTCTGGTTCTGTTTAGTTTTATATGTGTCCTACTGTCCTAAATCCATAGGCTGTACTGAACGTTGTTATCAATTTGTTATCACATCTTTGTTATCACTCAAAAATTCTCGTGATATCCTGATATCGGTTAACTACACGATAAATCTCTACATATTCGTTACCGACCTTGTAGATAATCACATACTCTTCCCATATCGCATATTTATAATCTGTCCGAAAGCTGACTCGTTTAAAAAGATCGGATCCCATTCCCGGAAACATCTGAAGATTTTCAAATTTGCCATAAATTTCCTTTATTGTCTTTGCAGCATATTCCTCGTTGTCTTCGGCAATATAATCCCGGATGTTTTTCAAATCCTTTGCAACAATCGGATTGATCCGCAGTTTTAACATCTCATTCCCCCACAAGTGCTTTTAATTCATCCAGATCCAGCCAGCCTTCTCCGTCTTTCACTGCTTCCTCGGCTTCCTGCAGCTTCATCAGAAGCTTTTTCTCCGCACGATCACGCTCATAGTCTTCAATATCCATGACAACGAAACGTCCTCTGCCATTCTTGGTCAGATATACCGGTTCTCCTTTATGACAGTTTTTCAGGACTTCATTATAATTTCTCAAATCAGATACTGGTAAAATATTTGCCATATTCTTTCAGCTCCTTCCTTTGATTTTAAATTGTTTCTGTAATTTTTATTATACACAAAAAGCTGTAAAATTCAACGTGGATTTTTACAGCATTTCGTGCTATTCTTTATTCTAACTTATTTTCATTTTCTCACAGGATGATACTTTTGCCCTAAAACTGGATAAAACCCTTTGCCCTGTGATACATTCAAGCTACTCAAACTCGGGGGCGGATGGGATAATCTAGGTACTTTTCAGTACACATTTATGTCGTTTTGTATTCATATTCTCTGAATTTTATCTGATATTTTTCTCGTATCAAATTATTAGAGCCAGCAAAAACTATCCTTTCTGCTTTAATTTCTCCAATATTGATAGCACATCCGGTTGTGTAGGCATAAACTTCACACCACGCTTTAACATTCCCAACACTTTTCTTGCTTTTTGTTCGATTACCTTTGCCGTATGTTCACTGGTCAGCATCAAATGATTTCCAGCGATCGTATACTCACGTTCTATGTATTTCTCTGTAATCGGAAACATATCTTGTATTAAAAAGACACTTTCTCTGCTATCATCCGATTTTACAATATGTAAAATGTCACAACTTCTACCAGATTTTTCCTTTTTCTCAACAATCCTTCTATACTTTTCCACTCTACTTGATAGCGGTATCATCCAATAAATTCCTGTATTTGTATCTTCAAAGCAATAATAATGAGGTCTGTTTCCTTCTTTATTGCCTTTGAGATATGGATCAGGCATATCTTCAAAAAACTTGTCCTTTATGATATAAAATCCTGTTTTCTTCATTTGTTCCATCCTTTCTGTCGAAATATGGAAAAAGTCCCTCGCCTTTCGGCGAAGGACTAAACTTACAACCCAACCATTTATATACCGCATATCGGTCAGCGGTAAACTTACAACCCGACCATTTATATACCACATATCGGTCAGTGGTAAACTTTCTTTGTACTAATATACTAACAAGTACAAAGCGGAAAGTCAATAGCACGATCCATTAAAATTATATGCTGTTTACACAAAATTATTCAAACTCGGCTTCGTCATTGTTATCCTTAAACATATTTATTTAAGTTTTATGACTTTTCAGCCGATATTTTATCTCTGTTACATATATTATTCTGGCTCACTGATTCTCTGTTGCCAATATGTTGCCACTTCATTATAACTGCACTAAAGCTACTGTGCAACCATTATTTCGAGTACACCGCATCATTTTTAGAAAGAAGATATACGCAATACTGGTTCATGCTGATTCCCTCTCTCTGCGAATGTTCTGCCAGTGATCGGTGCAGGCTTCGTGGAATCCTCAATTTGAACTGCCCGGAATAATCCTCCAGACTGTCCGGCTCATGAATCTCAACACCATCTTCCAATGCTATTTCCAGCCATGCTTTTTTCGCATCCAGTGCATTTGCTACTGCACTTTCCACTGTCTCTCCACAGGTAATACAGCCAGGCAAATCTGGATAAGAAACCACAAATCCGCCTTCATCTTTATCTTCTACAATTTCCATACGATAGGACATTGCCATGTAATCATTCAGCGTCTTCATCATTCTTCGCCTCGCTTTCTACAATCTGCCGCACCATTTCCACATATACTTTCTTAATCGGTTCGTGCTTCGGTATCGTAATCGGCATACAGCCCTGCTTTCTGAATGTATAATGACTGCTTCCGCTTCTCGGAGCATTCATTTCATATCCGTAACTTTCCAATACCTTTCGCAACTCATCAAACCGGAGGTCTTTCGATAAATTGCATATACGTGTTATCAGTTTATCCCATTTTGACATTTGTATACCTCCTATTTTTATTATATGTGGTATCGTATATGGTGTCAATCATTTTATTTGATTATTTACATGCATCGGGCAAACTGGAATCTGGAAATTTTAATATTCTTTCGCATCAGCCATCCGTATAACCACATTTCCAGCACGAACAACGTCACTCGCAGTCCTGATAGCCTGTGCAAGTTCCGGCAATGGAAATTCATGTGTAATAATATTCTCTAAATTCCATTTTCCACAAGTCATAATATTCTGAACATCCCTCACATCTTCCGGCATATATCCACCGGAACCAATGATACTCTGCTGAGCATAGGTCATATACAACAGGTCGATATTTCGTGGCTTGTTGTTTACCGCCACAGATACAAATCGACTCTCAATTTTCCCAAGCTGCATGAAATCATCCAAAATATTTTCTGCCCCGGCAGCATCCAGCCAACAATCAATATTGGCAGTTTGTCCATTCAAGGATGGTGCAGTTCCAAAGTATTCTTTTGATTTTACAGCAAAATCTTCTTTTTGTGGATTGCAAATAGCAACCCCCAGTTCTTTTGCAAGATTTAATCGAAAATCCGAATAATCACAGACCATAACTTTTTTCATACCAAAATACTGAAAAGCAACTGCGGCAGCAATACCAATCGTTCCACTGCCAAATATAACAGCATTTTGTCCTGAAATATATTTATTTTTTCCATCTGGAATCATTCCTCTTCTGGCAGCACGGCAGCCAACTGTAAACGGTTCAATCAGACTTGCCAGACGATCTGAGATGCGTTCATCCACACTGTAAAGCGAATGATTTCTTTTTGCATTAGGGATAAGAATATATTCCGAAAAACCACCAATCGTGCCTGCCCGTTTCGTATCACCCGTGGCGAAACGTGGATAAGGATATACCCTTTCACCTACCGTAAAGTCCGTAACATTTTTTCCAACCTTAACAATGCGTGATACCGTCTCATGTCCAAATTCTCCACCCACAGTAACTTTATGCCCTGTACCCGGACCATGAAAGTAAACTGACACATCGGTACCACAGATACTGGAATAAATATTTTCTACCAGAACGTCTTCATCACCTACTTCAGGAATAGGCAGTTCCCGAAGTTCAATCTGTTCTTTTCCTAAATATATTCCTGCTTTCATTTTTCCTCCTGATGACGCATGACACATTTTTGTATCACAGTAATAATATATTCAATAGAATCCTTACAATCTGTCTTTAACCACTCCGTAATGATTGCCATCAATCCTCGGATATAAAATGCCATAATATAAGTTCTGTCTTTTTCAGGTACCTCATAGCGTTCCAGAATAGGTGTAAACACATAACAAAACATCTTATCATAGCTTTTTTCCAGTTCCAATACCGCAGCATTTTCTATTGCGGTACGAAATATTTTTTTGTATTCCTTTATATAACCAAGATATGGAGTGAGATATTCCGGTGTAACAAGGAACAACTCGTTTAAGGAACATTCTTGCAGCCTTGAAACAACATCCTCCTTATCTTTTTTCATATATGCGAGAAACTGATCATTTAGATAATTGACACTTTCTGATAGCAAATCACTGATTGTTTCATAATGCAGATAAAAGGTAGAACGGTTGACTCCTGCTGTTTCACATATTTCTTTTACTGTGATATAAGAAATATCTTTCTTTTCAAGAAGTCTCAAAAATGCTTCATCCATTTTCGTAGCAGTGACAAAATATTTACTTTCCGATCTAGTCAACGATTCCCACCTTCTTTCTTATTTTTCTACTGCAAATCAGCATAAAAACAGCAACAAAGATCACAATGCAGTATACAAAACCACCCGTAATCGCATTCATCGTTTTACGGTAATTGTCTCCATTTTCTGAAAAGCGAGATATCATTGCCGTCTGTAAACCGAGAATCGACATCATAGCTGATATAAAATTCAATATTTTGGCAGCAGACAAAATAGGGCTGCCTAATTTACGAAATTTTACTACATTGACAACTGCTGTTATCATTGTGTAAAAAGTATAAAGTGCAGACAAATATATGATATAACCCGGATATGTGAATCCTGAATTTTTACGCACCATCAGAACAATCATACCACCCATGGGAATATTCAGCAAAAATAACATCCATGCTGTTTTTCGATAACAACGGTATTCTACTTCTTGATTTCGATGATAGTAACAATAAACCAAATACGTTCGTAAGGTACCCAATACCAGATAATAGACGGACATAGATATAAACCATACCGAAGTATATCTAATTCCCGTTATAACACGGAATATCACATAAACATAATTGACTATCATTCCCTGACAAATATTGATATTCCCACGAAAAGCAAGATCATTAAGATATTTTCCTATAATTGGCGTTGCGGTTATTTTTTGAATAATTCCATTACTTATTATAGCTGATTTTATCCGTTTTGTCAGTGATGGTACAGCCAATAGCCAAATTACAAGCGAATATGCCGACATACAATAAATCAGATATGCCGGCATAGTTCTTGATTTTTGTGATATTAGGATAAAGATAAGTATTATAAATGATACGACTGGAATACAAATCAGTTTCATCTTTGACGGAAATAATATCCTTTTCAAAATCTGCTTTATCCGTTTCATAAGATTACTCGCTGATTTCTTTTGCAAGCTCTATAATCTCATAAGCATATTTTTGTTTTCCCTTAGCCAACATCTTTTTGTAAATTGGATAATTGATGCCCATACCTGCTAATCCAACAATACCAACAATAACCCCAAGAACAAACATAGTAGTTGTTCCACTGCCGATTACATTCATGGAAAAGCACATTCCGACACCTGTTACAAGTGCAGCAATAATTCCGAAAGTATAGGTAAAAATAGTAGCCGGAAGTTTTGCCCTAGCATCCAGTTTGCGAAGGGCTACTACCTTTGAAGTGTCCTTTGGTGCATATTCGTTTGCGAGTTGCTCTGCATAAATCTTATCTGTATTCATGGCTTGTTGCCTCCTTTATTTGATGATTTCATCATACCAAATACGAATATCAAACAGAACGACACGAAGTCCCTTTTGTGTTGAGTTCAAAAATATGAAAAATACTAAGATTGTCTACACCAACCAGTATTACCGCATAACGGAAAGCAAGCCATCTCCAGACTTACTCTCTGCCATACCGCTTTTCTTATTGGTAAATCATCTCTCTATCCACAGTCTCCCTTGCACACGCCTGTATGTTATTCATTCTGCCTACCCATTCCCAGGCATTGTCCGCCTTTAACTGCTCCGTAATTCTCTGTGCCTGCTTCATCTGGTCTATCAGCCTTTCAAAGCATTCCTGAGCCTGTTGCCAACTATATCTTAATAGTATATATAGTTGACAAATTTTTATGTATATGGTATTTTATTAAGTATATTAACAAAACAGAGGTGGTCAAATGAACTACAAAAAAATTTTATGTGATTTTCAAAACTTCATAAAAGAATATCTCAGTTTGGAACACAAACAACATAAAATTCTTGATTTGAATTTATCAGAGGTACATTTATTAAAAATAGCTGAACAAAACCCAAATTACACTCTTATTGAATACGCTAAAAAGCTGAATGTAAGTCGAAGCGCCATTACACAATTAGTTAATTTGTTAGAAAAAAAAGGTTGTGTCAAAAAGAAAAAGATTAACATGAAAAGTTTTGTGCTAGAGTTAACCTCTAAAGGAAAAATGGTATGTAATAAACATGATGAAGAGCATAAAAAAATAGAAAATGATATAAGAATTATTTTTGAAAAATATGATTGTATTTTTTTTGAACAATTGAGCGAATTAATGTCCGATATTATGAGCACTTGGGAATATTATGGGATGTAAGATTATAATTAAAGATACTAGTAAAATAATGGATTCAAAAATGAATATCTGCATCCAGGGATTAAAAAAATTTGAAGAAATTAAAATCATTTTAGAAACAAACTGTTTTTATAACATAAATGCTCCTATGAATTGGGCAAAGAATACATTTTGGCAATCTGAAGCTATTTTTCTTAGTGATTCAAACGGAATAGTATCTCTTGAAAAATCGCCATCTATAGGTGGAGATTATACAGGCATTAGAAGTATGGGACTGTTTGAATCTCTTAAGGCTGTAACTATAGTTAATAAAAAACATATTGGAGACCTTAAACATTTGCCTTTAAATGATGTTGTAAGTTATAAAATTTCAGTTTTATCGGATGAAAAATTACTTGCCAAAACAACTTTTAATAGATTCTATAAAAAAATAATATAAATCACTATGATATACAAAGGGATAGTTGGCAAGGAAGAGTGTTTTATGAAGAGAGTAAAAATAAAAAACCAGCTATTATAGTATTATCTGGTAGTGATGGTGGAATTGAAAAAGCACAAAATATTGCAATGATGTTAGTTCTTACTTGCCAGATCTGCATTCATTCTTTCCACCACCCGGTAAGCAAAAGAAACTGATAACTCAAAGAGTTCGGCAATGTCTTCCACTGATAAATACATTTTTCTTTTACGCATGAAACCATTCCTTTTCTTCTTCCTGTGGAATCTCACAGGTATCTTCTACCCCGTAGAAACGCTTCACAAAATACTTTGTCGGAACTTTTCCTCTAAGCGTCAAATATCCCTGTTCTTCCAGCTCCTTGTTCAGATTTCCAATGATCTCATAAGCCGATGTCTGTTTTACCTCCAGAAGTTCACATATATCGGCTGCCTTTAAAAATAATTTGTTCTGCATAATCAGTACCTCCTGTGTCTTGAATATTTATCTCTTCATATACTCTGTACTGGCAGATACAAAATCGGACATCATTTTCCGAAATTTTGCAAATTATTTTAATTTCACAGTTTCCATATCTGTTATCGCTGAACCATGGAGTTAATATCATTGAAAAAAGGGTATAAAAAAACAGTCTGCCCTGACGGAAAATATTTCCATCAAAACAA
>OLQH01001492.1_pt1 | contig 17859 bp, 20 predicted proteins | sample 1672671 | NCBI WGS metagenome assembly OLQH01 (sample SAMEA3136712, study PRJEB25190) | human gut metagenome
CAAAGTCTCCGACATTGACAAGATGAAGGTGGAGGAACAAAAGAAGGCAGCCCGGGCCGGATACGACATGGACATACTCCCGCCCGACCTTGTGACGTACAGCAACGACGCAAAGACCCTTCTGGAAGATTTGCAGAGCCGGAATGAGCGGATGTTCCTTCTGACCTTCCTTGTGGTAAACATGGCCCCGACCCGCCGGGAGCTGGACAACGACCTGTTTACCGTGTCGGGTATCGTGCAGAAGTATAACTGCTCCCTGAAACGGCTGGACTTCCAGCAGGAGGCCGCTTTCCTGTCAAGCCTTCCCCTCGGCCATAACGGGATTGAGATACAGCGGGGCATGACGACAAGCTCCACGGCGATTTTCGTCCCCTTTATGACGCAGGAGCTCCGCATGGACGGCGAAGCGGTCTACTACGGCCTCAACGCCCTGTCCCACAACGTGATTATGGCGAACCGGAAAAAGCTCAAAAACCCCAACGGCCTGTTCCTCGGGGTGCCCGGCTCCGGCAAATCCTTTGCGGCAAAGCGGGAGCTTGTGAACGTGTTCCTTGCCACAAAAGACCGCATTATCGTGGTGGACCCGATGGGCGAATACTCGCCCCTTATCAAGCGGCTGGGCGGGCAGGTCATTGAGATCGCCCCGGACAGCCCCCATCACATCAATCCGATGGATATTGATTTGAGCTTTGACGAGGAAAACCCGATGGCCCTGAAAGCTGACTTTATCCTGTCGCTGATGGAGCTGATTGTCGGCGGCAAGGACGGCTTGCAGCCGGTGGAGCGGACAGTCATTGACCGCTGTGTGCGGCAGATGTACCGGGAGCACTTGCAGAACCCGGAGACGGCAGAAATGCCGACCCTCCAGACCCTTTATGACCTGCTGTGCGCCCAGCCCGAGGGCGAAGCGGTGCGGCTGGCGACCTCCCTTGAAATCTATGTGTCCGGCTCCCTCAACGTGTTCAACCACAAGACCAATGTGGACTTGAACCGCCGTCTGGTATGCCTGGACTTAAAGAAGCTGGGGGCGGGCCTTCGTACTATCGCCATGCTCATTATGCAGGACCTTGTCAATTCGCAGGTGTCCTTGAACTTCCTGCGGGGGATTGCCACATGGTGCTACTTTGACGAGTTCCATGTGCTCCTTCGGGACCCGCTGACCGCAAGCTACTGTGTATCCATCTGGAAAATGCTCCGTAAGAAAGGCTGCGTACCCAGCGCCTTAACGCAGAACGTGAAGGACTTCCTTGCCAGCCCGGAGATCGAGAACATCTTTGAAAACTCGGATTTCCTTGTTCTGCTCTCCCAGGCACAGGGGGACCGCCAGATTTTGGCGAAGCAGCTCGGGATCAGCCCCCACCAGCTTTCCTATGTGACCCACACCAACTCCGGCGAAGGGCTTCTGTTCTTCGGGAACACCACCATTCCGTTTGTAGACCACTTCCCGCAGAACACGGAGCTCTACGCCATTATGACCACACGCCCGGAGGACAAGAAACGGGAGCCGGGAAAGGGGGCGTAAACCATCAGCAAGAAATCAAAACGAAAGGAACCGTCCAGACGGCCCACGCCGCAGGCGGAAACTTCGGGCCAGAGTGACCCGAAGATACGGGAAGGCCCGGAAGCCTCCGGTCCCTCCCGGCGGCTCCGCTTTGAGGACGAGGACGCCCCGGAGGGAAACGGGACCACTTCGGGCCAACATGGCCCGAAGCCAAAGGGCGGGAAATTCCGGCAGGACGACGACCAGCCCCGGCCTTCTGACCGTATGCGGCAGGAGGATGAACCGGGCGGCGGGGAGCCTTCTGGCCGGGAGCCGGAGGGCTCCGGGAGTGACAGCCGGACAGACCGCAGGCAGAAGGAAAAAACCTCTGACGCCAAAAGCGAAAAGTTCCGGAAAGCGCAGGAAAAGGCAGACCGGGCCGGGGAAAAGCTGCATACCGCCCGGGACAAGCTGGACAAAGCGCAGGCCAAACAGGCGGCGAAGAAGCCTCCCGGCCTTGCAAGAAAAGCCGTCCGGGGAGCCAGAACCGAGGCGTGGTTCTACGTCCACAACAAAATCCATCAGGTGGAACAGGAAAATGTGGGCGTGGAGGGAGCCCATAAATCGGAGTTAGTGGCCGAGGGCGCGGCCCGCAGGCTGACCCGCTACGCAAAACGGCGCTACCGGGAACACCCGGCCCGCCGGGTGGCAAAGTGGGAACGCAAAGAAATGAGTGCCCGGGCCAATCTGGATTTTCAGAAGATGGCTGCCGAGCACCCGGAGCTTGCCAGCAATCCCCTTTCCCGGATACAGCAGAAATGGAAACTGAAACGGAAGTACGCCAAAGAAGCCAAAGCGGCGGCAAAGCAGAGCGCAAAGGGCGCAAAGAAGGCGGCGGCCTCCACGGGCAGCGCGGCGAAGCGGGCCGGACAGTTCGCGGCCCGTCACCCGGCAGGCGTCCTCCTTCTCCTGCTGTTGTTTCTGGTGTTCGCCGTGGTAGCTTCGACAACCTCGCTGTTTACCACGGTAGGCGGCGGCCTCAGCAACGCCGTGTCCGGCACCTCCTACGCTTCCGAGGACGATGACCTGTTAGGGGCGGACGAGGACTATTCCGCTATGGAACGGGAGCTTTCCCAGACCGTGGCGAATATTGAACGGGACCACCCGGGCTATGACGAGTACCGCTACTCTGTGGACGAGATCGGCCACAACCCCTATGAGCTGGCCTCCTACCTGTCGGCAAAGTACCACGTTTACACCCGGGAACAGGTGCAGGCGGAGCTGCGGGAGATTTTTGAGGCCCAGTACGAGCTGACCTTGACCGAGGAAGTGGAGATCCGCTACCGGACAGAAACACGGACGGGCACAACGACTTCCACTGACCCGGAAACCGGAGAAACCATTACCGAGGAATATGAATACGAGGTGGAAGTCCCCTACGAGTACTACATCCTGAACGTGACACTCAAGAATTACACCCTTCCGGCTGTCATTCTCCCGAGGATGGATGAACAGCAGAAAGAGATTTATACCATCATGCAGGAGCTCAAAGGCAACAAGCCCTACCTGTGGGAAGGGATTTACACGGAAGGCGGCGGCCCGGGCCCTACTTATGAGATACCCGGCGAGGCCCTGTCCGACCCGTCTTTTGCGGCGCTGATGGCCGAGGCCACGAAGTATATCGGTTATCCCTATGTGTGGGGAGGCTCCAGCCCGTCCACTTCCTTTGACTGCTCCGGCTTCGTCTGCTGGGTCTATACCGCAAGCGGCGTCCACAACCTGCCCCGTACCACGGCGCAGGGCATTTACAACCAGTGCGCCATCATTCCGTCCTCCGAGGCAAAGCCGGGGGACATTATCTTTTTCACGGGAACCTATGACAGCGGGGTGCCTGTCTCCCACGTCGGCATTGTGCGTCCAGAGGGACGAAAGTTAGAAGTAGATTAAAGAAAGGGGGACAGAAAAAAAAGGCACTACCCCGTAAGATAACACGGGAAACCACCTGCCTAACCGAAAGGTGAAAACTGTACGGGAAAATAGCACGGCAGGAAAGCAGAAAGTTGTTCAAAGACAATAGAGCACGACTGAACTGCAAGGTTAAGTGAATATGAGGATAAAACTAGATTTGTTGAATGTGAGTTCCAAACCTCTGTTACGTGTGGACACAGGAAACTTGTCTGAAACCTGTGGTATGAGTAACGCTGAAAATAAATGCCTTTCAGTGGGTTATCAATTAACTCATACGGTACGCTGGAGAACCAGTAGTAACGGAACGAAAGCATATCCGACAATTCACACCAGCCTACTACTTTCGTCAACTGGAGATTACCTAAACCAGAATGCCTACAATGGCTATGTGTAATGCTCTTGTAGTGATAAATCACAAGGCTATGCTAAGTGAGATGACGCTGAAAATCTGGCAAGGTAACGGAGCTTTCATAGTAGTCTGAGAATCCTGAAAAGACAGGGAAAGCCGTAAAATCGGATACGGGAAAACCGTTCACATGGCAAAGGAAAGCAGTCTTAGCGAATTAAAATTAGAAATTGATTAGGGAGGAAAACCTCAAATGAAACCAACAATGGAGATTTTAACCAAATTACAGGAAAATTCAAAAAAGAACCATGATGAAGTATTTACAAGGCTCTATCGATATTTACTCCGTCCAGATATATACTATGTTGCATATCAACACCTCTACTCCAACAAAGGAGCAGGAACAAAGGGTGTAACAGACGACACAGCGGACGGTTTTAGCGAAATATATATTGAAAATATCATTGAAGCCTTAAAAAATGAAATGTATCAACCAAAACCAGTAAGACGTACATACATCAAAAAATCAAATGGCAAAATGCGTCCCTTAGGACTGCCTGTCTTTACTGATAAGCTGATACAGGAAGCAATACGCATGATATTAGAAGCAATCTATGAGCCTATTTTTTCAGACTACTCTCACGGTTTCCGACCAGCAAGAAGTTGTCATACTGCTCTTGCTCAAATAAAAAAAGAATTTACAGGAGCACGCTGGTTTATAGAGGGCGACATAAAAGGGTGCTTTGATAACATCAATCATGCGGTACTTGTGGAAATTATCAATCAGAAAATTAAAGATGCACGTTTTCTGAAACTCATTCGTTCATTCTTAAAGGCAGGTTATATGGAAGATTGGAAATACCACAAAACATATAGCGGTTGCCCTCAAGGTGGCATCATTTCGCCTATTCTTGCGAATATCTACCTTAATGAATTAGACCGTCACGTAATGAAGATAAAGAAAGAGTTTGATGTGGCAACAAAGGCACGTTATACACCAGAATATACAAAACTGGTAGGACTACGCCAAAGATTACACAACAAAATTAAAAATAGCAACGGTATAGAAAGAGAAAAGCTGATTGAAGAATATAAATCTGCAACGGCTCAAATGCTCAAACTACCAGCGAAGCAATGTGACGACAAGAAAATAAAATATGTGCGTTACGCTGATGATTTCCTAATAGCTGTGAATGGCAATCGACAGGATTGTGAGAAGATTAAGCAAGAACTTACAGAATTTATAAGTACCACATTAAAAATGGAACTTAGTCAAGAAAAAACTCTGATTACACACAGTAATACTCCTGCTCGTTTTCTCGGATATGATGTCAGAGTACGCCGTGACCAGCAGATTAAACCAAAAGGAAAATTCAAAACCCGTTCTATGAATAACAAGGTGGAATTGAGTATTCCATTCAAAGACAAGATAGAGAAATTTTTATTTTCAAATGGAATTGTAAAGCAGAGGTCAGACAATGGGAAATTAGAACCTATACACCGACCACAACTGCTTAATAGGACAGATTTGGAAATAGTGACTATTTATAATGCAGAATTAAGAGGTATCTGTAATTATTATGGGTTGGCAAGCAATTTTAACAAGCTAATCTATTTCAATTATCTTATGGAATATAGCTGTTTGAAAACACTTGCAGGAAAGCACCGTTCCAAAGTTTCTAAAATTAGAGCTATGTATAAAGACGGTACAGGCAAATGGGCTATTCCTTATGAAACTAAAACAGTAATAAAGAAAATGTATTTTGCGAATTATGCTGACTGCAAAGGAAAGAAGTTTACTGATATTGTTCCACAAACAGCTAAAAATTATTCCCATGACGTAACAACATTAGAAAGCCGATTAAAGGCGAAGATATGTGAAGTATGTGGGTGTACGGAAAGTGGCAGATACGAAATTCATCATGTAAACAAGGTTAAAAACCTTAAAGGAAAATCAGAATGGGAAAAGATAATGATAGCCAAAAGACGGAAAACAATCGTGGTATGCCACAAGTGTCACATGGCTATACATCATGGCGAAAAGAAATAACCTGTAACGGAGCAAAGATGGAGAGCCGTGTGCATTGAGAAATGCAAGCACGGTTCGGGGAGAGGACTGCACAAACCTACCCTAGAAATAAGGAAAGGCGGTGCTTTCCTACTCTACTATGTGGGCGACAACAAAATGCTGCACTGCGGCGACCCCATCCAGTACGCCGACATTACAAGCTCCTACTGGACGCAGCACTTTTACGCTTTCGGCAGGTTATCGTAATTTTTAAGAAGGGAGTCCATACATGAACAAGATTGACAAGATCGAGAAAGAGCTGGAAAAGGCCCGGGAGAAGGCTGCCGAATGGCAGGCCAAAATCCGGGACCTGGAGAAGCAGAAACAGGAGGAAGAAAACAGCCAGATCGTGCAGGCGGTGCGTTCCCTGAAGCTGACGCCCGCCGAGCTGATGGCTTTCCTTAATGACCCCAAAAACGCTTTTTCCGCTTCGGGCCAGAGTGGCCCGAAGTCCGAGGATACCGGGAAGGAGGAAAACGCCCATGAAGAAAACTAAATCCATGAGGCTGGCGGTTCTGGCTGCCGGCCTTTTGTGCTGCTCCATTTTCACGGTCCCAGCTTACGCCCAGAGCAGCGAGCCGCAGGAGGAAACACCCCCGGCGCAGGAGGCCCCGGCGGAACCCGAAGCCCAGCCGGAAACACAGAACCCGTTCAGCACTGACGGCACCGGGACTGTGGTAGACAATGCCACCGACAAGGAAGGCAAGGAGTTTTACACCATCACCACGCCGGACGAGAATATCTTTTATCTGGTGATCGACAAGCAGAAAACCACGGACAACGTGTATTTCCTCAATGCCGTGACCGAGGCCGACCTGCTCCCGCTGGCAGAAAAAAGCGAGGAAGAAACGGCGGAGCCTGCCCCTGAGCCGGAACCGGAGCCCGAACCCACGGAGGCCCCGGAGGAAACCGCAGAGCCCGAACCGGAACCCGAGGCAGAAGCCCCGGACAGCAATCTCCTTGCCATCCTCCTTGTGGGGGTTGTGGTGCTGATCGGCGGCGGAGCCGGGTATTATTTCAAGATTTACAAACCGAAACATCAGGCCCCGGATTTGGAGGACGACTACTGCGAGTATGAGGAAGAAGCCCCGGAGGAAGTGGTGGAGGATTACGAGGAAACCGCTGACGAGGACACCCCGCCCTGGGACGAGGACGGAAAGGAGGACGAGCATTGAATTTCACAAACAGCCCCTTTGAACGGATGATGAAGGAGGTGCCCTGGCCGGGGCGCGGCAGCGACGACCCCTGTGCCGGGTGCCGCTACCATAAGGAGTGCAAAGGAAAAAAGAACCAGTGCCGCAAGAAGTTCCGGGCGCTGGTGGTAAAGCCCCGCACTTCGGGCCAGCGTGGCCCGAAGTCGTGAATGGCCGCCCGGGAGCTGACCCGTGACGAGAAGAAGAAAATCCGCCGTCTGGTCACGGGAATGTGCGCCAACTATAACGGGGAAAGCGGCCTGTGCCTTCCGCTGGACTGCCCCTGCTATATGCTCCACAAGTGCTGGACAGGGGCGTACTGCCGGTATTTCAGAAATGCCGTCCTGCCCTTAGACCCGGCTCTGGAAATCGCCCTGACCGATGAAGGCATGGCCCCGGAACTGCGCGCCTGCGCAGTCTGCGGCAGAGCCTTCCTCCCCGAAGGGCGGCAAGCCTACTGCTCCGAAGCCTGCAAGGCCGAAGGGAACCGCCGGAAAAGCCGGGAACGCATGAGGAAAATGCGGGAGAAAAGGCCGGGCGGCTGTTACGATTTGTCTGCCGGAAAGGCTTGATATTCCGGGCTTTTTAGAGGGCGCAGCCGGGGCGGGAATAATAGAATACTCCCGCCCCCGGTCTGCTCCCTTATTTCGTAACATCAGGGAGCTTCGGGCCACATTGGCCCGAGGCCGGAAAGGGGGTTTGAGGCATTGGAGAACATACAAGGCTATGAGATCGAGAAATCCGTCCTGTTTGAGAACAGCCGGGGCTTTGCCCTGGGACATAACCCGGCGGCTCCCCAGCCCTATGTAACGTGGCAGTTCACGGAGAACGAGGGCGGCATCCGGGACTACTACTGGGGCCACTACCATACGGACCGGGAATGGGCAGAGCGGGACTTTTCCCGCCGAATTGACGATTATCAATATTTGTTCAAAGTGGAGGAAAAGGAGCCGGGGCAGGAACCGGGCGGGTACTACCGCTATTATTCCACCCAGCGCCCCTTTGACATAGGGGCCACCCCGGACACAAAGGACAATCCGCTGGTGGAAGTCGTCAACTATGAGGACGACAGGCGGCGGCCCGTTGCCGGAGGAAAGATACACGCATGGGGCGAAGCCATTTATAAAAAGCCCCTGACCGGAAAACAGGTCAGGGACTATGAGCTGACGCCTGCCCCGGATAACCCGGACAGGAAACGGTCTATCACCGCCCGGCTCAAAGAGGGCGCGGCAAAGGGACAGGAGCCGCCGAAGGAGCCCGGGCAGAAATTGTAGTGGTCAAGCATTTTTGTAACGCTTATGGCTAATAAAATTAGTTTCCAAGTTATGAAGCAGTCCGTACCTGATAAGGTGTACGGTATCCATTATAGCTGTGCGGACGAACATGGTTGTATGTGACATAGGCAAATTCTTCCACTGCCTGGTACAGCGCCTCCTCCGTCTGGAACTCGTACAGATTGACGCATTCATTTTTCAGCGTGTTGAAATATCTTTCCATAGGGGCGTTGTCGTAAGGACATCCTGCTTTGCTCATACTTTGGCTTACATGGACGGATTCGCAGAATTCCACGAAGGCCTTTGACGTATACTGGGAGCCCTGGTCGCTGTGGAGGATCAGTTCTTCCTTGATCTGCGGCTGTGATTCCAGCGCCTTCTTCAAAGTCCGGATAGCAAGGCCGCTGGTGATCTGGCGCTCTGTCACGCTTGCAATGACGCTCCGATCATACAGATCAACAATGCTGCAATTATAGCGCGTTTCCCCGTTTTTCAAAAACAGATATGTGAAATCCGTACACCACTTGTGGTTCGCCCGGTCTGCTTGAAACTCCCGCTGCAGCCTGTTTTCAAAGATTTTGTGCGGTTTTCCGCGCCGGCAGCCCGGTTTCTTCGGACGGACGAGGGAATGCAGCTTCATTTCCGTATTCATGTATTTATGTACGGTAACTGTGCTGTAATGGCATCCCCTGCGCGCCAGATAGACAGCCATGGTTCGGTATCCCGCCACCCCGTTATGCGCATGGTAAATTTCTCTGATCAGCGCTTTTGCCGCTTCTTTTTGGGCATAATAATCCGCCTTTCGGCGCTTCCGATAGTTGTAATAAGCATTCGGGCAGATGCCGAGCCGCCTAAGCAGCCAGCGGACGCCGAATTCCCTGTTATGCCGTTCGATAAACCGATAAGCCTCTAATCGATTTCCTTTGCGAAGAATGCCGCTGCTTTTTTTAAGAAAAGGATCTCCTTTTCCTTTTCAGCCAGTTCCCTGCGCAGGCGCAGGATCTCTTTCATATTTTCCGCTTCATTAACGGACGAGGGGACTTGAAGGCTTTGGGCTTGGCATTCTTTCTGAAATTCATTGCACCACCGACGGACACTTTCTTTGGAAATGCCATACTCTGTGGTTACACTGTTGATCGTTCTTCCTTCTTCCAGACGGAGGCGGACGATCTTTTTTTTAAATTCAGGAGTATAATTCTGTGGCATAATATGTACCTCTTTTCTTTGCAGAATGATTATATCTTATTAGCCACTGCTGTTACAACTTTACTTTATCACAACAAACGGAACCACAAGACCCATGAGGACAGATAGGAGGACTGCCATGCACGAAAAAGACAATTACCTGAAAACCGCCGAGCTCTCCACGGAGCAGAACCAGAACATGATCGACGGGGTGCCGAACAACACGCCCCTTCCCCCGGAGCCGCCGGAGCTGGACAAGAAGCCGCTTGATAAGGTCAAGGAGCCGAAGGAGCGCCGGAAGGGCCGGGAACTGGAACGATAATGCCGGGCCGCAAGCGGAATGTCCATCTTCATGTGATGGTCACGGAGGACGAGCTGGCCGCCATCCATGCGCGGATGGCCGAGGCCGGGATCTCCAACACCGGGGCCTATGTGCGGAAAATGGCGCTCAACGGCTACATTTTCCATGTAGACCTTGCCCCGGTCAAGGAGCTGGTGTCCTTGCAGCGCCGCTGTTCCAACAATCTCAATCAGGTGGCGGTTCACGCCAACACCTACGGGGTGTACCCGGAGGAAATAGACGGCCTGCGGCGGGACTATGAAAAGCTGTGGGGGCAGGTGTCGGAGGTTCTGCGGGAGCTCTCCGCGTTGGTGGCAAAGTAAGACGAGGGCGGCAGGTTCCAAAGTTGGAGCCTGCCGCCTTGTTCTGTTTTACCATCTATATCTACGTCTCTGAAAATGTAATTCCCGAAGTCCGGCTTCTTTACAAATAGATGATAGAATTTTTAGTATTTCTTCTCGTGTGGAATTAAACCATTCAGCAAGCTCACGATCATAGAAGCAATAAGCGACATCTTCGCCCGTACCATATGTCGAATAGGCTTTTTCTTTTTTGGCTATTTTCAATCTCCTACGAATTGCTGTTAGCATATCAGCGATAGTATAGAGCTTTTCTCTCCATAAAGAGTTTTGTATAGAAGATTTTCCATCAGCTTGTTTTAAGATAGAGCCATCACGAGTTCTTAATACTCCTGTATTCAAAGCAATTAGCGTATCTTCAATCGCTTTATCAAAATCCTCCATTCGGCCTTCTTGATAAATGTCATCTTGAAAGGCTGGACGGTCAAAGCACTCCAAATAAAATTGGATAAGCTCTTTGTCTTTTTCAAAAGCAGGTGTGGCGGAAGTGGTTTCAACTTCTAAAATTGCCGTCTGTTCTGCGAGCTGTTTCCAACTTTGTAGCAGTTCTTTAGGATAACGGGTAGTGTCCGTATCAATCAATTTAGAACAAGATTGGCATAGCCAAATTCCATTTTCAAATGACTTTCTTTCTTCGGGTGTCATAGAAGCGTCATAGCGTGGCCCGCCTTTAGCTGCTGCACAGATATGAGCTGCTACTCCTATATTTGTAACTTTTTCGGGGTCAGTATTTGCCCCACAAGTCAGCTTTCGGCAAGCCGGATTGCTACATCTTCTCCCGACCCGATTTGCCAGTAATTCCTTTGTTGCTGAAGTAAAGTCGTCTCTGGTGTTCCCCATGTTCATCACCTCATCTAACCAAAATGTTGATTTCATTATATCACGACTTCTCACATAAAACTATCAAACTTCGGGCCAACTTGGCCGGAGCCCGGGGACAGGTTTCACTAATCATTCGCAACATTTATGTCCCCGGGCAGACATGGTAAAATATAGGTAGAAAGATAAGAAGGAGGTTTCCACTATGAAGATGATATTGAAAGTAATTGCCGCTCCCTTTGCCCTTGTCCTCGCTTTGCTGACTGCCTTGTGCTGGTTCCTCTTTGACCTCTGCGCTTTCTTCCTGACGATTGCCTCGGTCATTGTTGCGGTCCTCGGGATTGGCCTCTTTTTCACACCGACACCGCTGGGCGGGTTTGTGTTCCTGTTCCTCGCTTTCCTGCTTTCTCCGTATGGCTTACAGGCGGTAGCCGGTTCGCTGATCGGAGTGCTGGACGGCGGGAAATCCGCTCTGTGCCGGTTCCTTGTAAGCTGATGGAACCTCGGGCCACATTGGCCCGAAGTACAGGCGGTGGCTCGGGAGGGCCGCCGTTTTCTTTGGAAGGGAGGGAAACAATCTGGCGACAACCACGCTCCTGCCTCGCCATGCAGGCGAAGGCGAAACCATAGCGGCGGCCATCCGTGACTGCCTGGACTATGGGAAGAACCCGGAGAAAACCGAAGGTAAATATCTCTCTGCCTATGAGTGCGACCCGGCCACGGTGGCGGAAGAATTTCTTCTTGCCAAAGCCAGCTACAAGGCCGCAACGGGACGGGAGCAGAAAAAGGAAACGGACGTACTCTGTTACCAGATACGCATGGCCTTCTATCCCGGCGAGATCACACCGAAAGAGGCAAACCGTATCGGCTATGAATTGGCTATGCGCTGGACGAAGGGCCGCCACGCCTTCCTTGTGACGACCCACACGGACAAGAAGCATATCCACTGTCACATCTATTACAATTCCACTTCCCTTGACTGTTCCCGGAAGTTCCGAAACTTTTGGGGCTCCAGCTTCGCCCTCCGGCGGCTCTCTGACAGGCTGTGTCTGGAAAACAGCCTCTCCATTGTGGAGAACCCGAAGCCCCGGAGCAAGAGCAAATACAAACATTATGGGGAGTGGCAGAAAGAGCGAAAGCGGCCTCTAAACTTTCAAGAACGGCTCTGTCTTGCCATAGACAGTGCACTTGCGAAGCGTCCCTCCAGTCTGGAAGAATTTCTCGACCTGATGAAGCAGGCCGGGTATGAAGTAAAGAAAGTCCGGGGCGGCGGTCTTAGCTTTCGCCTGCCCGGCGGAGGGCAGGACCGCTTTACCCGGCTGCGTGCTTCTACGCTGGGGGAAGGCTACGACCTGAAGGACATAATGGCCGCTATTGAGGGCGGAACCGGGCGGCGTGGGCCGGAAAGAAAAATCAGCCTCGCCGTGGATATACAGGCGAAGCTGGCCGAGGGAAAAGGCCCGGGCTATGAGCGGTGGGCGAAGGTGTTCAATCTCAAACAGATGGCCGCCGCCCTTGCCTACTTGCAGGACAACGGCCTGACAGAATACAGCCAGTTGGAGAAAAAAGCGGAAGAAGCCTCTGACCGTTTCCATGCCCTTTCCTGCCAGATCAAGCAGACGGAAACGGCGCTGAAAGCCAATGCGGAATTGAAGGCGGCCACGGTACAGTATGCGAAAACCCGTCCTGTCTTTGATAAGTACAAAGCGTCAAAGTACAGTCGGAAATTCCTTGCGGAACATGAGGCAGATATAGAACTCTACCGGGCGGCGCAGGCCGATATGCGGCGTCTGCTTGGAGGGGCAAAGCTCCCGAAGATGGAGGCGCAGAAAGAGGAAGGGCGAAAGCTGGCCGCAAAGAAAAAGCGGCTCTATGGGGAATACCAGAAAGCCCGCCGGGATATGCAGGAGGTCTTGACGATCAAGGCGAACATTGACTGCCTGCTGGGCTACTCGGAGCCTGCAAAGAAGAAAGAAATGGAGCGTTGAGGGTATGAGAAATAAGGAGCAAAGCGACGCGATCACTTCGGGCCAACATGGCCCGAAGTTGCCGGGTTTGGGGCGGGCCCCAACAAGCGGCGTTTGTGGTCTGTGGCCACAAAGGCATTGCTTGCCATTTAGCGACACCCCCGAAAACAGCACAAAAAAACAGAGGCTCTTACTCCTGAACCTCCGTTTCTCTGGCTTTCTTGAGCCCTTCGGCTGTAGCCTCCATGACAACAAGCTCTTTTTCGTTCATGGAGTCTAAAAGTACATCAATGTGTTTCCGGCAACTGTCTCCGCCACGGTTGCCCTCCGTATAGAAAAACTGGTCTACGGATATATCGAACAGCGTGACGAGCTTAAAAAACAGGTTGAAGCTGGGGTGCTGGCCTTTGTTCTCGATGTTCATAATGGTGCGGTCAGTTTTGCCAACCAGTTCCGCAACATAGGCTTGCGTCCAGCCCTTTTCCTCTCTGGCCTGTTTCAGTGCCAGACCGAGCCCATGAAAGTCAAACCTTCTTTCATCTTGGTTCATTTTCATATCACCCTATATCATTGTACATTTCAGGTTGTGTTATGAGAATGTAATGAAATTTGATGTGAAGTAATATTTAATTTCATCTATAGAGCGATATGAACTTGTATTCTTTCAGCAATAGAAATATAATGGAAGGGATATGTGCTGTGCAAAGACAGATTATATGGCCCAAAAAGGAGTAAGTAGATATAGAACATTTCAGTTCGACAGCTAAATTATTATATTGTAAGTCGTGTTTTCGGTACCGTAAAAATAACAACGCTATGGTTAAAATCCCAAAAACGAACAAGAATTAGTAGTTGACAAAACAAGGAGGCTAAATAGATGGCTGTACTTTTAATAGCAGAAGATGAAAAAGATATGCAAAACATTATTGTCGATTTTATGCAACAAGGCGGACACTCTTGCATTTTAGCTAATGATGGAGTAGAGGCACTTTCCATTTTGGAAAACAATACGGTTGATCTCATCATTTTAGATATTATGATGCCACGATTAGATGGATTTACTGTATGTAAATTTGCGCGGAATATATGCGATGTACCCATTATTTTTCTTACTGCCAAAGGCGAAGAAAATGACAAACTCAAAGGCTATGAATATGGTGCAGATGATTATGTTACCAAGCCCTTTAGTCCCAAAATACTGTTAGCCAAAGTCAATGCGTGGTTGCGTCATGCAACTACGGCTAATTCACAGAACATTTTATCTGCGGGAGAAATATTGCTATATCCATCAGCTCATACAGTCATTGTGTCTGGTAATGAAGTTGAGCTTACTCATAAAGAATACGAACTGTTGCATTTGTTCTTGCAGAATAAAAATCAAGTGTTCTCGCGTGAGCAGTTGTTAAACCGTATTTGGGGATTTGACTTTGAAGGAAATACACGAACTGTCGATTCACACATCAAAACGCTTCGTCAAAAGTTAGGAACCGAAGGGCGTCATATTGTGACACTAATTCGTTCTGGCTATAAGTTTGAGGTAAAACCATGAGCAATTCATTTAAGTCAGTTGAGAAAAAATATTTTGCTTTCTCAAGAACTATACGCTTTGTTATTACAGTTTTGTATCCTATTATGTTCCTCATAGCACCGATAGAGTATAAATTCCTGCTGCCTTTTATTTGGCTGCTTTTATTTCTTGGCGGTGAATGGCTGCAAGAGATTTACTTACATCGCATTATTGTGGTTCCACTGGGGAGCATTACTGATATTGCACAGAAACTTGCAAATCTTGACTTTATGACGGTGTGTGATATTCAGTCTAATGATGAATTAGGCAGTTTATCAAATAGCCTAAATACTTTGGCCTCAAACTTGCAAAATGCTTTGGACGAATTAAATAAAGCCAACAGACAGTTAAAAAAAGATGTCCAACATGAAAGGATACTGTTAGAACAACGAAAGGAATTAGTGGATTCTTTATCGCATGAAATGAAAACGCCTCTTGGCTTAATACAGGCTTATACTGAAGGATTAAAAAACGAGATAGATAATGATAAGCGCAGAAAGTATATGGATGCCATTCTGGCCGCCACTGAAAGAATGAATTATACAATCATTTCCTTATTAGACCTATCTGCATTAGAGGCCGGAACCACCGTTCTAAAGGAAACTCTTTTTGATTTTGTAGAACTGACAGAGGAAGTAGGCGGACGGTTATTGCTTGATGTTCCTTGTGAAAGATACAGCTTTACTTATGAACTACCAGAGCGGGAAATTATTGTTTATGCGGACCGGCGTAGAATAGAACAGGTACTTGAAAATTTAATCAGCAATGCAAAAAAATATGTATGCGAAAACGGAAACATTCATTTAGCTGTAAAGCAGGAAAATTCGACAATCTATTTTTCTGTTTTCAATCAGGGAAACACCATTCCAAAACAGGAGATCTCCCAAATTTGGTCAAAGTTCTATCGGGGAAAATGGACGGGACAAAGTGGTAATGGTCTTGGCCTCGCTATTGTCTCTCAAATATTGACCATATATCAAGTTCCATTTGGAGCTATCAATCATACTGATGGAGTGGAGTTTTATTTTCAATTTCCGATTGCAAACAAATAAGCCAATCAAAGCCTTGCTTCCTTTTGGGCGCAAGGCTTTATTATTTTACACGGATTTCACATCAAACGCACTTCAATTCCAAGCCGGTTGGATACACTGTACCCACTAAATAAACAGGAAAGGAAGTGTCTTGATGCCGCAATATATTTTGCAAACAAAAGAATTGTGTAAAGAATTTGCTCATACCGCTGCGGTCAATCGTGTTAGCATGAATATTCAGCAAGGCGATATATATGGGTTCATTGGTGAAAATGGGGCGGGAAAAACAACTTTTATGCGTATGGTTGCAGGACTTGCATCGCCCACATCTGGCACAATCAGGTTATTTGGGCAGGAAAATTTGCAGGCCGGAAGGCACCATATTGGTTGCACGATTGAAAATCCCGCTCTGTATAAAAATATGACAGCAAGAGAAAATCTTGAAATCTTCCGCCATGCTTTCGGTGTAAAAAATACCAAAAGTACAGACAAAGTATTGTCTCTCATGGGGTTGGCGGACACCGGAAGAAAGCGTGTCGGAGATTTTTCGTTGGGCATGAAACAACGTTTGGCGATTGCAGTTGCCCTTTTGGGCAATCCTCAGTTCTTGATTTTGGACGAGCCAATTAACGGGTTAGACCCTGTTGGAATACAAGAGCTGCGTAATTTGTTCGTGCAGTTAAACCGAGAGCAAAACATAACGCTTTTGATTTCAAGTCATATTTTGGGCGAACTATCCAAAATCGCTACCAGATATGGAATTATTCACAAAGGTTCTCTTGTTTCAGAATTGTCCGCAGATGATTTAATGGATCGATGCGAGCGACACTTGATTATCCGAACTGACTGTGCTGATAAAGCGGTCAATGTCCTACAAGCACAGTTGGGTATTACGAAATATAAAATTCTGACACCATACACATTTTCCTTAAAAGAGTATGTAGGACAATCAGAAGTTGTCAATAAGACTCTAATACAGAATGGCCTTGTTCTTTTCGAGTCAACAATCTATGAGGATAGTTTGGAGGATTACTTTAATTCGATTATAGGAGGTGAGAAAAATGACTAATCTGCTGCGGTCCCAGATTTACAAATTATTTCACAATACAATATTTTGGGCGGGGGCCGGCTTAACTATTTGCTCGGTACTGTTTTATGCTGTGTTTGAGAGCATGAAAGCCGAAACAGTTGCTAACGGAATGCCCCTATTTCAGTATTATAGTATCCTTTTCCAGAATTACAGCACAGGGCTTCCCGTTTTGATTTTCTGTGTGGTATTTGCTTCGGATGATTTTATGAGTGGCGCTGTTCATTACTATATTTCAAAAGGAATTTCGAGAACTCAATACTATTTGTCCAAAATGACAACCTGTGCATTTGCTGCCACTCTATATGTCGTAATTGCGGGCATAAGCGGAACTATAATCAGTCAAATACTATGGCATAATCTTGATGGCTTACTTCAAATAAATACATTACAGTTGTTATTTTTCTTCTTTAGCCAAATCATACTCCATGCCTCTTATGCGAGCTTTCTGGTGTTTACCTGTTTTTTATTTAGGAGCAGCGTAATTTCTAGTGTAGTCAATATGTTTTTACTGATTTTTGGGTTTTACATTGTTCATCGTATTGAAGATGCAATTTGGAACAGTTATGTGATTTCGATGTATTGGCCGGTAGCAATGTTCCAAAGAGTGCAAGTAATGACGGTGGCTGAATGGTTTTCTGTTGTCGCAGCTATTTTTGTAATATACGGAGTGCTGTTGACTTGTATTGGAATTATCATTATGAAAAAACGAGATATAAAATAAGCAATCTGCCGGACGACGGCAAAAGAAAAAAAGCCGTCGTTCAGCAGGCAATCACCATGCCCTCTATTGCGGCGGCTTTCAAAAGCCGCCGTTTCTTTGTCTTTGGAAGGAGATGACGACTAAGGCATAACCAGCTACGGCGGCCTGTGTGGAGGTGCCGCCGTGGTTTCTATTTCTAAGCGACATTTTTTGACAGGATATGACCTGTCAAAAAAATCCCTGTGTCTTTACAGGGACGTTGCGGCACTGCACGCGAAATTTGTCTTGACCTGACAGATAATGTGATTTCATGTACCTGTACGGCTATGTGCCGTCCGGGTACTTTTTGTTTCCCTGCGTATGACTTCGGGCCAACATGGCCCGAGGTCATTCCCCGGTGTCGTTCTCCACCACCTTCGTTTCGGCTACCCGTCAACCCGAACACCCGAAACGGAGGTATTTATGAAAGTTA
>OLQH01001498.1_pt1 | contig 17780 bp, 16 predicted proteins | sample 1672671 | NCBI WGS metagenome assembly OLQH01 (sample SAMEA3136712, study PRJEB25190) | human gut metagenome
CTTCACCTGTCCGTTTGCTCTATCTATCAGTACGATTTCATCTTCGACTGTCTCATAGGAGGGGGATTCCGAAAGAATAAGAAGATCTCCGTTTTCCATCTCCCAGCAGTCATGGTGATAGCCGCCGGGAACAACATACTCCCGGATCACCTTTCCGGCCATGGTCATCTCATAAACGCCGGACATATAATACGGCATCTGCAGCACCCGCTCTGTGCCGATCAGAAGATTTCCATTTTTTAAACGCTTCAGGTCAAAAACCACCGGAATATTCAGATGCCAGCGGATGTCTCCCCGGTAATCAAATCCGGTTGCCAGCGCTGCCAGAGACGGTGTCACGAAGATCAGCTGATCCTTCAGATATTCTGCTGTAGTCTCCATACTGATCAGCTTCGGTTCATCCCCGCTTAAAGGTCCCACCGGAATCTCCACCAGGCTGCTCTCCCCCTGGTAAAGCCGGATCTGCACTTTATTCCTGTAATCTGCATACAATCCCAGCACCGGAAGGATGTGTTTCTTTGCCGGAGGGAAGGTATGGGTAATGTTTCCCGCCTCCTCTTTTCCAAAAACAGTCAGCGTCACCGCCTGCTCTTCTTCTGTCTCAAAACAGATCACCGCCGCCAGCGGATTGATCAGATAGGGATTTACCCTAATAAAAGGGTGTCGAAAAGTAAAGCTGCCGTTTTCCCATGCCGCCAGCATCTCCTGCTCCACTCTGTTCTGCCTTTCGATCAGGCTCTCCAGATAGGAATATGTAATTTTCTCAGCCATCCAAGCTCCTTTCCTGTTCGATCAGTTTTTCCGCGATCCTGCTGTCCGTGATCAGACAGTCGATCAGGTTTCCTTTTATAGCCGCATAAATCGCCTGCGTCTTATCCCAGCCTCCGGCCAGTGCAATCACCTGGGGCACCTGCTGAAGATCTTCAAAGGGAATTCCGATAATCCGGTCATTCAGCCGGTCATTGATCTTTTTCCCTTCCCGGTCAAAGAAGTAACCGCAGAGATAGCCTACGGCGCCCTTCCGGATCAGCTCTTCCTTTTTTCTGGGCGTCAGATAGCCCTCCCAGGTATTTACTCCGCCTCCCGCTTTCATATCCGCGATCCCGGTCACCACATACTGCACTTTTTTTGCCTTTTCAAGAGCGGTACGGATAATCCGCTCCTTCATAAGCTCCTTGCGCACGATATCATTCTCAATATAGAGCGGAGCATACAGAAGAGAGTATCTGGCCTGGAAAGCCCTGGCCATCTCCTGTACCAGCACAGGCAGTTCTTTCTGACTTAAGTATTCTTCCGTAGCATTTCCCACCAGCTGTACAATCTCCAGTTTTCTGGGCACCGAGGGTTTCAGCTGACGAACCATCTGATAGATCGTCCGTCCCCAGGAAAGTCCCACGGCATCACCGTCTTCCAGAATCCTGTCCAGATATCCTGCCGCCATCTCTCCGATCCTTTTAATTGCGATCTCCGCGTCCTGATTATCATAAAGGTCTGTGACCACCAGTGCTTCTTTCAGTCCAAATCTGCGCTTTAGTTCTGTCTCCAGAAGCACAGACTGCTTCAGCGGATAATGGATCTGAAATTCCACGATTTTTTCTTCCCGGGCGATCTTTAAAGCCCGGGAGACCTTCGCTTTGGAAAAGAACAGCATATTGGCGATCTCCTGCTGTGACATACCTTCCACGTAATACATTCTTGCTATCTCGGCTATCACTGCCAGTTCTTCCTCATCTGCCCTTTTCATGTTCCGATCTCCCGCCTTTCCCTAGCGATCTGCGATGCCGCTCTCTTTTAACTTTGTTTCCAGTTCTTTCTTATTCATCAGGTTTTTCAGGCCAAGAACGATCGTTCCCGGTTTTACCTTAAAGCTCTTCACAAAGTTCTCCGCTACTACGATCAGATCATAATCGTGCGCGATGGATTTTGCCTCATCAATGCTGGTATGATAAATATCATGCTCAACTCCCATAGATTTCAGCACTTTAGAACAGTTCATTTTAATCAGCTGTGAGCTTCCCATCCCGCATCCGCAGGCAACTAATACTTTGATCATTCTTCTTCCTCCTCAATTCCCATGGAAAAGTAATTTTCTTTATTTTTGCGGTACTGCAGCTGAGGAATCAGCAGCATACCAAGGATACACAAAATAATTCCGGGCACGGTCAGATATTTAATTACCACACCCATCGCCGGCCACAGTGTTGCCCAGTCCAGATTGCCTACATAACCTCCAAAAGAGGACATCTGGAAGAGGCCGATGGCAAAGGCACTTCCCAGCACCTGCAGAAGGCCGGAACCCATACAGAATACAACCAGCGCTTTAATCCCGCCTTTTAAGTTCGCATACAAACCGATGGTGGCATTATCGTAAAAGAGGGGTACAAAGCCCGGTATAATCATCAGCGGGGATTTGAAAATCAAAAGTCCCGCAATCGCGATCACCTGTCCCACTGCTCCGAATAAGAATCCCAGTGTTACTGCATTGGGATCGCCAAAAGAATACGTAGCCGCACAGTCAACAGCCGGCATACTTCCCTTCAAGACAGAATTGGAGATTCCATTGAAAGACTCCACCATCTCGCCTACAAACATACGGATACCTGTTCTTAAGATAACCAGATCCACTGCAAAGGAAGCACAGCGCTGGAAAATGTAGACCGGGAAGGAAAGTCCTGCTCCGAAATTGGCCTTATCCAGCTCTCTTAAAATATCCGGTCCGATGATAATCATGATCACACCGAAGAACAGAAGCATCAAAAGTGTGGTTGATACTACATAATCTTCCAGGATCTTCATAGCTCCGCCCAGCTTGATTTCCTTATCTTTTTTCTTCTTATCTTTTCCGGCAAAAACATGGCCGAACTTGTGGGCAAACCAGACACCCAGCATCTGCTGATGACCAATGGCGAATCCGGATCCTTCCGTCAGTTCCTGAGTTGCCTCCACGGTAAGGTTAGAAAATACAGACCAGTAGGTTCCGATCAGAAGACCGATCAGAACAATTCCCCACATATTGCGCATGGAGGGAACCAGAAGAAATATGATCCAGGTAGCCACTGCGGACTGTTTCACCATGATGTGACCTGTTGTAAACAGAGTTCTGACTTTCGTAAATTTTCTGAAAAATACCAGTACAATATTCCACACAAAAGCGATCAGCAGGGTCAGCATGGCAAATGAAGTTGTAATACCAATGCTCTCCAGCGCACTGTTAGCCGCTGTAAACCCAAAATTAGGATCGATAACTACCGCATCAATGGCCCATTTCTGCTGGATTCCATTCAGGAGCGGAGATACCGTCCCTTTCAGAAGACTGGCTCCTGCCTGCAGGATCATATATCCTACTACGGTCCGGATAAAACCGGCCAGAATCTCATACCACTTTCTTTTCAGCAGCGCGTATCCCACTACCACGATCAGTCCGATAAAAATGGCAGGCTGGGCCAGCACATTATTAAACAGGACATCCCATATTTTTGTTATAAATGACAACATCCCTTCTTTTCCCTTTCTTTATCCTTCGTTCATTTCTAGTTGCTGCACGTGCATTTTTAGATAGCTTTATTATGACAGAATTCTGAAATCAAATCAAGAAAACGTCACTCTATTGAAATTAATTTCATTTTTCTTCTATCCTTTTGTGAAACTTTATTCATTTTTCTTCTCTTCCTATTTATTTTTTGCCGTTTTACACAATCCCCTTTCTTTTCCCTTCCTCCCGTCCCAAAACTCCCTCTCCAAATCACAATTTTCTCTTGTCATTTTTTGCAGAACGATGTATTATAATTAGATATTATTCCTAGGAGGAAGACCAGCTATGCAGCTTTTAAAAGAACGTATCTTAAAAGACGGCGTGGTGAAACCCGGCAACGTGCTGAAGGTAGACAGTTTTCTGAATCACCAGATGGATATTCCGCTGATTAATGAGATCGGAAAAGAATTCCGCTGCCGTTTCGCCGATGCCCCCGTCACCAAAATCCTCACCATCGAGGCTTCCGGGATCGGCATTGCCTGTATCGCGGCTCAGTATTTTCAGGTGCCTGTGGTTTTTGCCAAAAAAAGTCAGAGCATCAATCTGGACGGCGAAATGTATACTACAAAAATTGAATCTTTTACCCACAAGCGCGTCTATGATGTGATCCTCTCCAAAAAGTTTTTATCTCCCGAAGATCACGTCCTGATTATTGATGATTTTCTCGCCAACGGCTGTGCCCTGATGGGACTGATCGACATCGTAAAAAAATCCGGCGCCGTCCTGGAAGGAGCCGGCATTGTCATTGAAAAAGGCTTCCAGAAAGGCGGAAAAATGATCCGTGATATGGGTGTTCGTCTGGAATCTCTTGCTATCATCGATTCCATGACGGATGATTCTCTCACCTTCCGCTAAAATAAAAAAGAAAAGAACAGCGCCCGCCTTGATTTTCGGATCCCAAGGCGGGCGCTGTCTGTATGATCTTTCAGTCTTTTGTTTTATTTTTCCAGAAGTTCCAGTGCCAGATCCAGATACTGATTTCCCTCTTCAAATCTGGCCACTCCTTTTTCCAGGATCTCTGCCGCTTCTTCTTTTCCCAGCTCTTTTAACTTATCTGCCAGTTCCTCCAGCTCTTTCGCATGATCCTTGTTGTGCCTGGTCATATATCCCACCAGGGCAACGGTCTCTTTCATCGCATCTGCCCCTTCATGACTGTGATGATGATCATGATCGAGATGAGCATGATCATGAGTATGGCCGTGTGCACTGTTTCCATGTTCCTCTGTTACGAAATGCATAGGTCTTTCCTCCTTTTTTATTTTTAAACTTCTGCCAGTATACCAGATCCAGGCCCGGCTTCAAAGCCCCCCGGGGGGATATTTTCACCTGCTCTTATTTTCCGGTTCTGATTACTTTCCACGCTTCCAGAAGACGTTCCAGTGACCAGGCCGCATTTGCCGGGCTGGTGGAGGGCAGCTGCACCGCCTCCCTGCCTGTCACCGGCTGGCAGTATTTCTTATACATCCTGCCTGCTGTGCCTCCGTTGACAAAAATCTTTTGAATCGGAGCAGCATCCAGAATCCGGTTCAGATCGTTAGGCACTACATCCCGGATGCTGCTGTCGCTGGATCCCGTGATCCTGCAGGACGCAATGACATCCCACACTGCGATCCCGCCGGAAAGAAGCATCTCTCTTTTCTCTTCCACCGTAACTGGGACAGGCACTTCCAGTACGCCTGCCACCACCTTCCAGAAACGGTTCTGGGGATGGTGATAGAAAAAGCGCCCCTCTCTGGATTTCACAGAAGGAAAACTTCCCAGAATCAGAATCCTGCTGTTTTCATTATAAAGCGGCGGTATGGGATGCACCGCCTGTACTTCCTTTGTCATCTCCATCTCTCCTCCAGTTCCAGAAGCATCTTTTTATTTTCCAGCCCTCCGCCGAAACCGTGGAGGCCTCCGTCTTTTCCGATCACCCGGTGACAGGGGATCACGATTCCAAGGGGATTGCGGCCGATCGCTGTTCCCACCGCCCGAACCGCCCGTTCCCTTCCCACACGGCGGGCGATTTCCTGATAACTGACCGTCTCTCCGTAAGGGATTGTCAGAAGTGCTTCCCAGACCTGTCTTTGAAATTCTGTTCCGCCATACCGCAGCGGAAGCTCAAAAATTTTTCGTTTGCCCTGAAAGTACTCCTCCAGCTGCTGCTCCGCCCGGGAAAGAAGCTCCGTCTTTTTCAGAGGGATCCCCTCTTCCGGCTTATTCCCAAAATCCACCCGGATCAGAGCTCCGTTCTCCTCCTCCAGCGTCATCGGACAGACGCCCTCTATATAAATCTGTGCCTTCATACGCCGCACCTCCCAATTCCTTTGGGATCTCTCCCTCAGATCACAGGATCTGTTCCATGCCGATCTTCTGAACCCTCATGCCGGCCTTCTCATAAAAACGCACTGCCGCACCATTATCTGCCCACACATTGAGCGTAACATTATAATATCCGTTTTTCCTGGCGTAATCCAGAACAAATTCATAAAGTCTGGTTCCAATCTTTTCTCCCCGCGCAGCCTGATCCACGCAGAGGTCATCAATATACAGCGTTCTGATCCCTGTCCTGCCGGCGCCTTCCGGCTGCTGATGGATGCAGAAGGCGTAGCCTTCCACGATACCATACCGCTCCGCTGCAAAAACCGGCCTTTTTTCATCTGACAGGATTTCTGCCAGATCTTCTTCCGTATATTTTTTCTCCCCTGCTTTAAAAAGATCCGGGCGCACATCGCTGTGTACCTTATGTACCTGAAACAGGAGTCTGCCAAGCGCCGGAATATCCTTTTTTTCCGCTCTGCGAATTATAATTCTGTCCATTTTTACCACCTCTGCCAGAAAGTATAGCAGAAAAACAAAAACTCGGCAACGGTGTATAATTTTTCCCTCCTGGTTGACTCTTCCTGAAAATTGTTTTAAAATAAGCAGGTACTGTAAAATGTATCATAATAAGCTAAATTTCATACAAAAAGGAGAACAGATATGGGCGGAATTTTTGGAGTTGCATCGAAGGAAAGTTGTGTCATGGACCTGTTTTTCGGCGTAGATTACCACTCACACCTGGGCACCAGGCGGGGCGGTATGGCCGTTTACGGCCCCAACGGTTTTTCCCGTGCCATCCATAACATCGAAAACGCACCGTTCCGGACAAAATTTGACCGGGATCTGGATGAATTACACGGAAATCTGGGAATCGGATGTATTTCCGACTTTGAACCTCAGCCTCTGCTGGTTCAGTCTCACCTGGGCAGCTTTGCCATCACCACAGTTGGAAAAATCAACAACATGGAGGAGCTGGTTCAGATCTCCTATCAGAACGGTTGCACTCACTTTCTGGAAATGAGTGGTGGAAGCATTAATCCCACAGAAATGGTCGCTTCCCTGATCAATCAGAAATCCTCGATCCTGGAAGGTATCCAGTATGTACAGGAACTGGTGGAAGGTTCCATGACTCTGCTGGTGCTGACACCGGAAGGTATCTACGCCGCCCGCGACCGTCTGGGAAGAACTCCCCTTATCATAGGAAAGAAAGACAACGCATTCTGCGCTTCTTTTGAAAGTTTCGCCTATCTGAATCTGGGTTATGATTTCTACAAAGAACTCGGCCCCAGGGAAATCTGCTACATCACACCGGAGAGCTGTGAGACGTTAAGCGCTCCCGGCGAGGAGATGCGGATCTGTTCTTTCCTCTGGGTTTATTACGGTTATCCCACCTCCACCTACGAGGGTGTAAATGTGGAAGAAATGCGTTATAAATGCGGCGACATGCTGGCTCAGAGAGATCAGGATCTGGCCAGACCGGATCTCGTTGCCGGTGTTCCGGATTCCGGTATTGCTCATGCCATCGGTTACGCAAACCGCTCCGGCATCCCCTTTGCCCGCCCCTTTATCAAGTACACTCCCACCTGGCCCCGCTCCTTCATGCCGACGAATCAGACTCAGCGAAGCCTGATCGCCAAAATGAAGCTGATTCCCGTGGATTCTCTGATCCGGGACAAAAGCCTGCTCCTCATTGACGATTCCATCGTCCGCGGAACCCAGCTGCGGGAGACAACCGAATTCCTCTATCACAGCGGAGCAAAAGAAGTACATATCCGTCCGGCCTGTCCGCCTCTGATGTTCGGCTGTAAGTTCCTGAACTTCTCCCGTTCCAAATCAGAGCTGGATCTGATCACCCGGCGGATCATCAATCAGAGAGAAGGCGAGACTTCCCTGAAAGTTCTGAAGGATTATACAAATCCAGACTCCACAAATTATAAAGAAATGGTGGAAACCATCTGCAGGGAACTGAATTTTACCTCCCTGCACTTCCACCGGCTAGATGATCTGATCGCCTCCATTGGCATTTCTCCCTGCAAACTCTGTACCTACTGCTGGAGCGGACAGGAATAATCTGGAATCTTCTTGAAAAAGCCCTAAAAAAGGAACGGATGCAAACGTTTTGAATTTTGCATCCGTTCCTTTTTTCTAAAAGTTTCACACCGGATCCTGTTTTCTCCCATTCACGGCAGCTTCCACAAGTTTATCCTTCTGATAACGAAGCGTCATAGTAAAAAAGGGGGCTCCCGCCGCAAGTTTATCCAGAAAAAGCCTGTCTCCTTCCCAGAGATTGAGATGATACAGATCCTTTTTCTTCACCCAGGTGAGAACTCCCTCATCACAGGAAGTCATCTCCCCCGAAAAATCATCCGAAGTAAAAAGACACATATACTCTGTCGGACCACCATCAGCCTGAAAAGTGATCAGTCCGCGAAACTGCCAGCTGTTCAACGTAAGTCCCGTTTCCTCTTTCACCTCGCGCAGCAGGCATTCCTCCGGACTCTCTCCCTCCTCAAAATGACCTCCCACACCGATCCATTTATCCCTGTTCACATCATTTTTCTTACTCACCCGATGCAGCATCAGGTAGGAGTCCTCCCGTTCCAGATAACAGAGTGTCGTCAATTTCATTTCTCCACCTCATAAAAATTCTTTGTAAAAGCCAGATCCTCCCAGGAAAGTTCGGCTTCCTCTGCCTCCTCTCGGTTCACATAGAAACCATTCTGCTCCGCCAGCTCGCAGTAGACAAAGCTTCCTCCGCCTTTCCATGCCTCCGCCCGGGAAATACCGTGACGCTCTCCTCCCATAACAGCCTGGAGCCGCTGTACTGCTGTCTCCTCAATATAATCCAGCTGTTCAATCCCGATAAACCGCCGCCCCATCTTCATTGCCGCCGCACAGGTTGTCCCCGTTCCCATAAAAAAATCCAGAACCAGGTCCCCTTCCCTGCTCGCCATGGCCAAAATGCGCTGCATCAGTTTTTCCGGTTTCTGCCCGTCCAGTCCGTAAGAAAGATCACTTGCCCGGTTCATATTCCCTATATCACTCCAGAAATTATCAATCTGCTTTCCGATAGCCATCCGCTCTGTAAGATAATATTTCTCCCGAATCGTCTTATCTGTAATATAGAGACGTCCATCATTTTCCAGAGCCTTCAGCTTACTCTGTTTCATCCTCCACCCTTTCTTGGGGCAGAACCAGATTCTTCCCTCGTTATCCTCATAGTCATATGTCGTCTCCGGCCCCGGACTGCTGGTCTTCTGCAGGCTGACCGTCGTATAGCGGCCCCGCCCGTCTCCATCGTCCTTCGTATATGCCTTCTTATCCGCCTCCGTCAGTTCTGCCGTTACCCGGTAGAGCGCTGTCCTGGGATTTTTAGAATACAGCAGGATGGTGTCTGTATTCCAGGGCAGCTTCTTTGTCACAGTCTTTCCTGCATACGTGCGATGCCAGTAAATAGAATTCCTGTAATTTTCTTCCCCGAAAATCTCATCCATCAGCACCTTTAAGTAGGCACTCTGACAGTCATCACACTGCACAAAGATGAAGCCGTCTTTTGCCATCAGCTTTTTCGCTGCCTCCAGCCGATTCTTCATAAAAGTCAGCCAGGTAGAGCGCAGAAAAGAATCCTGATAACCAAACTTGAGGTTCCCCGTGTTGTACGGCGGATCAATATAAATACATTTTACCTTTTCCTTATAGCGGGCCATCAGGGAAGTCATAACCGGAAGATTATCTCCCTTGATGATCAGATTATCGTCCTCCCGCAGCCCTTCCGCCGGTACCGGACCGTCCGCGCTGTACCGGTATGCGTGGGAAAATGCCTTCGGCGCCAGATAGGCAGCAATCGCCTCCTGATCTTCCTCCCTGCGGTAATAAATCTCCTCCTGATTCTCCTTCGTCTGCATCCCTTCCAGAATACAGTCCTTATGTTCAAAGAGAAGCTCTACGTCCTGCTTTTTCTCCTGTTCTTTCTTCACTGTTTTTTCTCCTGCTTCTCTGATTTTTCTTCCGTAAAGCTGAAGTCTCTCTGCAATTTTCATCAAAATTGCAGAGAGACTTCTCAGCTTTTCAAATTCAGAAGCTTCTTCAGTTCAATTTTGTATTGCGCACCTTCTCACGCAGCGGCAGGATAAAGGTGGGAGACACAGACAGTTCATCGTAACCCATCCGCAGGAACTCCTCCAGAAGATCCATATTGGCTCCCAGCTCGCCGCAGATACCTACCCAGCATCCGCCGGCATGTCCGTTATCTGCGATCATTTTCAGCATCCGCATGATTGCAGTGTGGTCTACAGAGAAGTAGGGGTAAGCTTCCAGTTTGGGATTCTGACGGTCAATTGCCAGTGTATACTGGGTCAGATCGTTGGTTCCCACGCTGAAGAAATCCACCTCTTTTGCCAGCAGATCCGAGATCATTACGGCTGCCGGAGTCTCGATCATCACTCCGATCTCCACATCTTTATACGGAATGGAGGCCTCTTTCAGCTCTGCTTTTACTTCTTCCAGGATTTTCTTGATATCGCGGACTTCTTCCACAGAAATAATCATGGGGAACATGATGGAAATATTTCCAAACATGCTGGCACGCAGAAGCGCTCTTAACTGCGTCTTGAAGATTTCCACCCGATCCAGGCAGATCCGGATCGCCCGGTATCCCAGCGCCGGATTCTCCTCATGATCCATATTAAAATAGTCTACCTGCTTATCTGCTCCAATATCCAGGGTACGGATGATCACTTTCTTTCCGCCCATATTTTCAGCAACCTGCTTATATACCTGGAACTGCTCTTCCTCTGTGGGATAGTCGCTGTTTTCCAGATACAAAAACTCACTCCGGAACAGTCCGATTCCGCCGGCATCATTCTGCAGAACGCTGGCCACATCAGACAGACTTCCGATATTCGCATAAAGATTGATCTTCTGTCCATCCAGAGTCACGTTTTCTTTCCCCTTCAGGGTCTGCAGAAGCTCTCTCTTCTTCAGCTCTTCCTGACGGATCGCTTCCTTCTTATCCAGAACTTCTTTCACCGGCTCCACATAGATCGCTCCCTCGAAGCCGTCCACAATCGCCAGCTTTCCATTCCAGTCATCGCTGTAATCCACACCGATCAGTGCCGGAATGTTCATCATCCGGGCCAGGATCGCCGTGTGGGAATTGGTAGATCCGTGACGGGTAACGAAAGCCAGAACTTTGGACTTGTCCAGCTGGATCGTCTCACTGGGAGCCAGATCGTCAGCCACAATGATCACCGGCTCGTCAGCCGTCATGCTGGTCTCGGCCACACCGGTCAGCACTTTTACCACGCGTTCGGAAATATCTTTTACATCAGCAGAACGCTCTTTCATATACGCGTCATCCATCGCTGCAAACATCGCTGCAAAGTTCTCTCCGGTGCTGGCAACCGCATACTCCGCATTGATCTCCTGAGACTCGATCATGTTGATGATGGACTCAATGTAATCGTCATCATCCAGCATCATCTGGTGTACCTCAAAGATTGCGGCATTTGCCTCGCCCACCTCAGCCAGAGCCTTATTGTACAGCCCCATCAGCTGCTCCTGCGCTTTTTCCTTGGCAGCAAAAAAGCGCTGTTTTTCTGCCTCAATGTCCTCTACATGCACACGCTTGATCGTCTGTTCCCCGCTTTTATGAACGGAAATCTTTCCGATCGCCACGCCTTTGTATACACTTTTCCCTCTTTCTGTAATCATTCGTTATCTTCCTTTCCGTTTAATACAATCTGCTGTATTTTATTATACTCGAGCCCCATTCTTCTGTCAATGATTGCACCCCAATCAATCCTTTATCTCCAAAAACATTCAAAAAACACTCCTTTTTCCCGAAATTCATGGTATGATAGAAGAAATATTTACAGAAAAGAGGATCCGTGTATGGAAAACAGAACACTCTGGAATCTTTTCCAGGATTTGAAAAGCACCTGCCGCTGGGTGGATCTCACCCATGATTTGAGCCCCGACACACCTCACTGGGTAGGCTGGGATGCTCTGAGAGTTGAAGAAAAAATGAGTCTGAACGAAGCCATTTTTGCTGCCCATGCCTATACCACCGTAGGCCAGTACGGCACTCATGTGGATGCCCCCTCCCATATGGTGAAAGGAGGACGCTCCCTGGATGAGATTGCTCTGGAGGAGATGATCCTTCCTCTGTGCGTCATCAATCTGGAAGACAAAGTAAAAGAAAATCCAGATTATGTCCTGACTGTAGATGACATTCTCTCCTGGGAAGCAATCCATGGAAAAATCCCCGCCGGTTCCTTTGTGGCCTTCCAGAGCGGATGGAGCCGTTTTCCCGGGGATCTGGACAACTGCGATGCCGACGGATGCCGCCATTTTCCCGGCTGGTCCCTCGATGCGGTCCGTTTCCTGCTCGAAAATCGAAACGTCGCCTCCATCGGCCATGAAACCTCTGATACAGAAGCGCCCATCACTTCTTCCGCTACGAATTATGAGGTCGAATACTACATCCTGGCTCAGAACCGGATTCAGGCAGAACTTCTGAAAAATCTGGATCAGTGCCCCGCCACCGGCGCCCTGATCTTCTGCACCTTCCCGAAAGTAGCCGGCGGAACCGGTTATCCGGCGCGCTGCTTTGCACTGTGTCCGAAGACCCCGGACACTCCGGAAAAATAATCGGATTCATCCCAAAAAGGAAATGCTGTCCTTCACCGCAGACAGCATTTCCTTTTTTCTGTTTTATTCTAAATAAGTCTCCCGGTATTCCCTTCGGATTTCCTCCGGCACCAGACTTCCGCCTGTGGCCCAGACAATATAACTGGCCTGATCCATCTTATCCAAAAGCTGATGCTCCCTCAGATATTCCCTCGTCTCCGGCGCTCTCCTGATCTGTGCCGCCCCCTGAAAGGCAGCGCAGGCACTCGGTTCCAGAAAAATCCCTTCTGTGTCAAGAAGTTCCCTCATGTAGTCATACAGCCTTGCATCCTTTACGGTAAATTCTCCGGAAAGCAGCGGCTCCATCACCTGCCCCACAAATCCGGAAGGGCGTCCCACAGCCAGACCATCCGCATGGGTCTTTCCTGTCAGCCCCAGATCCTGAACGCAGATCCCGCTGTGCCTGCCGGAAGCCATTCCCGCCAGCATACAGGGTGCCTGCACCGGCTCCTCGAAAAAGCAGTGAACCAGATCCCCCCAGATCTGTTTTAGTCCAAATGTAATGCCCCCGGGCGCTCCTCCCACCCCGCAGGGAAGGAAGACGAAGAGAGGATGCGCTTCATCCACAGGAACTGCCAGATCCCTCAGCTGGTTCCTCAGACGAATCGCCGCCACCGCATAGCCCAGAAAAAGATTTCTGGAATTCTCATCGTCCACAAAATAGCTGAACGGATCCTGATCCGACAGAGCTCTGCCCTGTTTTACCGCTTCACTGTAATCAGATTCGTACTCTCTTACCTCCACGCCATGGCTTCTCAGCAGATCCTTCTTCCACTGTCTGGCATCCGAAGACATGTGGACGATCACCCGATAACCGACTGCCGCACCCATGATCCCGATGCTCATACCCAGATTCCCCGTAGAACCCACCTGAATGGTATACTTTCTGAAAAAGTTCCGGCAGGTATCGGAGGCCAGTATGGAATAGTCATCCTGTTCTGAGAGAAGCCCCTCCTCAAAAGCCAGTTCCTCCGTATGTTTCAGCACTTCATAAATTCCGCCCCGGGCTTTCACAGAACCTGCAATGGCAAGATGACTGTCCTCTTTCAGAAACAGACGCCCGGCAAGGCTGCTTTTGTACCGGCGGTTCAGCTCTTCTTTCATCCGGGGGATCTCCGCCAGATCAGACTCTATCATCCCTCCCCTGCTTTCGGTCTCCGGAAAGCACTTCCGGATAAGGGGGGCAAACCGCCTCAGACGTTCCGCCGCCTCCTCCATATCCTTCCGTTTCAGTTCCAGTTCTTCCTCCGCCTCCGCGAAAGGCCGCCACTTCGGATTTTTCCAGGCCGTTTCCTCTGCTGCGGCCAGACGGCGCAGAATCTCTTTTTCTTCCATAGAATCCCTTCTCTTAATCATCAAACGCCCCATCCGGATAAAGGGGGAATCCGGAGATCAGCGCTTCTGCCCTTGTCCTGCAGGCTGCCAGATTTTCTTCGTCAGCCGGAGCCTTGGCCACCTCATTCATAATAGCTGCAATCTCTTCAATTTCCTTTTCCTTCAAGCCTCTCTGCGTCACAGAAGTAAGTCCGATACGGACACCGCTTGTCACAGACGGTTTCTCCGGATCAAAGGGAATCATATTTTTATTTACCGTAATTCCCACCGCGTCCAGTGCATCCTGGAAAACATTTCCCGTAATTCCCTTGCTCCGCAGATCCACCACCAGCAGGTGATTATCTGTTCCTCCGCTCACAATACGGAACCCGTACTTCTGCAATTCTTCCGCCAGCTTCTTTGCATTCACAACGACCTGCTGCATGATCTGCCTGAATTCTTCCGAAGCTGCATACTTAAAGGACCAGGTTTTTGCGGCCATCGTATGGAACATCAGCGAACCCAGAGAGCCCGGGAACGTTCCTTTGTCCAGAATCTTCGCATACTTCTCCTTACAGAAGACCATACCGCTCCTGGCGCTGCAGAAAGTTTTCGTTGTAGAGGACGATACAAAATCCGCATAGGGAATCGGACTGGGAATCACTTTTGCCGCCACAAGGCCTGCGATATGGGCCATATCTACCATGAAGTATGCTCCCACTTCATGCGCCACTCCGGCAATGCGCTCATAATCGATCAGACGCGGATAAGAGCTTGCCCCTGCAATGATCATCTGCGGCTTCTCCTCCCGTGCCAGCCGTTCCAGTTCCTCATAATCAATCTGTTCCGTTTCCCGGTCTACCCCGTAAAATACGTGATTGTAAATCTTACTTACCCAGTTGGCCGGTGAACCATGCGTCAGATGACCGCCCTGATCCAGGCGCATGGCCAGGATCTTATCCCCCGGTTTTAATACGGAAGCAAATACACTGTAGTTTGCAGTGGAACCGGAATACGACTGAATATTCACATGCTCTGCGCCAAACAGCTCCTTCGCCCGCTCCCAGGCCAGACGTTCCACCTTATCTGCCACTTCAGATCCGGCCTGAAATCTTCTTCCCGGATATCCTTCCAGCGTCTTGTTGGTAAACACGCTGCCGCTTAACTCCATAACCTCCAGAGGAGCCGTACTCTCCGACGCGATCATCTCAATATTGTGTTCCTGACGCCGTAATTCCTCATCCACCAGCGCTGCAATTTCCGGATCGGACTGTCTCGTATACTTTAACATAATTTCTGCCTCCCGCTTTTTTCTTTTTATTTTTCCGCTGCCTTTTCCCGCTTTCTCAGCTCGGCAGCGTAATGATCCCAGGCTCCCGTATCATCGTCAATCCCAAATTTTTTCGGGTCAAAGAGCGGATCCTGACCTGCTTTTTTCTGTTTCTCATAATCTTTCAGAAGATCTCTCACCATCCTGCTCATAATCAGAATCGCCAGGATATTCACCCAGGCCATCAGACCCACACCCAGATCTGCCATTCCCCAGATAGACTCTCCGTCCACGATCACGCCGGAAAATACCGCCAGAAGGAAAATGCCTCTCATCAGATAAGTGCCCGCTTTCTTTCCCTTAAAAAGGAATCGCATATTGCTCTCTGCCTGATAATAATAGCCCATCAGACTGGTGAATACGAAGAGTGCGATCATGATCGCCAAAAGCTTTCCGCCCCAGCTGCCCAGATTCTGATTGACCGCATCCTGCGCCCACAGGGCACCGTACTCGCTGGACGTATTGCTGACGATCAGATTGCCGGCGCCGTCCGATACGTTATAGTTTCCTGTTACCATGATGATCATGGCGGAAGCGGTACAGATCACGATGGTGTCAATATAAACGGACAGTGCCTGGATCAATCCCTGTTTTACCGGATGGGAACACTCTGCCGCTGCAGCCACGATAGCTCCTGAACCCTGCCCTGCCTCATTGGAATATACACCGCGCTTTACGCCATTTGAAATAGCCGCTCCCAAGATACCTGCAAAAATCTGGTTTGCCCCAAAGGCGGAAGAGAAAATACTTCCAAATACAGCGGGCAGTTCTTCGATATTCATGCCAATGATCACAACCGCCATAATCACGTAAACCACGCACATCACCGGTGCCAAAAGTTCCGCCACATGACCGATCCGCTTGATCCCGCCCCATACGACAAAGGCGATACAGATTACGCTCACCACGCCCACGATCATTTCCGGAGTTCCAAAGGCACTCTTAAACGTGCTGGCAATCTGATAGATCTGAAGCCCCGGCATCAGTGTCCCCGGCCCCAGTACTGCAGCGATGGCAAAGAGAAATGCCATCGGTTTTCTCAGGGATTTGAAGCGCAGTCCCTTCGTAATAAATACCTGTGCGCCTCCGCTGTATTCTTTTCCCTCTTTCTTTTTATAGGCCTGTGCCAGCGTACACTCCGCAAAGGAAGAAGAAGCGCCGATCATTGCGATCAGCCACATCCAGAAAATAGCACCCGGTCCGCCAAAAAACAGAGCCGTGGCAACACCTGCAATATTTCCCATTCCTACCCGGGACCCTCCCGTAGTGGCAAATGACTGAAACGCTGAGATTCCCTCTCCCCGCTCTGCCTCACTTTTGCTCCTGATCAGCCGGATCATATCGCCAAACAACCGGAACTGGCACCCTTTAAGAGAGATGGTAAACCAGAGACCTGCACCCAGGCACAGGAGAACCAGCGGCAGGCTCCACACATACTCATTAATCTTCATCACCACACTGATAACAGCATCCATAAAAACCCTCCTCCTCAAAATGTCAGCTCATAGCTTCCTCCGCCTCTGTCCAGGACAGCCCGAAGCTTTCCGCTACATTTTTACAAGTAATTGTTCCCCCGTACGTGTTGACTGCGGAATATAAAACCGGATTTTTCCGGCAGGCCGCTTCAAGCCCCGCCTCTGCAATCGTAAGACCGTATTTCTGGGTTACATTGGTGAGCGCAATCGTTGAAGTCCTGGGCACTGCGCCCGGCATATTCCCCACGCAGTAGTGAACCACCCCATCCACCACAAAAATCGGATCGTCATGGTAAGTTACCCGGGTTGTCTCGCAGCATCCGCCCTGATCTACCGCCACATCCACGATCACACTTCCCGGTCTCATTTCTTTCAAATACTTCCGCTTCATCAGTTTGGGAGCCGCCTTCCCCGGGATCAGCACACAGCCCACCACCAGATCTGCATGTTTCACAGCTTCTTCAATATTTGCATCCGTACTTACCAGCGTCTGGATCCTTGCGCCGAAAATATCATCCAGATAAGCCAGCCGCTTCAGGTCAATGTCCAGAATCGTCACATCCGCTCCCATGCCAACAGCAATTTTGCAGGCGTTTGTTCCCACACATCCCGCCCCCAGAATCACCACCCTGGCCTTCGGAGTTCCCGGAACACCGCTCAGGAGAACCCCCGAACCGCCAAACGTTTTTTCCAGATATTTTGCCCCTTCCTGCACACTTAAACGTCCTGCAATCTGGCTCATGGGAGACAAAAGCGGCAGACTTCTATCTGTTTCCATCAGCGTCTCATATGCCACTCCTTTGATTCCTTTTTCCAGCATTGCATCCATAAGAGCCCGGTCTGCTGCCAGATGAAGATACGTGTAAAGGATCAGATCCCTGTGAAAATATTCATACTCTTCCCGCAGCGGTTCTTTTACTTTCACCATCATCTCTGACTGATCCCAGACCTCTCTGGCTTCATCCAGGATTACCGCGCCCGCTTTTTCATACTCTTCCGTGGAAAATCCGGAACCTTCTCCCGCTCCCCGCTCCACAAAAAACTGATGTCCCGCATTGACATAACCCTTTACGTTATCCGGTGTAAGCCCTACACGATACTCATTGTTTTTTATTTCCCGCACGCATCCGATTCT
>OLQH01001500.1_pt1 | contig 17727 bp, 19 predicted proteins | sample 1672671 | NCBI WGS metagenome assembly OLQH01 (sample SAMEA3136712, study PRJEB25190) | human gut metagenome
AAATTTCTACCGGGCAGAGAAGCTGACACTCTATCATGAACAGGATAATCTTCCTGTGGGAAAAGGAGAGCGGCTGGGCAGTATGGGTGTGACACCGGAATTTGATACGATCATTCCCCTGGAACCCTGCGGGGAACTGCTTCCCTACCGGTACGAGGCAAATCTGACCGAGGAAGACGACCGTTTTACCTTTAAGGCGATTTTCGAGGGAGGACAGCTGGTCATGCTGCTTCTGGAGCAGGGAGAGGAAGTACACGGCTACTTCATTTCCACGGCAAAGAATAAGTTTACCGCGCTCTGCTGCGGAACGTTTATTGAGAAGGATCCGAGAAATATCACGCTGAGCGTAAACAAAGCGGGACTCAAAGGAACATACGATCTGCGGGTTATCGTGGATGATAAAAAGTATGAGACAGGAATTCAGATCACATGCGGGGAGGCGCAGGAAAATGGCAGGTTATGATTTGATTATTGTGGGCAGCGGGCCCGCAGGGATGACGGCGGCAATTTACGGGGCGAGAGCCAATCTTTCCGTTCTGATGCTGGATAAGCTGGCGCCGGGAGGACAGATCATCAACACGAATGAGATTCAGAACTATACGGGAGCCGGTTTCATCAATGGCGCGGAGCTGGCGATCCAGATGTTTGAACACACGCAGAAGCTGAATGTGGCTTTTGATTACCGTACCGTGGAAGAGATCCGTCTTCTGGAGAACGGAGAAAAACAGGTACTCTGCAAAGAAGAGGAAAAGGTCTATACGGCCCGTGCCGTGCTGCTTGCCACCGGAACACGGCCGCGGATGCTGAACGTTCCCGGGGAAAAAGAATTTGCCGGAAACGGAATCAGCTGGTGTGCGATCTGTGACGGAGCGGCTTACCGGGATAAGGATGTGGTTGTGATCGGAGGCGGCAATTCCGCGGTGGAAGAATCTATTTATCTGGCAGAGATTGTGCACTCTCTGACAATCGTGACCATGTTTGATCTGACGGCGGATCCCATTTCCTGCGATAAGCTGAGGGCCATGGACAACGTGACGATCTATCCCTACCAGGATGTACTGGAATTTTACGGAGATGGAAAGCTGGAGGGAATTCATTTTAAATCCACGAAGACCGGAGAAGAGCACCGGGTCAGCTGCGACGGCGTTTTCGAGTACATCGGGCTGAAGCCGACTACGGAGTTCTGTGAAAGCCTGGGTGTTCTGGATCAGATGGGCTACGTGAAGGCAGGAAGCCACATGGAGACAGAGATTCCCGGAATTTTCGGGGCAGGGGACTGTACGGCGAAGCATTTAAGACAGGTGATTACAGCCTGTGCGGACGGCGCGATCGCGGCGCAGGAAGCTTCCCGTTATATTAAGAGCCTGGAGTAGAAAGGAGAAAATTTATGATAAAAGAAGTAACAGGAGAAGAATTTGAACAGCTTCATACAGAGGGCCTGGTACTGGCAGATTTCTTTTCCTCTACCTGCGGTCCGTGCAAAATGCTTTCCTTCGTATTAAACGATGTGGAAAAACAGCTGGGAGATCAGGTGTCCATCCTGAAGATTGATTTTGACAAGAATAAGGAGCAGACAGAAAAATATCAGGTGAAGGGATATCCCACCCTGATTGTCTTCAAAAACGGGGAGGAGCTGGAGCGGGTCAGCGGCCTGCAGCAGAAACCGGCCATTGTAAAGATGGTAGAGTCCCATATGGATGAAAAATAAAGAAAGAGCAAAGGGATGCAGACCGGTTTTTCCGGAACCTGCATCCTTTCTTTCGGTTCGGGATTTTGAGGAAAACCCGGGGGGAGGGTTGTTTTTTCAGGCAATCTTGGTATAATGAGAGATAGCGGCGATGAAAACGGAAGAGGAAAGGATTTTGCCCATGAAAGAATACGAAGCAATATGGGAAATTTTTAACAAGTGTCCGAACAATCAGATGCGGGATGTGTTTATCGAGGAGATTGAGACGGACAATCTGGATGCCTGGATTGAGAATAAGTTCAAAGATAAAACGATGGAATATGAAAAAACGATTCTGCCCGACGGCAGCGTGATCTATGATATTGTGGCCTCAGGACTCCGCCAGCGCTATTCGTTCAGCGAGATCTAGGGGAGGATATATGGAAAATAAGATTGAGACGCACAGACATGTGCTGGAAGACGGGACGGTGATCGAGCATACTCATGTGGAGGAGTACGGGAGCCACCATCACCATGACGGGCATGGCCATCACGGACATACGCATACGCATGAGCACACGAAGGCAGTTTTGAACCGCCTCTCCAGAGCCATCGGCCATCTGGAATCGATCCGGAGAATGGTAGAGGACGGACGGGACTGTACAGAAGTTTTAATCCAGCTCTCAGCAGTGCGGTCTGCCATCAATAATACCGGAAAGGTGATCTTGCAGGATCATATCCAGCACTGTATCGTGGATGCGGTGGAGCACGGTGATACGGAGGCTCTGGATGAATTAAACAAGGCAATCGACCGTTTTATCAAATCATAGGAGGAAGCAGAAGATATGGCAAAGGAATGCAGCAGCACGACCTGCAGCAAGGAAAGCTGTGAGGGGTGCCCCAGCAAGAAGAAAAACAGTTTTTTGGCGGAAATGAATAAGTTTTCCGATATCAGTCACGTGATCGGCGTGGTAAGCGGAAAGGGCGGAGTGGGGAAATCCATGATCACCGCTTCTTTAGCCAATCAGATGGCGAAAAAAGGATTCCGGGTGGGAATCCTGGATGCGGATATTACCGGGCCGTCCATTCCCAAGATGTACGGAATCAAGGGGCCGGCGATGGCCAGCGAGGAAGGGATTGTTCCCATTGTGACAGAGAATGGCATCAAGATCATGTCCATTAACCTGCTGCTTCCCAACGAGGAGGAGCCGGTTGTATGGAGAGGGCCTGTGATTTCCAATATGGTAAAGCAGTTCTGGACGGACGTGATCTGGGGAGATCTGGACTATCTCTTTGTAGATATGCCTCCGGGAACAGGGGACGTGCCTCTGACGGTATTCCAGTCCCTTCCTGTTGAGGGGATCTATATCGTAACCTCTCCTCAGGAACTGGTAAAAATGATTGTAACGAAAGCGTATAAAATGGCGGAGATGATGCACATCCCGGTACTGGGGGTGATTGAAAACTACAGTTATCTTGCATGTCCGGACTGTGGAAAGAAGATTTCTGTTTTTGGCGAGAGCAAGGTGGATGAGGCGGCAGCTCAGCTGGGTCTTTTCGTGGGCGGCAAGGTGCCGGTAGATCCGTCCTATGCGGCAGCGGCAGATGCAGGCGCATTCCACACGGTGGATAATGTGCATGTGGAGGCGGCACTGGAGAAGATTCCTCAGTAGTCCAACTGGAAAAAGAGAATAAGAAGACTTGACAAAACCAAACATTTGTTCTAATATAAAAGAAAAGAACAAATGTTTGGTTTTGCGCGTTTTCAGGAGGATTACAGATGGCGGGAATACAGGAGAGCATGACGCTGGAGCGAAAGCTGGAGATCTTATCAGATGCGGCCAAGTACGATGTGGCCTGTACTTCCAGCGGCACAGACAGAAGAGGGGATGGAAGAGGGACCGGGAACTGCACGTCCAGCGGAATCTGTCATTCCTTTTCCGCGGACGGCAGGTGTATCTCGCTGCTGAAGATCTTGTTTACCAATGAGTGTGTCTTTGACTGCAGATACTGTGTCAACCGCTGTTCCAATGATGTGGAACGGGCTTCCTTTACGCCGGAGGAAGTCTGCAGGCTCACTATGGGGTTCTACCGGAGAAATTATATTGAGGGGCTGTTTTTAAGTTCCGGGATTCTTCATAATCCCAATACTACAATGGAACTTTTATATCAGACCGTGCGGAAATTGCGGGAAGACTATCATTTTCAGGGATATATTCATCTGAAGGCCATTCCGGGGGCAGCCCCTGAACTGGTGGAAAAAGCGGGATTTCTGGCAGACCGGATGAGCGTTAACCTGGAACTGCCTACGGCAGAGGGGCTCCGCATGCTGGCTCCTCACAAGAGCAGGCGGACGATCCTTGCTCCTATGCGCCAGATTCAGACAAAGACGGAAGAAAATAAGAGGGAGCTGATGGAATACCGAAAAGTGCCGCATTTTGTACCGGCAGGACAGAGTACACAGATGATCGTGGGAGCCGGGCGGGAGAGTGATTATCAGCTGGTGCAGGTGGCGCAGTCTCTCTACGATAAGTTCCGGTTAAAAAGAGTTTTCTATTCTGCTTTTGTGAACGTCAACGAAGACTGCCTTCTGCCTGCGACAACGGACGGGCCGCCCCTTTTGCGGGAACACAGGCTTTATCAGGCAGACTGGCTTCTGCGCTTTTACGGGTTCCGGGCGGAGGAGCTTCTGACGGAGAAAAGGCCGAATTTTAATATTCTGCTGGATCCCAAGTGCGACTGGGCACTGCAGCATCTGGAGGAATTTCCGGTGGAGATCAACACGGCAGATTATCATACGCTTCTTCGAGTTCCCGGGATCGGGCCGCAGACTGCCTGGAGGATTGTAGGGGCGAGGAAGCACAGGAGTCTGGGGTTTGAGGAACTGAAGGCGATGCGGGTGGTACTGAAGCGGGCGCAGTATTTTATCACCTGCCGGGGGAAGATGATGTATCATTTTTCCATGGATCAGGATTATATTCTGCGGAACCTGCTGGATTACAGGGAGAGATCTCCGGTTGACCCGGCTCTCACCTACCGTCAGCTGTCACTTTTTGATGACTGCAATTTCGGAGGAACAAAAAAGGCGGAAAGCGACTGCCTTGCACTTTTGTCCTGAGGAGGAAGGAGGAATCATGGAACGGTGGATCTTTATCTGTGAAGATTCCATAGAAGGGATTTTTGCCGGGGTGTATGATGCCTGGGCCAGCCGCTGCGGTCATGACCGGGTGGAACTTGTGGTAAAGGAACCGGAAGAGATGGAATTTTTCTGCCGTTATATACCTGTTTTGGCGGACAGTGAAAAGGCAGGGAAGGTGATGCGGACGCTGTATAACCGGCTGGGGAGCGGAGTGTATGGCTGCCTTTGCTACGCTGCCTTTGCAGACTGTGAGGAGAAGGGGACGGCAATCTACCATACTATTGTGGATTTTTTGAGCGTTCATGGATCTATGCGTGGGAAAAAGATTCCATCCGGCATCCACCCGGGTGGAACCGGAAGCAATTTTCTGGAAAATCAGGGAAATTTCTGGGTGAGGAAGACTGCAGCCCTGCAAAGGCAGGTGGGAACAGAATACAATCATTATCAGGGATTTCTGAGGTTTAAAGAGACAGAAAAAAAGATCCTTTTTGCTGTGATCCGGCCAAAAGCAAGTTTGCTGGTGCTTCTGGCGGCTCATTTTTCGGACCGGCTTCCCAGGGAGCGGTGGGTGATCTGTGATGCAGGAAGGAAAACGGCAGTGTCTTATGAGCCGGGGAAAGGCTGTCTGTTTTACACGGGGCTTTGTTTTACAGGGGAAGAACTCAGGAATGTTTCAGACAGGGAGCAGGATTTTCAGAGGATGTGGAAGACTTTCTGCACCAGTATTTCTGTAGAAAGCAGGGAAAACAGGAAACTGCAGCGGCAGAATCTGCCCCTGCATTTCAGGGAATATATGGATGAATTTCACAAAGTTTAAAGGCGTGGGAGAAAGTGCCCCTATCTTCTGTGTGGTCAGACCAGAAAAAGCGTGCTTTTTTTATGATTTTCGCACAAAAATGACAGGAATCGCCCATAATGTAAGGAATAGGAAAAGAGATTGACAAATTCAGGTTAGAGTGACATAATGTAGCAAATACAAAAAGAAGGGATTGATTCATATGTCAGAGTGTAAGATTAAACTGAACGCAACGGATGATGTGAAAGAGTTTGTTACGGCTGCTGAGAAATGTGACTTTGATGTAGACATCTTTTACAATCGTGTGATAATTGATGCAAAATCCATTCTTGGAATTTTGAGCATGGATCTGACTAAGATTCTTACCGTACAGGCTTACGGCAGAAATAAAGAATTCGAGAACACTTTGAAAAAATTTGCAGTTGCGTAAAAAGAGCACAGAAAAAGAGCTGTCCTGGGGCAGTTCTTTTTTTCTGGCTATTTTGGGATAGCTGTGGTAGGATGAATAGCAGAAGGGAGTCGTGGAAATGGACAAAGTGTTTCGCATTTCTGTCAGAAATCTGGTAGAGTTCCTTCTGCGCTCCGGTGATCTGGATAATCGAAGAGACGGGTTTGCAGATAAGGAAGCAATGCAGAAGGGAAGCCGCCTGCACAGGAAGATCCAGAGACGAATGGGCGGGGATTACCGGGCGGAGCAAAGTCTGGTTTACCGCCGGGAGTATGATCGTTTTGCAATCCAGCTGGAGGGAAGGGCGGATGGAATCTTTACGGAAGGGCAGATGACCTGGATCGACGAGATCAAGGGTGTGTATCTCGATGTGGAGTATTTAAAAGAACCTTTTGAGGTACATCTGGCACAGGCAAAGTGTTATGCCTGCATCCTGGGAATGGAACAGAAGCAGGAGCGGATGGGGATACAGATGACCTATGCGAATCTGGAGAGTGAAGAAATCAGACGTTTTCGCCGGGAGTATGAGCAGAGGGAACTGGAGCAGTGGATGGAAGGGCTTTTAAAGGAGTATCACCGATGGGCTGATTTTCAGTATCAGTGGGAGCTGGGGAGAAATGCTTCCATAGAAAAACTGCATTTCCCGTTTCCCTACCGGCCGGGACAGAGAGATCTGGTGGCGGGAGTGTACCGGACAATTCAGCAGAGCAGACAGCTGTTTATCCAGGCACCTACGGGGATTGGGAAGACGATGTCGGCAGTTTATCCGGCAGTGAGAGCTCTTGGGGAAGGGCTTTCAGAAAAGATTTTTTACCTGACGGCTAAGACGATCACCAGGACGGTGGCGGAAGAGACATTTTTGGTGCTGCAAGAGCAGGGACTGCAGATTAAGACGCTGACCGTCACAGCTAAAGAAAAACTGTGTGTCTGTGAAAAGGCGGACTGTAATCCGGAGTCCTGTCTCCGGGCAAAAGGGCATTATGACCGGGTCAATGAGGCAGTTTTTGAATTTCTCCAGACAGAAAGCCGGATGGGACGGGAGGAAATCTTAAGACAGAGTGAGAAGTGGCAGGTTTGTCCATACGAAATGTGTCTGGACACCGCTTCCTGGGTGGATGGTATTATCTGTGACTATAATTATGTCTTCGATCCCAATGCGAGACTGCGGCGTTTCTTCGGGGAGGGAATCCGGGGAAATTATCTCTTTCTTATCGATGAGGCCCATAATCTGGTGGAGCGCGGAAGAGAGATGTTCAGTGCCGCTTTATATAAGGAAGATTTTCTGAAATTAAAAAAGGCCGTGCGTCCCTACAGCAGGAAGCTGGAGCGGCTTCTGGAAAAGGGGAACCGGCAGCTTTTGGAGTATAAAAGAGAGTGCGACAGCTGCAGGATTCTGGAGTCGCTGGGAGCTTTTCCGATCAGCCTTATGAATCTGATGGGAGAGATGGAACATTTTCTGGAAGAGTTAAATGCGGGGAATCTGCGGGATCAGGTTCTGGAGTTCTACTTCCAGGTGCGGGATTTCCTTGGGATTTATGATCTGGTGGACGAAAACTATGTCATCTACAGCCGCCATGATGAGGAGGGGGATTTTTACGTAAAACTTTTCTGTGTAAATCCGGCGGGAAACCTTCAGGCCTGTCTGGATAAAGGGACTGCGGCGGTATTCTTTTCCGCGACGCTTTTGCCGATGCCCTATTACCAGAAACTTTTGAGCGCCCGGGGAGGGGAAGATTATTCCATGTATGCCCGGTCGCCTTTTGCTCCGGAACGCAGGCTTCTTCTTCTGGGAGGGGATGTGAGCAGCCGCTATACCAGAAGGACGGAGGAGGAATTTCGGAAGATCGCCGCTTACATCAGCGAAGCGGTGAAAAAGCGAAGAGGAAATTATATGGTATTCTTTCCCTCATACCGTTTTTTGCAGGATGTGCAGGTCATCTATGAGCGGGAGTTTTGCGGGGAGCGGGAGCGCTGCCTGTCTCAGACTCCGTCTATGGGAGAAAGAGAGCGGGAGGAATTCCTGGAAGCCTTCGCAGAAGAAGGAGAGGAAACGGTGATTGGTTTCTGTATTATGGGCGGTATTTTTTCAGAAGGAATCGACCTGGCAGGTGAGAAGCTGGTGGGAGCGGTGATCGTGGGAACCGGGCTGCCTCAGGTGGGGGCAGAGCGGGAGATCCTGAAGAATTACTATGACCGCCGGGGAGAAAATGGATTTGATTATGCCTACCGCTTTCCAGGGATGAATAAGGTGCTTCAGGCGGCGGGGCGTGTGATCCGGACAGCGGAAGATAAGGGGATTTTGCTGCTTTTGGATGATCGTTTCTGGAACAGGGAATATCAGGGGCTTTTTCCTGTAGAGTGGCAGGATCGGAAGCGGTGCAGCCTGAGAAGCGCGGGAGGACAGATAGAAGATTTTTGGAATACGATAGAAAAAGGAGAGAAGGAATGACAAAAAAAGAACTGGCGCTGGAAGTAATTGAGCGGTTAAAGAGAGAATATCCCGATGCGGGCTGTACCCTGGACTATGACCAGGCGTGGAAGCTTCTGGTGAGTGTGCGGCTGGCGGCGCAGTGCACCGATGCCCGGGTTAATGTGGTGGTGGAGAAACTGTATGAGAAATATCCTACGGTGGAGGCGCTGGCAGAAACTTCTCCGGAAGAGATTGAGGCGATCGTAAAGCCCTGCGGCCTGGGGAAAAGTAAGGCCCGGGATATCAGTGCCTGTATGAAGATCCTGCGGGATCAGTATGAAGGAAAGGTGCCTGATGATTTTGATGCGCTTTTAAAACTGCCCGGGGTGGGGAGAAAAAGTGCCAATCTGATCATGGGGGATGTGTTCGGAAAACCGGCGATCGTGACGGATACCCACTGCATTCGTCTGGTGAACCGCATTGGGCTGGTGGATCAGATCAAAGAGCCGAAGAAGGTGGAGATGGCTCTCTGGAAGCTGATTCCTCCGGAGGAAGGCAGCGATTTCTGCCACCGTCTGGTTTATCACGGGCGGGATGTGTGCACCGCCCGGACAAAACCTTACTGTGATTCCTGCTGTTTAAAAGATATCTGTCAGAAAAACGGAGTATAGAATTGTGACTGCCGCTGTTATTCCTGTTCCAGAAGCTCCATGAATTCCCGGGCAGCTGTGGTGAGGGGAAGCTGAGGATTATGCACCATAACAAGATGGCGGCAGGGAAGCTCTTCTTCCAGCTGAACGGAGAAGAGAGAAGATGGGCGGGGCTGGCAGAAATCGGGGACAAAGGCAATGCCCAGTCCAATATCCGCCAGATCCAGAAGCAGATCATTGCTTCCCAGTTCGATCTCAGGAACCAGATCCAGCTGATGCTGCTGAAACTGGGCGTGCAGAAATTCACTGGTGCTGCTCTTGCGGTCCAGCATCAGAAGGGGAAAGCGCAGGAGTTCCTTCAAAGAGACCGGACGTCCCTGAAGTTTTGGGTAAAACTGGCTGCTGGCCACGAAATTGTCCCGGAAGGTGTGAATTTCCCGGATATGGCTTCCGGTACTCAGCTGGGAATTGGGATAATTGGTTACGATCAGATCCACCTGACCATTTTCCAGAAGATCTACACAGCGGGTGGAGGTCTGGTTGGTTACCTTGATGTGCACGCCGGGGTGAGCCCGATGAAAAGCGCTTAAGTATTTCACCAGGAAGTAACGACAGATGGTGTCGGAAGCACCGATGCGGAGCTGACCGCCGCCCAGGGAACTGGCTTCCAGAAGCTGACTTTCCCCGCGCTTGATCAGATTCATGGCAGGTTCGATGTGACGGAGCAGAGTTTCCCCTTCCGGTGTGAGCTGCACTTTTTTGGTACTTCGGACAAAGAGACTGGTATTCAGTTTTTTCTCCAGCACCTTAATGGACTGGCTCACTGCCGACTGGGAGATAAAAAGCTGTTTGGCTGCCTCAGAGAAGCTGAGAGAAGAGGCTACATAATAAAATACCTTATATAATTCGTAATTAATATCCATGATAAGTCCTCCTTATATCTGAAGTATAACATGAAAAGAAAAGAATGGGCAGGAGAATTTTAGAAAAATTTCAGGAATTGTTCAAGAAAATCACAGGATATGTGTGGTAAAATGTCTTTGTTTGAGGGAGTCTCCAGGGGAGGAAAGAACAGGAAATGACAAACGAACAGTATTATGATATGAAACTGCCTTATCAGGACGCACTAAATCTCTTGCTTGCCAGACTGGAAGTGCTGAACCACACCATGTATGACGACGGTACGGAGCGTCCCATCCACAATATCCAGTCCAGGATCAAATCGAAAAAAAGCATCGAGGAGAAGCTGGAGCGGATGGAATATACGCCCAGTGTGTCCAGCGCCAAGGATCACCTGCAGGATATTGCAGGTGTGCGGGTGATCTGTTATTTTGTCCGGGATGTGGACGATCTGGCGGAGACGCTGAAAAATCAAAAGGATCTTATCCTGATTAAAGAGAAAGACTATATCCGGCGGCCCAAACCAAACGGCTATCGGAGTTATCATATGGTGGTGGGAGTTCCGGTCTGTTATATGAACAGTATGGAATATTATCCGGTGGAGATCCAGCTGCGCACGCTGGGCATGGATTTCTGGGCCAGCATGGAGCATCGGGTCTGCTATAAAAAGGAGCGGGAGAATAAAGAACAGATTCAAAGGGAACTGCTTGCTTACGGTGAGATCCTTCAGAAAATGGAGCAGAGCTTTGAAAAGTATCACGGGACGCGGGAGTAATCTTCCGCGTCTCTTGTGCCTGACCGGGCGAAACAGAGATGAGATCCTGAAGATCTGCCGGTCCGCGCTGGAAGGAGGGAATTAAGATGATGCAGATTCTTCTCTGGGGCAGCTGTATCTGGCTGGTGCCCCTGATGTATGCCTTTTTGAACAATGAGACGAAATTTAAGAAAAATCTGGCTGTAGGTGTGACGATCCCCTACAGCGGAAGGACGGATCCCGAGGTGTGCCGTCTTCTGGAACAGTTCAGAAAAAGATTAAAAGCCACCTGTCTGGGGCTTGCGCTGCTGGTGCTTTGCTGCCTGCCGTTCCGGGATTTTGGCGTATCTATGACGCTGTTTTTAATCTGGGTTGATCTGGTCATAGTCTGCCCTCACATTCCCTATGTCATATGTAATCAGAAGTTAAAAGAACTGAAGATCCGGAGAGGATGGAAGGCGTTCTGCCGGGAGGAGACGGAGGTGAATCTGCCTGACGCCGGGGAGAAAAAATGGCTGTCTCCGGCATCCTTTTTGCTGCCGTTTCTGTGCAGCCTGATTCCTCTGATACCGGGGCGGGAACTCTGGGTGTTCTATGGCTTAAATGGCTGCTGTATCCTGCTTTTCTGGGGAATCTACCGGTGGATGTACCGCAGCAAAGCGGAGGCAGTGGATGAAAATGTGGAGCTGACAGAAGCGCTGACCGGAATAAGGAGATACAACTGGGGAAAATGCTGGATGATCTGTGCCTGGTGCATGGCGGCTTTGAATCTGGGCATGTGGCTGACAGAGGATTATTTCTGGCTGAACCTTCTGGTTACCCTGGGGATCAGTATTCTTATGGTGATGGAGGTGATCCGGGTGGAGATGCGGGTGCGCCGTCGGCAGGAAGAACTGACGCAGGAGAGCGGAAGAGGCTTTTATGTGGATGAGGATGACAAGTGGATCTGGGGACTTTTCTATTATGATCCTTATGACAGCAATCTTCTGGTAAATGACCGGGTCGGCATGAACGTCTCTTTTAATCTGGCAAAAAGGACGGGAAAGATTATTATGGGAATCCTTGTGATCCTGCTGCTCGGCATGCCGTTTTTGGGCGTGTGGCTCTCCCAGGAAGAGAAGGCGCCGGTCACACTGAACTATTCAGAGAAAGTGCTTACAGGGGGACACAGCCATACAAGCTATGAGATCCCCCTGGACGAGATTGAGAAGATAGAGCTGGTGGAGGAGGAACCCCGGATCAAAAAGATTTCCGGCACAGGCATGGACTCTGTAAAAAAAGGGAATTACAGAAGTCAGGACTGGGGAAAGCTGAAAGTCTGTATCGATCCGCGCACCGGTCCCTGGCTGCTGGTGGAGACAAAGGATGGAAGCCTGTATCTTTTTGGAAGCAGCAAAGAGGGAGAGACAGAACGAATTTATAAGGAGTATGAAGATGGAAGGAATTAGAGAACGATTTGAGATAAGACCAATTTGGCAGGAGGAGGCAGAAGAAGCAGCAGAGATCGAACGGCTCTGCTTCCCTCCCACAGAAGCCTGCACCCGGGAAATGATGGTGCAGAGAGTAAGGAGAGCGCCGGAACTTTTTCTGGTGGCAGTGGAGAAAGAGACCGGGAAAATAGCCGGATTTCTGAACGGCCTGGCTACAGGAGAGCGTGTGTTCCGGGATGCCTTTTTTACAGATCCCGGCCTTTATGAGCCGGAAGGAGAGAATGTTATGCTGCTGGGACTGGATGTTCTGCCGGAATACCGGAGACAGGGGCTGGCCCGGGAGCTGATGAGCACCTATGCCCGAAGAGAGAAGGAAAAGGGGAGGAAGAATCTGATCCTGACCTGTCTGGATGGGAAGGTGGCCATGTATCAGAAGATGGGATTTACAGATCTGGGCCGGTCCTCTTCCGTCTGGGGCGGTGAGGTCTGGCATGAAATGATACGGAAATTGTAATTTCCAGTTGAATTTTACTGCGGGAGGAGGTATATTAAAAGACGAAGAAGAGTTAGATGAGACTAATAGATAAGGAGGGGACAGGCTTGACTCTGAAAGAAATAGAAATAGGAAAGACAGCCAGAGTACTTTCTGTGGGAGGCAGCGGATCTCTGCGTCAGCATTTTCTCGATATGGGACTGATTCAGGGAGCTGAGGTTACGGTAATAAAATATGCGCCCATGGGAGATCCCATTGAATTAAAAATACACGGTTATGAGCTGACCCTTCGTCTGGAAGATGCGGAAAAAATCCAGGTGGAGGAAATAAGCGGGGAGACGCAGGGAAAAAAGAGAGAAAAGAGAATTCAGAAAGCGCTCCATCCCGGATATGGGGAGGGCGGAAAATTTCATGAAAAGAAGGAGGAGACTCCGCTTCCAGAGGATGAGATTCTTACCTTTGCCCTGGTGGGAAATCAGAACTGCGGAAAGACAACGCTGTTTAATCAGCTGACAGGTTCCAACCAGCATGTGGGAAATTTTCCCGGCGTGACGGTAGACCGGAAGGACGGTGTAATCAGAGGATATAAGAATACGCGGATTACAGATCTTCCGGGTATCTATTCTATGTCGCCCTACAGCAGCGAGGAGATTGTGACCCGTGAATTTCTGCTCCGGGAGAGGCCAAAGGGAATCATCAATATTGTGGATGCTACGAATATGGAGAGAAACCTTTATCTGACGATGCAGCTGATGGAGCTAAACATGCCCATGGTAGTAGCTCTGAATATGATGGATGAACTGAGGGAAAACGGAGGATCTGTCCTGGTCAACGAGATGGAGGCTTTCCTGAAAGTGCCGGTGGTTCCTATTTCCGCTGCGAAGGGGGAGGGAATTGAAGAGCTGGTAAAGCATGCGATTCATGTGGCCAAATATCAGGAAGGACCGGATGAGACGGATTTCTGTGCGGACAAAGAGAGCGGGATCCACAGAGGACTCCATGCAGTCATGCATTTGATTGACGATCATGCAAAGAAGGCTAGGATTCCCCTTCGCTTTGCTTCCAGCAAGATTATGGAGGGGGATCAGCGGATCCTGGAACAGTTAAATTTAAGCCAGAATGAAAAGGAAATGCTGGAGCATATTGTGGTTCAGACTGAGGAGGAGACAGGGCTTGACCGGGCTTCTGCAGTGGCAGATATGCGTTTTTCCTACATTTATCAGGTTTGTGATCAGGCGGTAGTGAAGCCGAAGGAGAGCAAAGAGAGAGTCAGAAGTCGGAAGATGGATCAGATTCTCACAGGAAAATATACGGGAATCCCGGCCTTTATCGGGATTATGGCGCTGGTGTTCTGGCTGACTTTTAACGTGATCGGGGCAGGGCTTCAGTCGCTTCTGGAAATGGGAATCGGCGCGCTGACAGAGCTGGCAGATCAGGCTATGACTGCGGCAGGAGTAAACGGAGCGATCCACTCTCTTGTTATTGATGGAATCTTCAATGGAGTGGGCGGCGTTTTAAGTTTTCTTCCCATTATCGTGACGCTGTTTTTCTTTCTGTCAATTCTGGAGGACAGCGGTTACATGGCCCGGGTAGCTTTTATCATGGATAAACTTCTGAGAAAGCTGGGCCTTTCCGGGAGAAGTATCGTGCCGATGCTGATTGGATTTGGCTGTACCGTGCCCGGCGTGATGGCCAGCCGTACCCTGCCGTCTGAGAGGGACCGGAAGATGACGATTCTTCTGACGCCTTTTATGAGCTGTACGGCAAAGCTTCCAATCTACGCGTTTTTCACGGAAGTGTTTTTCCCGGATCATGCGGCTCTTGTTATGATAGGACTTTATCTCTTTGGAATTGTGATGGGGATTTTGATGGCGCTGATTTTTAAGGGAACCATGTTTAAGGGAGAGCCGGTGCCCTTCGTGATGGAGCTTCCCAACTACCGGATGCCGGGGGCAAAAAATGTCTGTCAGCTTTTGTGGGAGAAAGCCAAAGATTTCCTGCAGAGGGCATTTACTGTAATCTTCATTGCCACGATTGTGATCTGGTTCCTGCAGAGCTTTGACACCAGTCTGAATATGGTAACGGATTCCAAAGACAGTATTCTGGCGACAATCGCGGGGGTGGCAGCGCCTGTTTTTGCACCGCTGGGATTTGGAGACTGGAGAATTTCCACTGCTCTTGTGACTGGATTTATGGCGAAGGAGAGCGTGGTTTCCACTCTGACTGTTTTGTTTGGCAGTACAGCGACTCTGCTTACTGCCCTGTCCACTGCAGGGGCAGCGGCACTGCTGGTTTTCTGTCTGCTTTATACGCCCTGTGTGGCGGCGGTCGCTTCGATCAAGAGGGAGCTGGGAGCAAAGTGGGCGTGCCTTGTGGTGATCGGTCAGTGTGTGATCGCCTGGATCGCTGCATTTCTGGTGCATACGCTTTTGATCTGGCTGTAAAAATGAGGGAAAAGGAGAAAGAAAATGAAAGTTACAGGTGTGATTTTTGATATGGACGGTGTCCTCTTTGATACAGAAAGGCTCTATCAGAGAGCCTGGGAGGAGATGGCAGCAGAGCGCAGCCTAGTGTTGGGGGATTCTTTTATAAAGGATGTCTGCGGAACCAGCGGCGCGCATATGAGACAGATCCTTTCCCGGTATTTTCAGGTTGAGGACAGTATGCCTCTGGTGGAAGAGTGCAGGAGACGGGTGAGGACATGGCTGGAGTCTGAGGTTCCGGTGAAAAAAGGGGTACGGGAGATCCTGGAATATTTTCATGGGAAAGGGATTCCCATGGGAGTCGCCAGCAGCAGTGCAAAAAACCAGATTCTGTCGAATCTGGAGAAGAGCGGGCTGAGAGAATATTTTGCTGAGGTTACCAGCGGGTCAGAAGTAGAGCATGGAAAGCCGGCTCCTGATATTTTCCAGCTTGCCGCAGAAAAGATGGGGTGTGACCCGAAGACCTGTCTGGTCTTTGAGGACAGTGCCAACGGTGTGCGGGCAGGACGGGCCGCAGGCTGCTTCACGATCATGGTGCCGGATCTGCTTTTGCCGGATGAGGAGCTGAAAGCTGTCTGTTCTGCAGTATGTGCTGACTTTTTGGAAGTGCGGCAGTATCTGGATGAGGAAATGACGCAGGAAGTATGAGAAAAAAGAAGGGACGCAAATCCCTTCTTTTTTCTTTATTTTGTTATTTTCCCGTTGTAGAAAAGGATCCCTCCGGCATTCTGTACATTGGTATACCCCATCTGTTTCAGCAGGCTGGAGGCCTGACGGCTTCTGCTGCCGGAGCGGCAGTATACAAAAAGCGGAGTATTCTTTTGGAAATGCAGGGGATTACTCCGTTCAAGTGTGGAAAGGGGAGTATTTTTGCTGCCGGGAATATGGCCTTCCCTGTATTCCTGGGGAGTGCGAACATCCAGCAGGACGGCTCCGTCTGTCTGCCTGTAATTGGCGATTGCCTGATCGATATCAGGTGTTTTGAAAAAATCAAAAAATCCCATTCTGAAAAACCTCCTTTGCAATGGGTGAAGCTGGTTTGTGTCTCAGGTTCTTGCCATCCCGTCTACGCTGAGTACCACGCCGGTGATGTAGGAAGCCTCGTCCGAAGCAAGAAATACAAAAGCGTTGGCGATATCTTCCGGCTGTCCCAGACGGCGCAGAGGAATCTGGCGGATCAGGGGATCGAGCACTTCTTTTGGAACGGATTTCATCATATCGGTCTCTGTAATACCGGGGGCAACGGCATTGACCCGAATTCCTTTTGGGCCAAGTTCCCGGGCCAGAGAGACGGTCAGTCCGTTGACAGCGAATTTGGAGGCCGGGTAAGCCAGACCGCTGGGCTGTCCGGAAATGCTGACCATAGAAGAGGTAGAAAGAATCACTCCGCTTCCACGGGCAATCATACATTCACTGGCGGCCCGGGTGGCATTAAATACGCCTTTTACATTCAGATTCATCACGCGGTCAAAGGTTTCTTCTGTGTATTCTGTAAAAGGAGTACTCTCAGAAACCCCTGCATTATTTACCAGGATATCTACGCAGCCATACTGGGCGGTGGCTTCCCGGAATGCCGTGCGGACAGATTCCAGATTGGAGAGGTCCGGGCTGATGCCGACGACTGTCCGGTTCGGATATTTTTCTTTCAGCTGTGCGGCAGCCCGGTCGGCTGACTCCTGGGAACTGGCCGTGAGGATAACGGAAGCGCCTTCTTTCAGAAATTTATCTGCAGTAGCAAATCCGATTCCTCGGCTTCCCCCTGTAATAATTGCAACTTTATCTTTTAATCTCATGGGAAATCCTCCTGTTTCATTATTAAATTATTTTTAGTATACCCAATTAAGGAGGAACCGTCCGTGACAAAGTCACAGAAAGAGAATGACGGTATCGAGGAAGAATGTTATAATCATTATAGTAAGAATCTCGCATTGTGTAAAAAATGGGAGGTGGAAATTTGAAAAATAGAAAAGATTTAATTTTTTTACTGACGCTGTTGCTTCTCATCGCTGTATTTGCCCTGCTGCCGCCGTCGGGGAAGATGGCGCTTCTGAAGGAAGGCTGTTTTGCACTGATTCTCTGGATTACTGCAATTTATCTGGTATGGGCATTGTACCGGGTGCCGGAAGCAAAGACGAAATTTGTAAAAGCGGTCAGGGTTCTTTTCCTTTTTCTGTGGGTGCTGATATCTGTTCTGGGCAGTAAAAATCTGGTATCAGATCTGATGAACGGGACAGAAAGGATAGTCTTGTATAAGCCGGCGGTATCGAAAGATCAGGGGATGACCGGCATTTTCTCCCAGTACGGTTATATGTGGGGAGAAGACGCAGAAGGGAATTTTCATAAGATCAAGATTTCCGGAAAAGACTATGAGGTATTGCAGAAGTACAGGCCAGAGGAGATAGAGATTGAATATTATGAAGAGACGGAGCGGCTTGTCTGGTATCATTTTTGAGCATATTATGAAAATAACAATATAGCAGAGGAGACTGTGTAGTATGAAGGAACAGAAGAAATCTTCCTGGGGAGCGGCTATGGTGTCGTTTTTTAAGGAATATCTA
>OLQH01001502.1_pt1 | contig 17706 bp, 15 predicted proteins | sample 1672671 | NCBI WGS metagenome assembly OLQH01 (sample SAMEA3136712, study PRJEB25190) | human gut metagenome
TCTTTTTCACAAGTAAAGCTCCAAGCAAAACTAAGAGAATACCCACCAGATACATAGTTGCTGAAACCCACCATGCGTCCGCAAAGAATGCACCTGCAAAAAGAGCAATCACTGGGATTTTAGCTCCACATGGCATAAATGGTGTAAGCATCGCTGTGGTACGACGTTCTCTTTCGTTACGGATTGTACGGCAAGCCATAACGCCCGGAATCGCACATCCTGTACCAATGACCATAGGAATGACAGATTTACCGGAAAGCCCTACTCTCTTAAAAATCGGATCCAGAACTACCGTTGCCCGGGCCATGTAGCCGCAATCCTCCAAAAGAGCAATCAGGAAATACATAACCATTACCAGGGGCAAAAATCCCACCACCGCACCTACACCGCCAATGATTCCATCCACCAGGAGAGCCTGAAGGAAGGGGTTTGCGCTTTCTGCCATGCTTCCCACCCAGGCCTGAAAGGTCTCGATCCCCCCAACCAGCCAATCCGCGATCCAGGTTCCCACAGTTGACTGGGAGATATAAAATACGCCGAACATAATTGCCGCAAAGACAGGAATACCGATAAACTTATTTGTAAGCACATCATCTATGCGATCCTGTCTGTTTTTCTGTTTTGTAAAAACTTTTCTTTTCTCTGTGTCTTTTACAACCTCATTTACAAATGCAAAACGATTTCTGTCTGCTACCTCCACCTGCTCTTTATCCTGAAGATTAAATTCTTCCTGCACATAAGGCGCCTCCTGTCCGCTGCCTTTTAATGAGACCGCCCGGGAAATCACTTCCTTCAGCCCGGGATGACCAGGATCTTCCGATACCGTCCGAATCACCGGACACTTTAATCTCTCTGCCAGCTTCTCCACATCAATTTCTGTTTTTTTCTTCTCCACCAGATCACTTTTATTCAAAGCAATCACCACCGGAATACCCAGTTCCAGAAGCTGTGTCGTAAAAAACAGACTTCTGCTTAAATTTGTTGCATCCACAATATTAATAATCACATCCGGATTTTCTTTTTTTACATATGCACTGGTTATACTTTCTTCAGAAGTATAGGGAGACATGGAGTAAGCCCCCGGCAAATCCACTGCAGTCAGTTTTTCATCCCCGTCAAAATACCCCTTCCGAATCGGACTCTCTTTCTTCTCCACCGTAACACCAGCCCAGTTCCCGACGCGTTCCTTTCTTCCTGTAAGCGCATTGTACATGGTCGTTTTTCCACTATTTGGATTTCCCGTCAGCGCAATTCTCATAATGTCTCCTCCTTGATTTTTAAGTTAGTATTTACTAACCTTTTCATAAAAAAATAACGATTCAATCCACCCTGTTAAATCGAAATGGCTTTTGCCAAATCCTTGTCCATGTTATACCTTCCATCTTTAATAGACACAACACACCCACCTTTGCGGTGTGCAATTACAGTGATCGGTTCTCCGCTGTAACATCCCAGGGAAAACAAAAAAGCATTCAGTTCTGCATCATCTGTAGAAATGCCCTTTACTACATATTCTGTTCCTTCTTTTGCCTCTGATAAATTCATAATCAGCTGACACACTCCATTCCTTTTATTCTTCTTTCTGAGATTGGTCATCTTTTGACAAGCTCTTTATGGTTAGTATAAGCTAACCTATGCTTTCTGTCAAGCTTTTTAGCATATTTTATTTACTATCCATCAATTTTACTGCAATTGATCTTCCGAATGACACGGCAGGGGTTTCCGGCAGCCATTTCCAATTTTTATTGGAAGCGCATAGGTGCGCCGGCATTTCTTCCCGTCCCGAATCTTTCCCACTGCGTATCGTTCTTCGCGTTCAACCGGATGGGTTGCTGTGTAAAGCTGCACATATTGTTTTAATTTTTTACAGGCGTGAAAATCGAAAAAGGGTGACATGAAACGCGTCACCCTCCTGATATTTATACTGCTAAGATTACAGAAGTTCCAGAACTCCGCGGATATCGCGGATTACATAGTCTGCACCGGCCTGGCGGTATACTTCCTCTGCTTTTTCTTCCCGCTCTTTTCTCTCCTCCGGGGAAAGGTCCTTATACTCTTGTTCGGTCAGTCCCAGCACAGAACTTCCCTCCAGGATTCCCACAGAAACAAGCCCCGCATTCTTCCCTTCCAGAATATCCGCTACGGTATCACCCACTTTCATAACCCGGAACACTTCCTTTAATCCGAGAGCTTCCATATTGCGGAATACCATGTAGGGATAGGGACGCCCTTTCCCGCCCACCGCATCCGGTGAGAACCAGCAGTCCGGCTCATAGCCCTGTTCTTTTGCTTTTTCTGTCACCACAGCCATCATTTCATCTGTATAACCGGTGGTGGATCCGATCTTAAGTCCCATTTCCCGCAGTTTCTCCACTGTCTCTGTCACATAAGGCTTAGGTTTTGCAAAATTTTCTACAATTTCCAGTATTTTGGCCTCGCTTCTTTTATAAACCCGCACCACATCCTCCTCGTTCCAGTCTCTCTGATGCACTTCTCTCCATAGTGCAGAAATTCTCTCCATGGAAAGCATGGTTCTCACATGGTCGATTTTCAGCATTCCCATCGGTTTGCGCACTTCTTCCAGCGTGGGGGTAATGCCGTTTTCTTCAAAGGCTTCCACAAAAGCCTGTACCGGTGCAAAACACCCGTAATCTACCGTTGTTCCAGCCCAGTCAAAAATAATTCCGTCAAATTTCATCGCTTATCTCTCCTCCAGAAAATCTTTTACGATCACACACAGTTTCTCAATATCTTCCTCATAAATCTCACCGATATTTCCAATCCGGAAGGTATCTGCATCAGTCACCTTGCCCGGGTAGATCGCATACCCTCTGTCTTTTATATACTGATACATATCCTGAAAACAGAAGCTGCGGTTCTCTGGATAAAAGAAGGTAGTGATAATCGGCCCCTGATGTTCTCCTTCGATATAAGGGCGGATTCCCAGTTCTCCCATCTTCTCAATCAGCAGATGATTATTTCTGCGGTAACGGCCAGCCCGTGCGGCAATGCCGCCTTCTTCCTCCAGTTCCTTTAAAGCCTGTGCAAAGGCAAGTACTACATGGGTCGGAGAGGTGAAACGCCATTTTCCATCCTTCTCCATCGTCAGCCACTGGTCATAGAGATCGAGAGACAGACTTCTGGCCTTTCCTCTGCTTGCCTCCAGTTTATCTCTGCGGCAGATAATGAAAGAAAATCCCGGCACCCCCTGAATACATTTATTGGCACTGCTGATCAGAAAATCGATACCCAGTTCTCCCACCGGTATATCCACGCCGCCAAAGCTTGACATAGCATCTACGATAAAGATTCTTCCCGCAGCTTTCACCGTCTTTGCCACAGAAGCGATATCATTTAAAATACCGGAAGTAGTTTCACTGTGCACCATGGCAACGTGGGTGATATCCGGATGTTCTTTTAAGATTTGTCCGATTTTTTCCGCAGAGGGTACCTTGTGATACTCTTCACGGTACAAAATATAAGAAACGCCTGCATGTTCTGCGATCTGAGCCATCCGCTCTCCATAAGCTCCATTGGCTGCAATCAGAAGAGTCTCATCCTTCCCCACCACGCTGGTAAGTACAGATTCCACCCCAAAGGTGCCGCTGCCCTGCATCAGAACCGCCGTGTATTCCGGTTCTGTTACATGAGCCAGATCCAGGAGGCTTCTCCGAATAGACTGAGTGATTTTTTTATAATCATCATCCCAGGTACAGTGATCAAACAGCATTTCCTTTTTTACCGTATCTGTAGTGGTGAGCGGTCCCGGCGTCAGCAGTTTATAAGTCTTCATTTTCGTTATCCTCGTCTTTCTTTTTATTTACAGCTTTCCGACAGTTCCTGATGCTTCTCAAGAAGAGCCAGCGTCAGAGGTTCCGGGAAAGTTTTCGGATATTTTGAACTGTTTTCGCTTCCGGTCGTTTCCCCCTCATAGATTGCATTGGGATAAGATTTCTGAAGTTCACTTCTTCCCTTTTCAATTATGCACTGAGCCATCTCCTGAGCCAGCGGATTCGTATCTTCTCCCTTATCTACTACAGCTACAGACTCTGTCAGAGAGAAATTTCCCTCTGTGGGATCCACATAATCTACCGGAAGCCCTTCCGCTTTATCAGCCACAGCCTGCTGACGCAGACCGAATCCTACGGCCACTTCGCCGGCACGGACTTTTTTAAGAGGAGCAGAACCGGAACTCTCAATATGAGGGCCGGCATTTTCATAAATTCCGGTAAGTACCTCTTTTGCCCCGTTTTCCCCGTATTCACTTACCAGAGCCTGGATCAGAAGCCATGCAGTGGAGGAACTCTTTACATCTGTGACAGATACCAGATCTTTATATTCCGGTTTCGTTAAATCTTTTAAACAGACAGGCATCTCCAGATTATTTTCTTTTAATACCTCTGTATTCACCAGAATCGTTCCCTCCTGGGAGGTAATCGGTGCGCAGTAACTCTTCTCACCGCCGTCAATCAGCTGATAGGAAAAGTCGAGATCCTGGAACATATTCTGATCTTCCTGCGCGCTGTCGATATAAAAAGTACTCAGGGTCAGAAGATCTGCCTCTATCTTCGTACCCTCGGCCATTACTTTTCCGCCCAGTTCGGAAGTTCCGAAAGTCTGAAAGAGATATTTTCCCTCATATCCATTTTCATCCAGCGTCTTTTTCATCGCTTCAACGGCCTCGTCATCTGCGTTGGAATAGATTACCACTTCCTCCCCGCCGGCCGTATCACCTTCCCCGGAAGATCCGCATCCTGCCGCCGTACATGTCATAACTGCCGCCATAAAAAGTGCTGCTGCTTTTTTTCTCTTCATTTTCTATTTCTCCTTTTGCTTTTTCTTTATGAAATATCCCAGCACGCCTTTGATGATAAGATTGGTTGCCAGAATAAAGATGGACAGTACAAATACTTCATTAAACTTCGTGTAATACTGCAGTTCCTTGATTTTGGTAGTGATCACCATTGTTCTTGCTCCTGCGATAAAGATTACCGCGCTCACAGTTACCATGGCATTTACAAAATAGTAACTGAACACCTCCAGAAGCGTGGAAATCATATTTGGCGTCACTACCCGAACCAACGTCTTAAACCAGGTGTCGCCCATCAGTGACGCTGTCGTTTCCCAGGAATTATTCAGTTTGGAAAGTGAATTTTTCATCATCAAGTACGGTGTGGAAAAAAAATGTACCACATTGCACAGAATAATCAGTGGAAAAGTATTTTGCAGGGGTGTACCGGAAAAAATAAACATAAAGGCGATACCGATCACCATACCGGGAATTGTATTGGTTACCAGCGCGATCCCGTCAATTACAGCCTTCAGCTTGTTTTTTAACTGACTTCTGGCAGTGGCAAGCGCTGCTCCATAAGTAACTGCCAGTCCCAGAACAGCCGTCCCTCCCGCCACAAGAAGAGAATTTTTGTAAACGCCCAAAAGGCTTTGATCTGCCAGCACCGACCGGATATGTTCCAGTGTAAAACCGGTCTTATAGGGCCACTCCTGCACCAACGGAACTACGAAAATCACTGCAAAGACGGCGAGCAGGCTAAGAAGGATCAGGGCGGATCCAATCCCGCAGATCCCATCTCTTATCCGGTTTTTCTTTAATTCAATCACAGATATCTTACTGTAACGGATATTGTAGCGCTCCAGATATTTCAGAAGACAGATACTGATCACAGACGGAATCAGCATCATCATGGCTACCACGGCGCCCCGGTTAAAATTTGGAATACTTCCCAGCATTTCATTGTAGAGAACCGTTGCTACCACTTCGTATTTTCCACCCACAGAAGCCGGGATCCCGTAATCCGTAAAGCACAGAAAGAAACACTGAACCAGGGAAGCAGCCAGCGTTCCCAGAAGGGGCCGGATTACTGTCTGCCAAAATCCGGCAAGGGGCTTATCCCCCATCACCCGTGAGACCACCATGAACTTCTTGTCCACATACCCCATCGTATTTAAGATCAGCATAAACGACACCGGCAGCGTGTAGATCACATAACCCAGGAGAAGCCCGTTAAATCCGTAAATGTCAAAAAGCTGATGGCCGAAAAGCCTGGTAATCAGTCCCTGCTTTCCAAAGGAATAAATGATCGCAAACCCGTAGGTGATCGTAGGGAGCAACATGGGAAGCAGAGCCAGCGTCCGGATGCCTCCCTTCACCTTCTTATTCAGATTTGTATACTGAATACTGTATGCAAGAAAAAACGCCAAAAAAGTAGAACAGACGGAGCTGCTCACAGATACTTTCACACTGTTGCCCAGTGCTGTCAGAAAACCTTTCCCCTCTGCAACTTGAACGTAATTGGCAAGCCCGATCCCGTCTCCCAGGACAAAGGACTCCAAAAGGAGACGGATCAGAGGTACAGCCAGAAAGACCAGAAACAAAAGGAGGATCGCGGCATAAATAATCTTAATTTCTTTTTCTTTTCTTCCAGTCATATCAGGAAACCGCCTGCGCCTTTCTTAAAAATTCTTTCTGAAACAGCGCAAAGATATTATTTCGCTTAATTTCCAGTTGATTCAAAATAAAGTCTTTCACAAACCGATTGCCCGGCGTCTGGATAATCTCTTCCGGCGTACCGTACTGAGATATGGATCCCTCATTTACGATCAGAACCTTATCCGAAAGGGTCAGTGCTTCTTCCGGATCATGGGTCACGATTATGGTGGTAAGATGAAAATCACGGGCAATCTCTTTGATCTTTTCTTTGATGGATTCTTTTATCACACCATCCAGTGCGCTCAAAGGTTCATCCAGCAGAAGAATCCGCGGTTTCATCACCATAGTCCGGGCAAGCGCTACACGCTGTTTCTGTCCTCCGGAGAGCTGTTCAATCTTTTTATTCAGATGTTCTTTTAGTCCAAGAAGATCGATAAGTTCCTCCACCTCTTCCTCTGTGGAGATTCCCGGATTATTTTTCAGTCCGTAAGTAATATTTTTATAGACATTTAAGTTAGGAAACAGGGCATAATCCTGAAAAACAATATTAAATCCCCTTTTCTCCATCGGAAGTCCTGTAATGTCTTTTCCGTCAAACAGGATTTTTCCCTGATCCGCCTCGGTAAGTCCGAGGATCAGATTCAGAAGGGTCGTCTTTCCGCATCCGGAAGGTCCCAAAATGGAAACGATCTCTCCCTTTTTTATTTTCAGATTAATATCTTCTAAAATGGTAACTCCGTCGTATGACTTCTTTATATGCTGCAGTTCTAACATCAGCGCTGCTCCTTTCCTTGTCTTCTCGTTTTTACAAGATTATTTAACCATCTTTTCTTTCTGGCTTCCACCAGAGTTCTGTTACACTTTTGTAAAGGCCTGATAAAAATTGTAAAGATTCCGCGGAGATTTTTCTCAGAACAGGATAAAACTGCTAGTGTATTTTTCTCATACTTTCACATACTACCATCGTAATCAAAAACAGGATTACAAAACAAACAACACATTTTTTAAGGAGGTTACACATTATGTCAAACAATACTTCATCCAACAAAGCAGTTGTACCCGAAGCAAAGAGCGCACTGAACCGTTTTAAGTATGAGGTTGCCAGCGAACTGGGCGTGCCTCTGACCGATGGTTACAATGGTAACCTGACTTCCAAACAGAACGGATCTGTAGGCGGATATATGGTGAAAAAGATGATTGAAAATCAGGAGCGCCAGATGTCTTCCGCTTCCGGCATGAGCAACAACGGACAGATGTAAAACTTCTGTCTGTTCCGGAAAAAGGATGCAAAAAGGCCGCTGCTTGCCGCAGCGGCCTTTCCGTATGTTTCATTATGATTATAAGCTGATGCAACCGGTAATTTCACCGTTAATTACATAGTAAGCGGCGGATTCTTCCGGTTTTACATATACCTTGATGTCTGCTAAGCTGTCTTCTTTGTTTCCTTCACTCTTCCAGATCTCTCTGACACGGGCCATCAGATCCTGTCCCAGGATCTCTTTTCCGCCAAACTGAAGAATCAGGGTTTCCTCTGCTGTCTTTTTAACAGCGGTCTTCTTGGCAGCGGCAGTTTTTTTCGCAGCGGGCTTTCTGGCAGCGGTCTTCTTCGGAGCTTTTGTCTCCTCTTTCTTTGCCTCAGCCTGCACGCCTGCCGGTGCTTTTTCTTCCTCTTTCACTTCAACCTTTTTGGTTTCAGGTTTGGAAGCTGCAGCAGTCTTTACAGTCACAGTTTCTTTTGCAGCTGCTGTTTCTTTTACCTCTGCTGCCGGGGTAACTTTGCTTGTTGCGGTTTTCTTTGTTACCATAATCATTCTTCCTCCTTGAAAAACCTCGTTCTCTACACCCATACATCGTACATTATAGTCTAAGAAATTGTAATTTGCAAGGGCAAAGTTACTCTACGCTCTTCATGGATTCCACCATATCCACTTTTTTCAGATGGAAGTGCATGAAAACATTAACAATGACAGAAAACAGGAAAGTGAGCAGAATGCTGATCACATAACTGATTCCGTTAATCTCTCTTCCAAACATCATAAGATCGATTTCCGCAGTCACAATAATATATCGGTGAAGGATCTGTCCGATCACCACTCCCGCAGCACAGCCGATCAGTGTCAGGCAGAGATTCTCACGGGTCACATAGCCTGTCACTTCCCGGTCATAAAAGCCCAGCACCTTCAGCGTCGCCAGTTCCCGCTTCCGCTCACTGATATTTATATTATTCAGATTATACAGAACGATAAAAGCAAGAAGTCCCGCCGCAATAACAAGCACATAGATCACAGTATTCATGCTCTTTAACATATCTTCTACACGATCCGAAATAGAACCGATAAAAGACACATTAAGCACGCCGTCTTCTTTCATATAGCGCTCCTGAAACTGTTCCTCAAAAGCTTCGTCATCCGCTTCATTTACTGTGAGAATCTCATTATATTCCGGCGTCTCTCCATAGAGCTGTTCATAGAGACTTTCCGTCATATAAATATAATGGAAATAATAATTTTCCACCACATGAGACACAGTCACTTCCACCCGCGCCCGCTCTCCTTCTTTCAGCCAGATGGTATCTCCCGCTGAAAGATCGAGAAGTTTGGCCAGCTTTTCGGTAACAATGACTCCGGAATCATCCAGCTCATATTTTTCTTTTGTAGTCCGATCCTGCAGGGCTATGAAATCCGGCAGTTTCCCGGTATCTTCTATCACCGTCAGATAACTGCTCTTCTCCTTTTCTCCCTTTCCCACATCGATCGTCTTCTCATATGCCCACATGGCCTCTTCAATCTGAGAGTCCTGTCTGGCCCGCTCCATCAGTGCAGTTTTCTCCGCTTCCCCGGCATCCTCCTCCAGAGCCAGGGTACTGGAATACGTACGGATATAACCAAACTGACGGTCTCCGATGGCCATAATAGAATCCTTCAGACCGAACCCTACCAGCAGCAGCCCCATACATCCGCCGATTCCCAGTACAGTCATAAAAAACCGTTTTTTATAACGGATCAGATTTCGCACGGTAGACTTCTGAGTAAAATTCAGACGTTTCCACAAAAATCCCAGACGTTCAAGGAAAACCCGCTTTCCATTTTTTGGCGCCTCCGGACGCATCAGCTGAGCCGGCACTTCCTTCAGTTCATGGAAACAGGCAAAGAGCGCTGCCGCTGTAGTTACCGCGACTGCAATGCCTGTGGAATAAAAGGAAAGTCCGCCATAAATGGGATTTAAGGCTCTGGGCAGATTGGTATACAGGATCCCATAGGCATCTATGATCACCACCGGAAGCAGTTTCTGTCCCAGAACAAGACCGCCAAGTCCGCCCAGCAGACTGGCTGAAAACGCATATCCGATGTATTTTCCCGCAATGGCTGTCTTCCCGTAACCAAGGGCCTTCAATGTGCCCACCTGAGTCCTGTTTTCTTCTACCATCCGCGTCATGGTGGTCAGACATACCAGCGCAGCTACCAGGAAGAAAATCGCCGGAAAAACCTTTCCGATAGCGTCAATCCTCATGGCATCCTGCTCATATTCCACATAAGTCTGGATAGAACCCCTGTCCAGCACATACCACTCAGGTTCTTTCAGCTCTGCCAGAGCCTCACGGGCATCTGCAAGTTTTCCTTCTGCCTCTGCAATCTTCTGCTCTGCCTCCCCGGCCTGCTCCTGATATTCCTCCTCGCCTTCCTGCAGCTCCAGCTCAGAATCGGCGATCTTCTGTTCTCCGTCAGTCAGAGCCCGCTCTCCGTCAGAAAGCTCTGCCTCAGAATCGGCAATCAGCTGTTCTTTCGAGGCGATCTCCTCTCTGGCAGCCGCCAGTTTTCCCTCTCCCTGACGCAGCTGTTCCCTGGCCAAAGAGAGCGCCGCTTCGCTCTGATTTAACTTCTCTTCCTGACCGGCAAGTTCCATCCAGCCTGCATTTAACTGCGCCTCTCCGTCAGAAAGCACCTGTTCCTGCGCGGAGAGTTCCGCCTCCGCCTGAGCCAGGGCTTCCCAGCCGGAGTCTAATTCTGACTCCGCCTCCACCAGCTGTCCTTTTTGTTCCTCCAGCGCTTCCCGGGCCGCCGCCAGCTGACTGATCCCCTGATCGTAAGCCTCCACCCTGGACTTTAATCCGGTCAGCTGCTCTTCCAGTGCACTCTTCTGTTCTTCCAGACCGGCCAGCTGTTCTTTTAACTGCTCCAGCTGCTGCGTATCCTCCGGAGGAAGCGCTTCGATTTCCTTCTTTACGTCTTCTATCTGGCTTTCCAGGCCGGTTATCTGCTGTTCCAGAACAGGAATCGCCGCCCTGGCTTCCTCAATCTGAGGCGCCATCTGAGAAAGCTTTTCCTCCTGCTCTGCCAGTACGTTTTCTGCCTGGGCAAGCGCTTCTTTTCCCGCCTCCAGTTCTTCCTGCTTTCCCTGAAGTATTTTTTTGTTTTCTTCCAGTTCTGTCTTACCCGCTTCCAGTGCTTCCCTTCCGGCCGCAAGCTCTTCCTGTTTCTCGGTCAGAGTTTCTGTGGCCTGGGAAAGCTGCTCTCTTCCGCTGGCCACCTGACCGCTTCCGGAAGTAATCTGCTCCCTGGCCTGGGAAAGCTGCTGTTCACTGGCTTCTATCTGGCTCTTCCCGTCTTTGAGTGCCTGCTGGCCTTCCAGAAGCTGTGCTCTGCTGTCTGCCAGAATCTGCCTGTTTTCCTCCAGCTCTTCCTTCCCGTCTGTCAGCTCCTGCCATCCGTCATCCAGCTGTGCCCGGGCACCGGAAAGCTGCGTTCTGGCATCTTCAACCTGTCTCTCTCCATCCGCAATCTGATCCTCCGCCTCTTTCTTCACATCAGCATAACGGATCTCACACCTTTCGCCGGCAATCGCTTCCACTTGCTCCTGAAGGACATCAATCCGGTCCGTATAATCGTCGGAATAACAGATTTCCTCTGAGGCTCCTTCCGCTCTTATGTACAATTCTGTATAGATATCCAGAGAGAAATCTTCCGGTCTGATAAAAGCGAAACCGCTCACATTGCCATTTCCAATGGAAGTGCTTCCCCGGTCGAGACTCAGATAAAAAGGACTGCTTCCGGCGCCCACGATCTCAAACTGAGAGAAAGCAAGCGTATCTTCCAGGTCTGATTCTGTTCCGCTTTTCAAAGTCAGGGTATCTCCTATTTCATATCCCTGATTTTCCAGAAACTGGTCATCTACAAAAATCTCACCGCTGCGTTCCGGCAGCCTTCCTTCTTTTACCGTAACCAGATTCATCTTTTCCGTCAGAGCCATCAGCTTAAGTACCTGCTGAGATTCCTCACCCTCACAGAAAACATCCGCAGAATAAGAAGCCTCCGCCTCCTGAACCCCGGGAAGCTGCTCCACCTCTTTTACATCCTCTTCTGTCAGTCCCAGCGTGCCCATCACCCGTACATCCATCAGGCGGCTTTCATCATAAAAGGCATCCGCTGAAAGTTTCATATCCGGACTGGCCGCCCGGATCCCGGAGAGAAATGCCACGCCCAGACCTGCGATCAGCAGAATGGAGAGAAAACGGTTTTTTGTCTTTTTTACTTCCTGCAAAAAATCTTTCAACAACATATGTTTTTTCATAAGCATCTTACCATTCTATCGTTTCCACCGGAACCGGATGATCATTTACCGCGACAGAACTTACCTTTCCGTTCTTTATCTTGATGACCCGATCCGCCATAGGTGTGATCGCCGAATTGTGTGTGATAACTATGACTGTCATCCCCCGTTCTCTGCAGGTATCCTGCAAAAGCTTCAGAATCGCCTTCCCCGTATTGTAGTCCAGAGCTCCCGTTGGCTCATCACAGAGCAGAAGCTTGGGGTTTTTAGCCAGAGCCCGGGCGATCGCCACTCTCTGCTGTTCTCCTCCGGAAAGCTGAGCCGGGAAATTATCCAGCCGTTCCCCCAGTCCCACTTCCTCAAGAACGGTTTTCGCATCCAGCGGATCTTTACAGATCTGAATCGCCAGTTCCACGTTTTCCAGGGCAGTCAGATTTTGAACCAGGTTGTAAAACTGAAAAACGAAACCGATCTCGTTTCTCCGGTAGGCAGTCAGACGTGTCCCCCGATAGCCTGCAATATCTTCCCCGTCTACCAGTACCTGCCCTTCATCGCAGCTGTCCATTCCTCCTAAAATATTAAGAACGGTAGTCTTTCCTGCGCCGCTGGGACCCACTACCACCGCGAACTCTCCCTTCTCAATCTCAAATTCCACGCCGTCCACCGCATGGATCGTTACTTCCCCCATCCGGTAGCTTTTTCTCACTCCGTGCAGTTCTACGATATTTTTTCCCATTGTCCACCTCGTTATAATCCCAGATTTTCTACTTCCCTCTCCATATATCCTTCCAGCTTTTTCTTCAGTTCCCTGTGGCAGGACAGTTCCAGCGGCTCATCGAGTGCCAGGATCATGCCTGCCGCTTCTCCTGCCTTCTTCAAAAGATCGGAATCCCGGTAAATATCTCCGATAGAAAATTCCAGAAGACCGCTCTGCCTGAATCCGAAAAGATCTCCCGGTCCCCGAAGTTTTAAATCTTCAGCCGCGATCGCAAAACCATCGTTCGATTTGTTCAAAATTTCCAGCCGGCTCTTTTTCTTTTCATCTTCTTTTCCCTGAACAAAAATACAGTAAGACTGATCTTTCCCCCGCCCTACCCGGCCGCGGAGCTGGTGAAGCTGAGCCAGGCCAAAACGCTCGGCATTTTCAATCATCATAACTGTGGCATTCGGCACATTGACCCCCACCTCCACCACTGTAGTTGAAACTAAAATCTGAATCTCACCGGCTGCAAAAGCTTCCATGATTTCCTGTTTCACCGCCGGCCGCATCTGGCCGTGAAGAGCCTCAATCCGGATCTCTTCCGGGAAGATTCCTCTTAATTTCTCCCGGTAGTCCAGCACATTCTCCGCATCCAGCCCTTCACTTTCTTCCACCATGGGACAGATCACATAAACCTGATGGCCGGCCCGGATCTCCTTTTCCATAAACCGGTAGGCAGCCGGCCGATAACCGGGTCCTACCACACAGTTTTTAATGGGCAGCCTCCGCGCCGGAAGCTCATCGATCACTGAAATGTCAAGATCGCCATAGAGAATAATCGCCAGCGTCCGGGGAATCGGTGTTGCACTCATCACCAGCACATTTGGGAATTCTCCTTTCCCCGTCAGCTGTTCTCTCTGGTTTACTCCGAAACGGTGCTGTTCATCTGTGATGACAAGGGTAAGATGATCGTAATCCACCGCCGCCTGAATAAGGGCATGCGTTCCGACGATCATCCGGGAAAGCCCCAGAGAAATCCTCTCATTTGCCCTGCGCTTTTCCTTTTGACTCATGGAACCGGTCAGAAGAACAGGGCGATACTCTTCCAGAAGATCATTTTCATCCAGAAGGCTGCACAGTGCCTGATAATGCTGATTGGCCAGCACTTCGGTGGGAACCATCAGTGCGCTCTGGCAACCGTTTTCCGCCGTCATGATCATGGCCAGAAAAGCCAAGATCGTTTTTCCGGAACCCACATCTCCCTGTACCAGCCGTGCCATCCGTTTTGAACTCTTCAGATCATTTTCAATTTCACTCCAGACTTTCTGCTGCGCCCGGGTCATCTGATAGGGAAGCGAAGCTGCCACTTCTTCTGTCTTCCAGACTGCCTCCATCGGACAGGGACTCTCCATCCCTTCTGCCTTCTCCTTCATCCGGCGCAGCGCCAGAATAAAAAGAAAGAACTCATCAAAAGCCAGCCGGTCTCTGGCCGCCAGAAAGCTTTCCATATTTCGCGGGAAATGAATCTGACGAACTGCAAAATTAGATTCGGCCAGTTTATACTCCATCCGGATCTCCTCCGGCAGATATTCTTTTCTCTCCGGCTCCTCTTCCAGGATCTGTGCAACCAGCTTTGTCACCATCTTGTTGGTCAGACCTGCCGTCAGGCCGTAAACAGGCTGCATGGCATGCAGTTTCTCCTGATAAGATGCCGGTGTGAAAATTTCCGGCTGTTCCAGAACAAAACGTCCCCCTTTTTCCACCGCCAGCCCCCGCAGGATAAACCGGCTTCCTTTTTTTAATGTGGTGCGCAGATAAGGCATGTTGAACCAGTTTACTGTAAGTGTGCCGCTCTCATCCCGGACCCGCGCCGTTACAATGCTCTTTTTCGCTCCCAGGCTCTTCACGCTGGCCTGGACAACAGCTGCGGATACCGCCTGCTTCTCTCCCGCGGTAAGCTCGCTTATCTGCACCGGCTCCCGGTAAATATCGTAGTCTCTGGGATAATAGCCAAGCAGCTGCTCTTTTGTATAAATTCCCAGCCGTGCGAACAGTTTTTCTGTCTTTTCCCCCACGCCTTTCAGCGCCCGCAGTGACGTTTCTGCCTTCATCTGCTGCTCCTCTAATCTGAAAAACGGTGCTGCACTGGACAGACTTCTGCCTGTCCATTACACCACCCTCTCATTGTTTCTTTTTTATTCTTTTACTCTACGGAGATCAGACAGTAATAAATCGGCTGTCCTCCGTCATTTACTTCGATATCACAGTCGGGATAAGCTTCTTCCAGATCTGCCGCCAGAGCTTCTGCTTCCTCTGCGGAGAAGTCCTCCCCATAATAAATGCTGATCAGCTCTGCCTCTTCATGCATCATACAGTCCACAGTTTCCCGTGCCACTGCGCGCACTTCCGTACCCACAGCCAGGATTCCGTGATCTCCCAGCCCCATAATATCTCCCTGATGGATTTCTTTATCGTCAATCTTTGTGTCCCGCACTGCATAGGTCACCTGCCCGGTACGCACCTGGCCGATCGCCTCCGTCATTTCTTCCAGGTTCTCCTCCGGAGTCCGTTCCGGAACAAAACTGATGACTGCAGTGATCCCCTGGGGAACCGTCTTCGTGGGAACCACAATGATGTTCTTATCTTTTGTCAGGTCTCTCGCCTGATTAGCTGCCAGAATGATATTTTTATTATTGGGCAGAATGTAAATATTCTTTGCCGGAACCATGGAAATGGCATTTAACATATCCTCCGTGGAGGGATTCATCGTCTGTCCCCCTTCGATCAGATAGTCCACACCCAGTCCCCGGAATATCTCACCGATTCCGTCCCCCACAGAAACAGCAATAAAACCATTTTCTTTTTCAGGAACGGCCGTTTTCTGCTGGGCTGCCATCTTTTCCGCATCCTTGATCAGCTTCTCCTGATGCTCTTCCCGCATATTGTCAATCTTGATTCTGGAAAGAGAACCGTAGGTCAGAGCTCTCTGGATAGCCAGACCCGGATCATTGGTATGTACGTGGATCTTGACAATCTCATCATCCGCCACACACACAATCGAATCTCCGATAGAACTCAAATAACCCTTAAAATCCAGTTCATCCTGCATATGGAAAGCTTTGTTCAGCACAATAATAAATTCCGTACAGTATCCAAAGCGAATATCCGCTTCTGCCTGAGGGGAAATCCGGGTAACTCCGCCTCCGGCGGCAGTCTGAGCATCAAAAGTCAGATCGATCTCTTTGCCCAGGAATGCATCGAAAGCGCCTTCCAAAACTGTTACCAGTCCCTGCCCGCCGGAATCAACCACTCCGGCCTCTTTCAGTACCGGCAGCATCTCCGGTGTTCTCTGCAGCACAGCGTTGGCCTCTGCGATTACATCCTCAAAAAATACCTGCAGATCCTCACAGTCCTCTGCCAGCTCCGCCGCTTTCAGGGCCGCGCCCTTTGCCACGGTGAGGATGGTTCCCTCCTTCGGCTTCATAACTGCTTTGTAAGCGGTCTCCACCGCCTTTTCAAAAGCTGCCGCCAGGATCATGGTATCCAGCTCCTCGTAATCACGGATTCCTTTGGAGAAGCCGCGCAGCAGCTGGGAAAGGATAACACCGGAGTTTCCCCTGGCTCCCCGCAGAGATCCGGAGGAGATGGCCTTGGCCAGATTTTCCATGGACAGGCTCTCCATTCCGTTCACTTCTTTTACCGCAGACATGATCGTAAGCGTCATGTTCGTACCGGTATCTCCGTCCGGAACCGGGAACACATTCAGTTCATTGATCCATTCTTTTTTTACTTCCAGATTCTTGGCACCGGCCAGAAACATTTTGGCCAGCATCCTGGCATCTATTGTATTTACCACAACAGGCTCCTCCTTCATTAATCAATCACCCGGACACCTTCTACCAGAATATTGATATGCTCAATTTCCATACCGGTAAAAGATTCCAGTTTATATTTTACATTGTCGATCAGGTTGTCTGCCACAGCGGAAATGCTGACGCCATAAGCGACAATCACATGAAAATCCAATGAAATCTTATTCTCCCTCACGGAAACATTGATTCCGTGCTTCAGGCTCTCTCTGCGAAGCAGCTTGACCAGGCCGTCCTTCATGTTGACCGCTGCCATACCAACGATACCAAAACACTCCACCGCAACACTCCCGGCATAAGTAGCAATTACATCCGTGCTGATGGTCACTTCACCCAATCCTGTATTCATACGCCCTTTCATTCGGACACCTCCAATTCTGACTCGTTTCTGCTATGTAACGAGACTTCGTTGGTAGTATTATAACCTGTTTCTCCGGAAAATGAAATAATAATTTGAATTTTTTGTAATTTTACTTGCAAAACGGAAGAAGTTCTGCTAGAATAACTATTGTTGCGAGTCTGAGGAATCCACTCAAGACTTATTCTAGCGTCAAGGAGGTGCAATCATGGCAAAGTGTGCAATTTGTGAAAAAGCTGCTCATTTCGGAAATAACGTGAGTCATTCTCATAGAAGATCCAACAGAATGTGGAAATCCAACGTAAAATCTGTAAGAGTTAAAGTAAACGGCGCCGCAAAGAGAATGTATGTATGTACTTCTTGTCTCAAGTCCGGCAAAGTTGAAAGAGCATAAGAATGAATTTAAAGGGAGGCTTTTCAAGCCTCTCTTTTTTGTGCATTCTTAAAAAGACGATGCCCGGCTGTAAAATTCAGGCATCGTCTTTTTTCCTATCCTTCCATCCGGCGGCGGATCGCCAGAATAAAGTCGCGGCTGTTTAATACTTTCGGATCCGGAAGGCTGGTGATAAGAGCCAGGTCTTTCGTCATCTCGCCCTCCTCAATGGTCTGCACCGTAGCTTTCTCCAGGCGGTCTGCAAAATCCATCAGTTCCTGATTCTGATCCAGCTCTCCTCTCTTTCTGAGAGCTCCTGTCCAGGCAAAAATAGTTGCCACGGAATTGGTCGAAGTCTCTTCCCCTTTTAAATGTTTATAATAATGACGCTGTACGGTTCCGTGCGCAGCT
>OLQH01001507.1_pt1 | contig 17654 bp, 18 predicted proteins | sample 1672671 | NCBI WGS metagenome assembly OLQH01 (sample SAMEA3136712, study PRJEB25190) | human gut metagenome
CCATATGATCATCATCCATTTTGTATTTTTTAAACAGTTTATAAGCCACCACTAAAATAATAGGCTTTAACAACTCTAATAAAATCAAGTAATCGTCATCACAAGGAAAGATAAATTGGAAAATAATATTATTGATAAAGATGTATATGGATTCAGCCAATTGCGTCATAACATAAGAAAAAATAATATAATATATCTTTTTAAAGACATTTCCCTTTAACATGATAAACATTAAACAACCCAAAATACTATATTCCAGTTCAATTGAATACACCTGATAATAGGTAAGTTCATATAAATTATAAATCATGAAAAGTATTACAAAAACAACATAAATACCACGTATTTTCTTATGTTTTAGCTCCATAGATAATTTCGGGAAAAAATACATATATAAAAAGCTGCTTAAATTTACGATGCTGATAAGAATAGTTATCAAAAAATCATATTCCATAATTCTGTCCACCTTTTGCATATAATAGCACATAATAGTACAAAATTACAGATTAAAACAATTTTAGTTTATAACTGCCACGTGATTATTGTATTTTTTTCATCTTCACATTACTTTTTGTGATAATGTGACTTATATTAAAGCTTGCCTTGTTCTTAGAAAAGTTTGTTTTTGTTACAATTGTATACTTGTCACTATACAATTTTCTTAAATTATAAGCAGTTCCTTTTACTGAACTTACTTTACTATTTTTTATATTAGCTGTTGCTTTGAAATCATATTGCACATATTTGGATGATGTATAATAGACCTTTAAATTTTTCCATATTTTATTTTTACCAGCGCGGTCGGAAAGAACCTGTTCATAATCTATAACACTACTTACATGTTTCATCATTTGTCTTGTTACCTTTTCAGGATTATTTTTAAAATCCTTATGTTTGCTTAGAATATAAGAATTTATCTCTTGTCCTTTATCATTTTGAAAACTATAAGTGGAAGTCGATTCATAAAAATCACTAAACATCTGTATCTCTTCATCATAATCACTTGTTGTGTCTTTAGCTTCAATTTTCAAGCATGTAAAAGATAATAGAATTCCTAAACATAATATAATTTTTTTCATATTTACCTCACTTATCCTTTCCCTTATCTATAACAAAATACATAAGCTTTTGCTCATTATGGAGAGTGGAATCGCGTTATTTTCAACGTAGAACAAAAAGATGTAGAAACTGCTAAAAAAGCAAATTTAGATACTGTCTTACCTTTGCCATCTTTAGGACAGATCATGGTAAAAAATCAAGATGGCTATGCCCAAATTGGAGAAGTTTCTCAATATACAAAAGAAGCCATGGACTTGTTTCACTTAGAACTATTAGATGGCAGCTATCCGCAAAAGAACAATGATATCATCATCGAGGCCGATGTGTTGAGCTATTTAGGTTATTCCTATCAGCTTCATCAATCGATACAGCTGTTGTTAAGTGATGGAAAAATGCATAAGTTTTATCTCACAGGAATCATAAAGCCCTATCGCTCGATGTGGAATGTACAAGACAGCAATTCTTTATCCGCTGCTTTTGTCAAAGCGAAAGGTAGTCTTTCTTCCTTATGGTTAAAAGATGTACGCGTAAACGAAGACTATCCTTCCATACCAGGTGTTTCTGCTATCAATACCTATGCTTATGATAATATGGTTTGGTTAAATGGCAATAGCAGTCGTTTCTTAATAGGGATGATGTTTGCGTTGTGTATGATTCTTGTATTTATGTATTTCATTATTCGAGATATTCTTATGAGTTATGAAAAAGAAGATCACATCCTAAAACAATTGGGAGCATCGCGTAAGCAAATACGATGGATTCGCTTTTGGTTTTTCATCTATCTCTTGCGTCTGCCAATTCTTTGTGCCTATTTGCTATATTATGGAGGCAGTGCCTTAGGAAGTGATCTATTAAATGATGCACTACACATTGAAGTTGTTGCTTCTTGGTACGTTGGTGGTATTTTTCTACTTGGTTTGTTGCTAACCATCCTACTCGCCAATTTATTGACGAATCGCAAACAAGAAAAAATGATAAAGAAAACACATATACATAAGCTGACGATACGCCATCCATGGAAAAAGATCACGCCATGGCGCTTGGCTTGGCGAAATCTTACTACATTATCGCATCACACTGTTATTATCATAGTATTGCATGTAATCGTCTTAAGTACCTTCCTCCTATGCATACAAACACAAGCAAATGCCTATATGCAATGGCAAGACTATCAAAAGCGACGAGGAATTGGCGATTATCGTGCTTCTTTCAACGTAAATCCAGAATCAAAAAAGATACGTGAACTTGATATAACAGGACTTAAGAGCATCCCCCATGTAACAAGTGTACGCGCCTTTCACATACGCAGTGATATAAAAATAAGCTATGCCAATATGCAACAAGAAACTTGTTTAAAAGATTATCAAACATATTATCACTATACAAATGTTATTCCTGACACTCATAATACCTATGCCACCCTCATTGCTATCAATGAGGATACAACCGTGATACCCATCATGCGAAAATATCTAAACTTTGATGAAAAAGCCTTTTTAAACGGTGATTTAGCGATTATAAATACGGAAGCTTTTATCTTTAAAAAAAATACTGGCAGTGAAAATGGATATTCAACAACGGATTACTTACTGGCAGATGGTACCAGAGAACAGGCAAAACAGGATGGTGGTAACTATCATGAAATTCAATATATCCATAAAGGTACGATGTTAACATTGACAGGAAAACATACCATGAAGATGAAAGTATTACCTATGAAAAATAAGTTTTCTGATATGGTGGATGCGCTTGGCGAAGATAGTGGAATTCCATTTACCATCTTTCTTAGTGAAAAGGGGTATGCTAACATCATGGGGGAACATCTTGGTTATCAATCACTTGTCGCTGAAACAGATAAAAAAGCCGATTATCATCATACCGATCAACAAGTCATGAACATTCTTAGTCGTTATGGTGATTTGCACATCACTAACTCTCGTTTAGAGGAAGAAATCCATCAACAAAAATTCTTACAAACGGTTCTGCTTTATGGTGTTATAGAAGTGTTCATCTGTTTTCTATGGCTGTTATTACTGTCAAATCAATATCGTTTGCATCAGACTTATTTGGATGTAGAACACAAACTTTTACGCATACTAGGTGTAAGTAAATTCTATCTCTTATGCACTGCCTTTTTAGAAGCTATTGTACAAGCTATTATTTCTTTGATTATCACCGCTTGCCTGTATTGGCTGTATGAGAAAATTTATCACCCATTAACAACATTAGGTGCCCCTAGCAGTCCTTATTATTTACCGGCCTCTTTGATATGGCACCACCATGTTCCATTGCTATGCATCCTGCTCATTAGCTTTTTAAGTTTATCCATCTTATTAAAAGGGAAAGTAGGACAAGAAAAAGGAAGGGATTCTAATGAAATTGCTTGAAGTAAAACATGTTCATAAATGCTATGCGAATACAAGAAGAGTGAGTGAAGTTTTACATGATTTAAGTTTTGCTGCTGAAGAAGGAAGCTTTACTGCCATCATGGGGAAAAGTGGTTCTGGTAAAAGCACTTTGTTAAACTGTATCGCTTCTTTGCTTCCTATTGACAGTGGCTCCATCTTAGTAAAAGGACAGGATATCACCGCTTTTTCCCGCAAACAGCGAGAAGTGTATCGTCGTGAGGATATCGGCATCGTCTTTCAGGATTTTGCGTTATTACCTTTTCATTGTGTCTTGGAAAATATTTTATTACCACTGCATTTAGCAAAGAAAGCAGTAGATCAAGCGCATGTGGAAATGCTTTTACAAGCATTGGACATTGCCCAGTTAACCACAGCATTGCCCCAAGAACTATCCGGTGGTGAACAACAACGTGTCGCGATTGCCAGAGCCTTCGTGCATCAGCCAAAGCTCTTGTTGATGGATGAACCAACCGGAAATTTAGATAGTGAAAACACACATATCCTTATGGAAATGTTAAAAGAACTGCATGAAAAGCAGAAAACAACCATTCTGTTAGTCACTCATGATCGTGATGTAGCCGCTTATGCAGAACGCACATTGCTTTTACAGGATGGTAAGTTTATTGAAAAGTGCGATAATCACTAAGATGCAGAAAGAGCGCTACCATAAGGAAGGCTAAAATAAAAGACATCCGTATAGATTTTATTATCGTATCTATTCTTGATGTCTTTTTTGTTTAAATTGTATATGATGATAAAAGAAGGCAAAAGACTTTGCTTTTTGCAAACTGCCTATAGAGTAAATTAAATTTTAGTAGCTTACTTAAAATTAAAATATATAAAGCATATGGATTGGTTTTGTAACTCTTTGTGATACAGCAAATTGTGGGTTAATCATCCTCATCATAATTGATAAAGCTTGCTGTTTTTGCATCCGCATAAGATTTAAACTTCTTAAGTAATGGATGCTGTTTCACACTGTTTAAATCCTGTGAAATCATCGCTGCTAATACTTGAACAAATGGCAGATAGACAAGTGGTGTTAGATCACTCTCTACCATATCCGATAAGGTTAGTATATGATCATCATCTAAATTAGCGGCATTGCTTAACATAAAGGTATGCTCACTCACACTGCGTGTTGCTTGATAAATCTGTTGCACACGATTGCTTGCCGCATCATTGCCATCGATTAATAAAACCGTATAGGATGGTGTCAATTGCAGGTTAGGTCCATGAATATATTCTTCCATTTCCAAAGGCAGTGCCGGAATATGAATAGTTTCTCCACTTTTCAAAGCACCTTCCAGAGCAATGCCATAACCAGCTCCTGCTCCACATACATAAATGCTATGCATAGAACTGAAATCTTTATAATGTTGTTTTACAAATGTTTGTGCCTTATCGATCATCTCTTCATTTAATTTTATAGCCTTTTTTACTTCTTCTAGCTTTTCACTGCGCTTTGTATAAGCAATGGCAAACAGCATCAGATACAATGTCAGTGTTGTAACTCCTTTGGTGACATAGCCGACCAATTCTTCCCCAACACCATAATCGAACACAAGATCTGCATGGTCTTTGATATCATGTTCCACATTGCCGGTTAAGGCAACCCCGGTATATCCTAACGCTCTTATTTTATCTAATGCCGCAATCGCGTTGGTTGAATAGCCACTTTGAGATACTACGATAACCACATCATCATCCGCAATCGCATGTTCATACCAAGTGAATGTATAAGGGGTAGTGATTTTTACTTCCATTTGTAAGGTATGCATCAAAAAGCTGCGAGCACAATGACAAGCATTGTAACTGGAACCACTGGCTACCAGCCATAAACGACGCATCTTTTTTTCTTTGGCATAGTTTACCAGGGGCGCACACAAGGTAGCATAGTCTTCTATATTCTTCATCGCCTGTGCCGGTGTTTCTTTGATGTAATCCATCATTGTCATTTTTTCCATAATCTATCCTTGGGATGTTAATCTCTTACAAGAGGTATTGTTTGATCCCTTTTCCTTTCTTATTTACTAGGGGAAAAGGTGGATTGCTCCACCTTCTTTTTAATAATTCAGTTTACGGTAATAACGGCGGATTTCCATTGGATGACAAGTTTCTTCTTCCATGTGTGCATCAATGCGATTATTGACTGCATGCATAACCAGATGAGAAATATGTGAACGGAATTTAGGAGAAATACCCTTTAATTCGTAGTCCTTGGTATCAATTACCGTATAGTTCTTACAGATACGTGGAATGAAGTTGACAACTCTTTCAGATAAAGAACGCTGTGCATCTTCTCCAACAAAGATCGTAACCGGTGTATCACGTGTAACGATTTCAAACATACCGTGGAAGAATTCCGGTGCTGTGATGGATTTTGTCTTGATCCATAGCTGTTCTTCCCAATAGCACATAGCATAAGAATACGTAGCTCCCCACTGATTGCCGGCACCGACGAAGTAATGCAATTCATCGTTCCAATGTTTCTTCGCAAATTCTTTTCCAAAGTCATCCGCTTTCTTTTCTACTTCTACCAACGCAACAGCTAAATATTTTTCAAATTCTTCATACATGCGTTCATAATCTGCAAATTCGCCATTGTTAAACATGAAGCGATCCGCAACCATGAAGAATTTCAGTTGTTCATTTGCTGAGTAAGCAATTTCATAATCGACCATTTTTGCTAATTCTGTAGTATCGATATCAATAAAGCCTAAGACTTTCGCACCGGCATCCTGTGCTTTTTTTACTGCCTGTACTACTTCAATCGTACTTCCGGTTACACTGGATGTGATGACGATGGTTCCCTTTCCAATACGTTTATTTCCTGTTGTTAGATATTCTGCGGCATTTTCTGCCCATGTTTCAATCGCAGACATCTCTTTCATATGCACAGTTGCCTGCATACTGCTTGCCCATGTTCCACCAATGCCTAACCAGCAAATATTCGTATAACCTTCTTTACAAATCCCATCTACGATCTCATTGATCTTTCCACGCAGAGCCAAAGCTCCATTTACACTATCAATCTGTGCTTGTTCATTAAATTTTAACATTTCCATTTCCTCTCCTTATTTTTTAACCTAAGAATCCAAAGAATGCGCCTGCCAGACCTAAGACAGCCATTAACAGCAGAATCGTCGTTGTTTTAAAGTTTTTACGTAACAGGAAGAATACCACGAAGGTAAATGCCAATGGCAATAAGCCCGGCATGATACCATTACAAATATCCCCGATTGTTGTTGCTTCATCACCGCTACCAATCGCAATCGGTATATTGATAGATACGTTTTCCGCCGTCATACCACCAATAACCATCAGACCCAAAACAGCAGCGCCATAAGTTAAGCTTTCCATCAGACCGCTTTTTTCAATCTTCGTTAAGAATTCAGCTCCCAGTTTATAACCGGCATTCATTAAGAAGAAACGTAAGCCCTGTGCCGGAATATTAAATACCAGCAGGAATAGGATTGGTCCTAAGATATTGCCTTGACGTGCTAAGGAAATACCAATACCGGTTGCAATGATACGTAAAGTTCCCCATATAAAGCTGTCACCAATACCGGCTAATGGTCCCATTAAGGCAATCTTAATATTATTGATACTGGAAGTATCGAAGTTTTCTTCTGTAGCATTTTGTTCTTCCATCGCTGTAGAAATACCTAACAGCAAGGTTGATAAATGTGGTGTTGTGTTAAAGAATTCCAGATGACGTTTCAGCGCTTCTGCACGTTCTTCATCTGTTTTATATAATTTGTTAATGATTGGAATCAACGCATAACAATAAGGCAGATTCGCCTGTCGCTCATAATTCCATGACCATTCCATAGACAAGGAACGAAGGGCTACTTTATTTAGATCTTTTTTTGTAATCATACTATTTTCTTTTACCGTATTAGAAGTCATCATCTTCATCTCCTTCACTCACACCGGCTGTTTCCACCGCATGCTTATTCTGATTTTTAATTTGGACAAGGACAATTGCCACGATAGCACCAAAGATGGCAATACCGGTTACCGGAATCTTCAAATATGTGCTTAACGCAAAGCCCAAGAAGAAGAAACAAGCAACATTCTTGTTCATGATCATCTGCATCAATAAGCCAAAACCAATTGCAGGTAACAGACCCATTGTCAGTTCTAAGCCTTTTTGTACCCATGCTGGAATCATATCCAGAATGCCCTGAATGACAGGACTACCTAAATAGAAGCTGACACCGACGATCACACCGATGATCAAATTGACACCAAAGAATCCACCTAACAGATGCATTCTTTCAACACCCTTATAATTACCAACAGCGGCATATTTATCTGCTTTATGCACAAACATCGGTAAAATGAAGACCATGCTTAAATTCTTAAAAATCAAAACCAGACTGGCAATTGGAAGACCTAATGCCAAGGCTGCCTCAGCACCGGTTCCGGTAGTGATGGCAAATGCCGTACCTAATACGGTTCCACTGATCATTTCCGGTGGAATGGATGCACCTACAGAGAATGCGCCCATAAAGGCAAGCTCCAATGTAGCTCCCAGAGTTACTCCCATTGAAATATCCCCTAATACGATGCCTGTCAATGTTCCCATCACCAACGGTCTGGATAACAAACAGGTACCAAATAAATATTCTGCATTACCAAGCATTGCGACCAATGCAAGTAAGATTGCTTGTAGCATTGTGTAAAACCCTCCTCTTTCTCAAATAGTTTCATGATTATGTTTCTTTATGCGGTTCGCTTTAACCTTCGATAGATTTGTGTTTCTTATGCGATTTTATAATACATTTTCCGCATGCACTTTCGCATCATTAGGAACCATGCGAATTTCCACTTCGATTCCTTTGTCTACTAATTCTTTCAGTAAGGTTGTTTCTTCTTCTGTCACATTGATTGCCTTACTGATATTTCTTGTGTTCTCTTTTGCTTTCGTGCCACCTAAATTCACAGACTTGATGACATTTGTTTCTGTTGCGAAACGATAAGCATCTTGAATTGATTCCACAACGATAAACAGTTTGTATTTATCTGTAACACCACTATTCACCGCTGCAATGCCATCTTCCACACTTTTCATAACCAGCTTAACACCTTGTGGTTTGGCCATCTTAATGGTTGTCTTACGTAATTCATCCTTCATGACATCATCATTCGCAATCAGGATACAGTCAGCGCCTAATGCACTCGTCCAGGAAAATGCCACCTGTCCATGTAATAGTCGGTGGTCAACGCGTAAACATTTAATCATCTTACTTCACCTCTTTCTAAAATTCATCATCTTCCTCAGCTTTTAAATCATCCGCTGCCAGGAAGGTAATGCCGTCTTGGGCATTCTTTACGATACTGTCTTTGACCTGCGCATCAATCACTTGCGGACAGGATAACAGAATATCCATGGCCAAATTCATATTCATTCCGCTGAATACCTTCACATTGTGATGCACACACAGCTGCGATAAGGCTGTATGAACGCTGCCGCCTTTGATATCGCAGAGAATGACAAATTCCATCTGTGGATTTGTTGCAATGCGCTCTTTCAGCTTGTTCATAAAGTCATTTGGATTTTCTCCCGGAAACAGACAGTAGGTTTCTACATCCTGCGTCAGCTCTTCGCCGATAATCATACGCAGGGAGTTTAATAATCCTTCCGCCAGCTTTCCATGGGATGCGAGAATCACTTGTCGCATACTCATCAGCTCCCTTCACTTACTAACTAGCAAAAAGCGTGCCAACTTGGAATTTTCCATGTTAAACACGCTTTTTTCGCTTTTTTTCTTAATTATTCTTCACGTAGTCGAAGATATAGCCAATCTCTTCCACCGGTATTTCGACGCTATAGTAATTTTCAACGACGCTAAACGCTTTTTTCACCGATTTGATAAACGCTATTTCTTTTTCCGCAAAATCTTCTACATTCGTATACGTTTCAATGCTCTTTCTGGTAACCAGACGTTCAATCAAGCAACAGACATGCACATACAAGCCTACACAAGTATTATTCGTCAAGCGAACCTGCAAATCATTTTGCAGCTTATCAATGGCATCGGCGACATGTTCTAATAGCTTGCTAGGATTTAAGATCGTCAGATTGTTCATGATATTACTTAACGAGAAGTTCTTTAAGATATTTTGTTGGAAGGTCTTCATTTCACTGTCACTGATGTAATCCTTAAAATAATCGTGCAGCTCATCCAAGGTATCGTTGATAATTAAATCCTCGATTGGTATAAAGCGGATGTCAGGTATATTAGGATTCAGTGTTCCAACAATGCAGATGACTTCGTAATTTTCAAAGAAGGCATCGTGCAGCTGTTTTTCCAATAAGGTATTGTAATCATACGTATAGACATGAATCGGTAAGTCGCATGGTAAGGAATCCACCAGAATCTTTTTCAGCTTTTCGGCAGTTCCCATACCGCTGGCACAGGAACAGAGAATGACCTTTTCGCGATTCTTATGTTCCACGATATGATAATTGGCACTACTGTAATCAACGGCAGTTTCAAAGATTTCTTTCATCGGCGTATTGGAGATAATACCCTGCCCGATTTCCAGTGCTAAACGTGTCGTGACATTGTTCATGATGCCAATGCTGGCATTGGATACTTCTAATCCTTTATAGATTTCTTCCAAAGAACCCATATCAACCAGTAAAAATAATTCTTCATATTGCGGAATTTTTGCCAAATAGCGATTTAGCTGTTCAATGATCTGTGTGGAACTAAGCTGTAACGGCATATCCATAGCATCAAACACATAACGCCCTAACAGTTTATTCGCTGCATCGGCCATACTGCTGGCTGTACTGAAACCATGGGCAATAATGATACCGATACGTTTATTCAAATCTGTAATACGATTTAATTTCTTTAGATTTAATGCCAGCACAGAAGTAAACATCGCATCAAATTCCATATCCAAATTTACGGTAAGATTTTCTACGATTTCCTGCGCAATCGCATATTCTCGATGCCATTCGCTCTTTATATAGGAAAGCAATTGTTTGACGTGTTTTTTTTCTTGCTCCAGCCAATTGTTCATTTCTAACAGGTTGCGGCTGTAATCATCAATATAGGAAGCGATGGCAATTACATCATTATTCACAAATTTAAAACCATAACGTGAACTCAGCATATCAAAGATATTGGAAACGATACCTTGCAGATATTCATTCTTACGAATGGTCTTTTTCTTTTGAAAGACGATGGTTTCCTGATACTCATCAATGCTTTGACATGCCGTTTTTAAGAATAAATCACTGTTTTCTCTTGCATCATAAGCTTTCAACAGTTCTTCATTGCATTTTAGAATGGCGCGCTCATGCGATACGAATTTTGCCAGTTCATGTACAGAGATGAGCTTTTGTTCCGTCATGGATGGCACATTCATCTTCGGCTCTTTCAAGGTTTCCGGCAGATTATATGCCCGTATTTCTAAGCGATCCTTGTTGGGATCTGCATGAAATAACGCGTTGACACAGCTTGCTTGAATCGCATTTTTTAATTCTCCGATATTGGCATTGAAAGTTGTTGATAATAAGGTTTGATAGACAAGGGTAGAAAGATAGATAGATTTATGGATACGCGTTTCTTCTGCCGCAAAGATGGAGTGAATGAGCTGTAGACGCTCATGCGTGCCACGCTCTTCTAAGGAAGGAATCGTGATAATCATCGGAATACGGCGCAGCAAGGTTTTTAATAATACCTCTTCTGGTTTTTCCGTTGTCGCAAAGATTAAACGTAAAGAAGACTGATACCACTTTTCATTATCTCCCACCATGTGATAAATGCCCTTATCCATAAATAAGAAGAGCTTTTCCTGACATTCCGGTGGCAGGCAATGCACCTCATCCAAGAAGAGCACACCGCCTTCTGCCAGTTTGATAAGACCGGGATTATCCTTATCCGCACCGGTAAATGCGCCTTTTTTATGACCAAATAGATTCGCCGTTAACAACTCCGGATTATTGGCATATTCGCTACAGTTAACGATGAGAAATTTTTTATCCGCTTCGATCAATTGATGATTTAAGGCATATTCATACATTAACTGTGCCATGAAGCTTTTTCCGGTACCGGTAGGTCCATACAGCAATAAAGGCAGTCCATTTGGCGGATATGATATGGTAGCCTTACATTGATTTACCACATTGGCTAAGCTTTCCTGCGCTCCAATCAGCTTTTCAAAATCTTTCGCTTCCTGTGGCTGCAAGGCTTTTACAAATTCCTTCTTCGATGTGAATTCCTTTTCCTTCAGATGGATAGAAAATAACTTCTCTAATGTCTGCACATCATAAAACAACACCGGACGGGTATTTATTTTAACAAGTTTCCCTTCATTCCATAGCTGGTTTAAATATTGGGATACCATATTACGGCTTAAATGCAACGCTTCACTAATCGCAACTGCATTGCCTGTTTCTGCTAATTCTCTTGTGGTTGCCATAAGGACCTGTTGTCTTACCTTTTCTAACATTACCATCAACCCCTTTTCCATTATTAAGTGTACGAAATTCTCATAGAAAAAGTCAATCAGAAGAATTTGCTTTTTTACGAAAGTTGGCACGCTTTTTGCTAGATATAGATAAGAGGAACTTAGAGGTGATCGTATGAAACAAAATTTAGCAATTCAACAAACGCTTCAACAAAAATATTTATTAACGCAGAAAAATCAGAATGCCTTAGAAGTATTAAAAATGAATCATGAAGAAATCACAAAGCTAGTGTTACAATTTGCGCAACGCAATCCGATGTTTGCCTGTCGCTTTCATCAGGAGAAGGGCTATGAAATGATGGATACCGTACATGCGCCTATCAGCTTAAAGGAAGAGTTGTACTATCAGCTGCACACCTGCAAGACTTCCATACGTGAAGATATTGCCGCCTATCTTATTGAATCCTTAGATGAAAATGGTTATATCAACATCAACGAGGAAGAAGTTGCACACGCTTTTCAAGTAACACTTCAGGAAGTACAGGATGTATTTACGATTCTTCGTACCTTTGAACCAAGTGGAGTCTTTGCCAAAGATGCCGCTGACTCCTTATATTTGCAATGTTTGCATATGGGAAACACCAAAGGGGCATATCTGCTCAAACATCATGCCGATGCCATCTTATCTCATGATCTTTCTTCTATTGCCAAGCAAATGAACTTAACGATCGAAGAGATCAAGGATATTTTACATTCCATCCGCAAATGTCATCCATATCCTTGTGCTCCATACCAAACCCAAACAACAATCAATATAACCCCGGAAGTGGATATCATCGTTGAAGATGAGGAAATTCGCATTGAACCGATTTCCGTCTTTACCCCTTCCCTGCATCAGGAATATGTCAGTGTGATGGAAGAGCATCCACAATTAAAACAATACTTTCAAGAGGCAAGTATTTTTGTCGATATGCTGCATCGCCGCAATGCCTCCTTGCTCATGATCATCAATGAGCTTGTCACCCTTCAAAAAGGCTATTTTCTGTATCATGATGAGCTGCGTCCCTGTACCTTAAAGGATATCGCCCAAAAATTAGGAATGCATGAATCAACTGTTTCCAGAGCCTTGCATCAGAAATATTATCGCTTTGAAGGTGAATGTTATGCTTTTAAACAATTGTTTTCAGCGATGACTTGTCAAGGGGATAGTGCCGATGGAATACGAAAGGCCATCCTTTCTATCATTCGACAGGAAGATAAACACAAACCGTTTTCGGATCAACAATTGGTGATAAAATTATCTGCCATGGATCTTAAGGTTTCACGCAGAACCGTAGCGAAGTATCGAGAACAGTTGCATATCCCCGGTAGTTCACAACGCAAGCTTCGCTAAATCTGTTTTCACAAGATAGCTCAATGACACATTTACAAAAAGGGATGCATAAAAGCAGAAAAACGTGCAAGACTTTCATTAGGTGATGTGGAATGCTGACATGGAAGGATATGGAAACGTTGTATGAACGCTTAGAAGCGGATGATTGTATCGGTGTGTATATTGAAATTAAACAATATGCGCAACACTATTTAAAAGATCGGCAAGAATGCCAAAAGGCCGTAGAAATACTGGACCAAATGCTGTCTGTCATGGATCCATGTATTTGCGTAAGTGAATGGATGCATGGTTCTTTATTCACGTTGTGGAAAACCATATCCTGGACATATATTCATGATATGATCCAGCAACTAGATGATGCTTTTCCACATGTTGCTTTTGCCTTTGGCATTTGTTATCCCAAAGCACAGGAAGAACTATCTACCTTATTTTATAAGTGCCAGCTTGCCGCTATCAAAAGCAAGGATCATGCAAAATATACGACATCTTATGAGCTTTATGATCAATTGCTAGAAAACCGCTTATTACAAGCGGTTTCGACACAGGAAATGGTAGAAAAGGCAATGGCAAAAGGGAATCTGCGTGTTTTTATACAACCAAAAGTTGATCTGGCTACCCAAACCATATGTGGGGGTGAGGCTTTATTGCGTTTATACCATGAAAACCAATGGCTTCCACTATCTGAATGGATGAAAGAAATTCAAAGAAACAGCTTTATTCGCCAGACGGATGTATATGTTTTACATCAGCTTTTTCATATGTTTGCCTTATGTCAGAAACAACAATTCCCCTTACTGCCAATCAGTGTGAATGTCTCTGAAGCAACACTAGAAAATGCACAGGAATATCTCATGGAAGTAAAAAAACTTACAAAAGCTTCTGCACTTTCCAGTAAGCTCTTAGAATTTGAAATCAGTGAAGATATTTTATCAAAAGATAATCAAGCCTTATCCGACTTCTTAACTGTCTTGCACCAGGAAGGATATCCGATTGCCATGGATGACTTTGGCAGTGGCAGTGCTTCCTTAACGATGCTTCCTCATCTTCCCTTTACAAGTATCAAACTTGATCGTTCCTTTTTTCCCCAACCTGCCAATGAAAAAAATAACCTGATGTTACAATCAAGTATACGTATGTTAAAACAATGTGGTTATGGCATTGTTGCGGAAGGTGTCGAAGATGAATGCTATCTGCCTCTATTAAAAGAGGCGCATTGTGATCAGATCCAAGGGCATTATTATTATCAAGCAATGCCAATGTCAGAATACTTGCAGCTATTACGATCATGGGTGTAAAAAAAGAAAATCATCGAGTGTGATTTTCTTTTTTTATTGTTTTAGGCTATTTCGGCAATCTTATCCATGATGAGTTTCCAAGCCAATGCCGTATCTTTTTCAAATGTTTTGGGATCTGCTTGAAAGTTTACGGGCATTGCTTTTTTATAAGGTGTAAAACCTAATCGCAAATACATGGCAATTGCCACATAACTGTTTGTTTGCGTAGTTAAATACAGAGGTTCTGTTACCTGCATAGAGGCATACAACCGAATCGTTTCAATCATTAATGCCTTAGCTATCCCTTTTCTTTGATGATGCTCATCTACACCTACCCAATGCACACGCATTCGTGTATGACCAAAATGCTCGCCTTCCCATACAGAGCTTGTACCGGCAAGCCTTCCGTTTTCATCAACGACCAGCAGCATTTGTTTCTTCACTTTTTCCGGCTGCGATAAAAATGTTTCCTTAAAATATTGCATTCCCTGTGCAAAATTCGCTAACTGACCTAATGCCACATGCAAGCGCACCCAATCTTGACTATAACGCGCATCAAAAGGTATGACTCGATATCCTTCTGCCAAATGGTATTCCATCTTTTCCGGTAGTTCTGTTAGTTCCATTAATACCGGATAATAAGGTATCGTTTTATCTAACGTTGTCATCTGCATCTCCTCCTTATCTAGTTCATATGTATTCTTTACAATAGCATGTTACCTAAAATATAAGGAAAGACCCGAACATAGATTCGAGTCTTATTGTAATTCTATCGTATAGGAATAACGATCTCCTGGATAATAGGAAACCGTATATTCTAACACACGTCCATCATGATCATAAGATACACGCTTACGCACCAGTAAGGCCTCGCCTTTTTTCATTTCTAGCTTTTCGGCAATTTCCTTCGTCGCTGTTACGGCATAAAAGCTTTCCTTACTACGTGATGGCTTGTTTATGTGAAGTTCATCCAGCAATGCATACATACTGCCCTGATAGCGGGTATCATCTAAAGGCAGATTGCGGTCTTTAGAAAAATAGCTGATGAAGTAAACCATTGGTGCCCCATCTCCAGTACGTACACGGGACAGACGATATACTTGTTCCTGCAAAGGACAATGAAATACCTCTGCCACTTCTTTATCTGCTACGGTCATTTCAATATGCACATAGCTAGTGCCAGGCGTAATTCCTCTTTCCAGCATTTCATTCGTAAAGCTTTTGATACCAATCAGTTCTTCTTCAATCTTATTCTGGAATATGACTCTTGTGCCCTTTCCCCTGGCACGTTCTACCAATCCTTCCGTTTCCAATTGGGCAATCGCCTGTCTTGCCGTGATGCGTGATACACCAAAGCGTTTTTGCAGCTGCGCCTCACTTGGAATGGCATCTCCTGGGGCATATTCATTGGATAAGATTTTATCCTTAATAATTTTTTTAATTTAGTTGCGTAGTTGAAGTTCCTTCTATCATAGGTACATATTCTACCTTTTTATATACTTTGCCTCCAACAATTTTTTATGTTTGTACTCTTCTCCTGTAATATATATCTGGCTCTATTGTGTTAATCGTGTTAATTACTATATCTTCCTCAAAAGAAATCATTAAATCAATCATGTTCAAATATGCAAGAGTACTAGTTCGTTCATCAAGACTATCAATTGGTCTTCCTTCACCTTTTAACCGTTTTATTGATGCATCTGAATTTACTGCAACAGCCAATTTGTCGCCAAATCTCTTTGAATACTGAAAAGACTTAATATGACCTAAATGTAGCAAGTCATAACAATCATTAGTAAATACAATTACTTTTCCTTTTTTGTATCCAGGCTGTAACAATATCTTGTACCAAAGAAATATCTACAATCTTGCTAATACTATCAGTGTTTGTCCATTGCTTAAATAAAGCATCAACCAAATCATACTGTCTTAGCACATATGTAAGCTCATTCTCTACCACAAGTTCCCCTACAAGGTTACATACAAAAAGTAAATCACTAATCGAAATATAATCCTCATCATAAAGCACAGAAATCATAGCCAATACAGTATCACCAGCACCAGAGACATTAACAGGATACTTTTCATTTGCATTCTTCTCTATGGTCTTAGTTTTATTTATTATAACATATGCCTGATTTTCCTTTCGTAATAAATGCTTCTCTACAGTCGTTCGACTTCTCCCACTGTTGCCATTCTTTAGAATAAACAACTACTATAGGATAATTATCAACTACAAACCTTCTTAAGATCCAAAACCTTTAAGTTTAACATTATATGACTCACACAAATGTTTAATTATATTTCCTGCATCCTCATTCGCACATTTTCCTATCAATGTAGTATAACTACTAATTCCAGCAACGTCAGCCGCCACATTGGCAGCCCCACCCAAGCGATAATCAACCGATTCTTTATCTACAATTGGAATCTGTATTCCAGTCGATACTTTATTCACCATTCCGTAGATATACTCATCCAGAAAAATATCCCCAATAACAACATTTTTACATACTTTTTTATAACTTTTAGTATCTCATTAATCGTATTCTCCATAGACATCAAAACTTCTTACCTACTTTCTATTATTAATATTCATCACTACTTTTAATTCATATGGAAAAGCACCGATAATCCCAATAACAGGAACCGTATTCTCATTTTGTGTAAAAATCATTAACAACGAAATAAACATATTCCTTGTCATTATCCTTTTTCGTTTCAATAGCACTATATGTCTGCCTACTGATACCAAGAATCTCACACCATGTTGAACATAAATTTCAGAAAGGATTTACCTTGTTGACTCTGGGATGGTCGGATGGATACAGCTTCATTCCCAGTGGCTTCAACCTTCTGTCTTCTGCGAACAAAAGCAACCGCTATCAGGAAGTATCTGCTGCGCTTGACCACTATACAAATGCTTGCAAGGCCTGTAAAGAAAGCATGCTCCGTAAAACAGAGACGGCTGTTTTCCTTATTCAGAGGGCCTTAAATACAGGAATCGGGGCAAACTATGTTCTGGATACCTGGTTTACAATGGAACCAATGCTGTAGGAAGTCCTGAATACAGGCCTTGACGTA
>OLQH01001510.1_pt1 | contig 17563 bp, 16 predicted proteins | sample 1672671 | NCBI WGS metagenome assembly OLQH01 (sample SAMEA3136712, study PRJEB25190) | human gut metagenome
ATCTGCCTCGGCCTCAGCGCGGGCGTCCTCCGCCTTGGCCCGTGCGGTTTGACGACGGCGGGCGACGGTGCGCAGGGCTTCCTGATACAGTTCGTTTTTGGTACGCATAGTGTCTCCTTATGCCGGGGGTCACTCGGACTTTTTCTTGAGGGGGCGGCGGCGGGCAGCGTTTTTGAGGAAGTCGTTGCCGCTGGGGGTCTCGCGGTCTACCCGGATGTTCCGGCTGGCGCCGGCGGCGGCCACCGGAGTGCGCACATCGTGGATATTGCGCAGGCCCTTGGCGTTCCAGGTCTTGAGGATGCTGTTCCAGTACCACAGGTCGCGCTTCGGCCCGGCCTGCACAGCGGCCTCCTGCACCATGGCATCGTCGTAGCCGTAGACCTCATACCACCGGGCGATGGCTTTCCGCCCGCCGAGGGTGAGTTCGCTGTCCGGGATGCCCAGCAGGGAAGCAACATACTGTTCCCGGGTCTGGCGGAGGGCCAGCAACTTGAGGTGGGCGTCGGCCTGTTCGCCGGTCTCCACGCCCTCGGCCCGCCAGACTTTCAGCTCGTGGAGGACGGCGGCCATCGTCCGCTTGCCCCGGCTGGCCACATAGGCCACGCAGAGCATGACGGTCTCGGGGGCAAAGCCCTCCTGCACGTAGAGATTGACCAGCTTTTCCATCTCGCTGTGGGTCAGCGGGCGGGCAAAGCCGGTCTGAGCGCAGTCGATGAGGCTCGAGATCATGGGGTCGGTGCGGCTTGCAGCGGCGATCTCCGCCCAGGTCATGGGGGCAGGAGCAGAGGGCTCTGCTCCCGGCGCGGCGTTCTCGTCGTAGCGCTCGAGAAGCCCCGCACCGGCCCAGAAGGAGAGGGCGCTTTCGGCAGAGATGCGGCTGCGCAGTTTGAGGTCGGCACAAATTTTTTCGGGGTCGGTGACGCCGGTAGCCAGCACATACAGCGCCACCCGGACGTTGTATTCCTCGGCGATGCCCAGCTTGGAAAAGATGAGCTGCGGCACCGGGATGGTGTCGCCCTTGAGCTCTTTGAGACGGTATATCATTGGCTTTCCCCGCTTTCTGCGTCCTCGTCCTTCGGCGGCGGTGACCAGGGCTCACAGTCCAGGATGGAGGGCCGCTGCTTCCAGAGCGCCAGGTCAGCGCTGTAAGCAGAGGACAGATACTCTGCCGCTGCGGCCCGGCCCTCGTCCGTCAGCGGAAAGACCATCTGTCGGCGCAGGGCGGGGTCGGTGCGGTCCAGCGCCCAGGGGTCGGGCCAGATGTCCACCGTGAGGATGGCTTCCTCTTTCTGTGCGTCCTCGCCGCCGTCCGGGTCAGGCACGCTGCGCTTGCCGGGCGAGAGCAGATAGCGCATCCCGTCTTCGTTGCCGCTGTATTGATTCTTGCACTTGAAATAGTGCAGAAGGGGTACAAAAATCATGACGTCCCTCTCAGTTTTAGACTTGCTGAAATGATAAAAGCGCCAATTCTTGACGAATCAGCGCTCTTTTTGTGGAGCAGGATACGGGACTCGAACCCGCCGCCTACTGCTTGGGAAGCAGTCGCTCTACCGGATGAGCTAACCCTGCGTTTACTTATTTATTGTAGCAAAGGACACGGGTTTTGTCAACCGCTTTTTGGCTCGATTTTGGTCGGAACCAGAAACTCCTTATAGCAATTCAACTTTTTAATGCAGCAGCAACAGCGTTGAACTGCCTATCGCAAAGATGCCGTTTCGATAGGCACTATTTTTGAAAATTGCGATAAACAAAAAAGACCACCGTTCTGCCCGCAGGAAATAAGGGCAGGACGGTGGTCTTTTGAACGGACTGTGACTTACAGCTCAGCCAGAGCGCGCTTGAGGTTCTGTGCGATCTGGTCAGGGCAGCTGGTGGGGCGGGGGCCGCAGGTGGTGCCTTCCATGCGGGCGATGGCGTCCTCAGCCTTCATGCCCTTGAGCAGGCGGCTGATGCCCTTCAGGTTGCCGTTGCAGCCGCCGATGACCTCGATGGACTCGATGGTGTGGTCATCGTTCAGCACGATGTGGGTCTCCTTGGAGCAGGTACCCTTGTTGGGGTAGCTGAAAGACTTGCTCATATTCAAACTTCCTCTCTTTATATCCGACTGACAGGCGAGCGGACTCGCGCAGTATCTTTATTATATCCCTGTCAGGTGGGGAAGTCAATGTGACCCGGTCACAGAGCGCCGCCCCGGCGCTTGCGGGCCAGTGCCTCGATGCGCGCGATCTGGTCGTCCTCGGTGACGCAGGCACCCACCGGGTGGGGCTTGCCGTGGTTCGCGCCGTGGAAGTCGCTGCCGCCGGTGACGATGAGGTCGTGCTTCTTGCAGAGCTCAGCGCACTCGGCCATATCCTCGGGGCTGTTGCGGGGGTGATGCACCTCGATGCCGTCGATGGCTCCTTCAGCCACCAGCTCCCGCAGCAGGGGCATACTCTTGTACACCGTCGGGTGGGCGAACACCACCACGGCCCCGGCGGCCTTTGCCGTGGCCAGCACCTCCCGCACCGGAGGGTAAGTGGGGGAGTGGAGGCACTTGCCCCGCGGCTCCCAGCCGAACAACTCGTGATAAAGCCCGGTGTAGATGCCGTCGCACAGGCCCAGCTGCTGCAGCGCCTGCATGATGCCGCTCTTGAAGAGGACGCCGCTGTCCTGCGCATATTCCAGCGCCTGCTCGGTGCGGAACTGGGGGTACAGCGCCTCGATCTCCCGGCAGCTCTGCAGAGCGCACTCGTTGCGGCGCTGGCGCATGATGTCGCAGTGCCGACGCAGGGCAGGGCAGTCGAGGTCGGGCCAGAAGGTCAGCAGGTGGACGCGGTGGCTGCGCTCGAAGTCGTAGCCGGTGAGCTCGGCGGCGGGGATGAGCCGCACGCCGTCCTGCACCGGGTGGTCGTAGGCGTACTGGGCGCTGAGTGTGGTATCGTGGTCAGAAAGGGCCAGAGCGCTCAGCCCCAGCCGCGCTGCCATCAGGGGCAGGCGGTAGATGGGAACAGAGCCGTCAGAACAGGTGGAATGAGTATGAAGGTCGCCAGCCATAAGTTACTTTCCCTCGATTTTTATAGATTTCTGCGCCTAGTGTACCACAAAAATCATCGGGGAACAAGGGAGCCTTACACGGCCTTGCCGCCCACCGTGAGCGTGGAAGAACGGATGTGGTGGGTGAGAACGACTTCGGCATCCTCGCCGCCTATGGCCAGCAGCTCGTCCACCGAGAGGGTGGTGGAGCAGAGGATGGTCTGGAAGGTGATGGTCTCGATGCCCTCAGCCCGCAGCTGACGCAGCGCGGCCAGCGAGATGCGGAAGGAGGCTGTGAACCGTCCGACGCAGACGGTGAGGGTATTGCCGCTCTGGGTGCTCGTGTAGGAGATACGCTGGCCGTCCTTGTCGGTGACGACGAGGCCCGGGAAGACCGACTCCTGCACAGAGGCGCCCGCAGAGCCGCCGCCCGACGCGGAGGGAACCGCAGGAACAGGGTCGGTGGGGAGGGTGATGTTGTTGCCCTCGGAGTTGTAGCGGGTGATGGAACTGCCCTCAGCAAGGCCGGTGAACTCCTGCTCGATGCCGTTGGCACCGATGGCCGCATTGCCCTCGCCGCCCTTGGCAACGATGGTCACTTTGCCCTCGAGGGTGATGTCGGCCTTGGCGTCGCCTAAGCCGCTGCCGATGCCTGCACCGCCGGGAATCGTTTCACCGGTATCGCTGTCTACATCCGACACGCCGCCGGTCGCGTTCACAGTGGGTGCGCCGCTCTCGTTGCTCTTGATGGTGATCTGGTTGCCGTTGCCGTCTTTGTCGTTTTTTGCACCGTACCCACCGCCAATGCCAGCGGCGTTCGAGCCGCCCCGTGCATCTTTGATGGTGACATTGCCTTCGATGGTCACGTCACCGACACCGAGCGCGCCGCCGCCAATACCTGCGCCATAGTTGCCGCCCGCAGCGGTACCGATCATTGCATTATCTTTGATAATTATCGTGCCGTCGCCAAAAGAGCCGCCGCCGATTCCGGCAGCTTGCTTACCGCCAGAGACATTATCGATTTTAGCGTTACCGGAGATGGTCACGTTGCCATCACCACGATAGCCGCCGCCAATACCAGCGGCGAATTTGCCGCCTTCTGCATTTTCAATGGTGGCGTTACCGGAAATATTCACGTTGCCATCGCCCTCATAGCCGCTGCCAATGCCAGCGCCGCCGTCTTTGCCCAAAGCGTTTTTGACCTGAGCATTGCCGGAGATGTCAATCGTACCGTGTCCGTTTGCACCGCCGCCGATGCCAGCGCCGCCGGTAGCATTGCCTGCGCCCGCGCCAGAGGAACCGCCAATGGATTCTTCGATAACGGCGTCACCAGTGATAGTGACTTTGCCGTTTCCAGAAGTACCGCCGCCGATGCCTGCGGCTTGATCGCCGCCCGTGGCGCGGATAGTGCCGCCGCTTATGGTAATATCGGCGTTGCCTCGATAGCCGCTGCCGCCAATGCCTGCCGCACTTTTTCCACCGACGGCTGTAATGTCACCACCAGTGATTTCGATTTTGCCAGAACTTACGCCGTAACCACCAGCACCGATACCAGCACCGTTTTGGATGCCGCCTGTGGCAGTCAGACTGCCAGCTTTATCATTGTCGTCCTGAATGGTCAGCTTGCCGCTGGTCACATTTCTTTCGCTGTCTACGGTCTGGTTGTGTTCAAGGGCGGCGTGTGCACCACTACCAGAGAGTTTGTTGTCGCCATCCAGCTCAATCGTGGTATTGCCGCTGCCGGTCACGCTCACGGCGGCCTTGCCGCCAGTAGCCTCGATGTTCACATCCTTGAGCGTGACCTCGACCTTATCGTCCTTATCTTTGGCCTCGATGGTCACGGTGTTCTCATCCGACGTGCCGGTGATGATGGTGCCGGTGTCGCCGTAGGTGGTCTTATTGTTCTGGGTGACGTCGTTGCCGGTCTCGCCTGCCGAAATCGTAATGTCACCATTTTCGATGTACCATGTCCCTGCAAAGGCCGGGGCGGCAAGGGTGGTGAGCATTGCGGCGGTCAGGATAAACGCTGCTGCCCGCTGAGAGGCCGGACGGGGCGAATCAATACCCCCCCCCGTATGGAGAGGCCGACCCAGAACACGCATGGCAAGCTTACGATAAGAGAGCATACAAAAACCTCCTTTGGATGTTGAAAAAATATGGACGTTCGATTGATACAATTATAGCACTTCTGGGGAAGTAAGCAAGCAAACCTGCGTGAAATGCTGCTTTTCGTGCGTGAATGACAAAAAAACTATGAAAAACGCCGGGTTTTGCTTTTCTGCACAAGGCATGGTATACTGAAAAAGAAAAATCCGCCAACCCGGCGGGAAAAAGGAGAAACGGAAACATGAAAATGAAATTTGGCATCGTGGGCTGTGGTTTCCTCGGCAATATCGTGGCCGATGCGTGGAAGAAGGGCCTGCTGGAAGACTACGAGCTGGTGGGCGTCACCAGCCGCACCTTCGCTTCGGCAGAGAAGACGGCGGCAAGCGTGGGGTGTGCGGCCTGCGCGGACGTGGATGCTCTGCTGGCGCTGGAGCCGGAGTACATCGTGGAGGCGGCCTCGGTGGAAGCGGTGCGGGCCATGGCCGTTCCGGTGCTGCGCCGGGGCGTGAACCTCGTGGTGCTGTCCATCGGTGCATTCGCCGACCTCGCGTTTTATGAAGAGGTCAAGCAGGCGGCCCGGGAGGGCGGCGCAAAGGTGCATCTGGCCAGCGGCGCCATCGGCGGCTTCGATGTGCTGCAGACCGTCACCCTCATGGCCGAGGCCCTGAAGCTGGACGAGAAGGCCGGCATCGAGACTCACACCGGTGCGAAGGGCTTCCGCAACACCCCCGTCTGGGCCGACCATCTGCTGACCGACACCGAAAAGACCACCGTTTTCACCGGCAGCGCCAAGGAAGCCATCGCAACCTTCCCGCGCCGGGTCAACGTCGCTGTGGCCACCTCGCTGGCCACCACCGGTCCCGACATCACCGGCGTGACCATGCACTCCGTACCCGGCTGGGTGGGCGACGACCACTGCATCACTGCCGAGATCGAGGGCGTGAAGGCCGTGGTGGACATCTGCTCGTCCACCAGCGCCATCGCCGGTTGGAGTGCCGTGGCGCTTCTGCGCAACCTCGCCTCGCCGGTCTGCTTCTATTAAAAAGGAGGGAGTCTCATGTTCAGGAAACTGGTAGCCATCGAGCCGGTCAGCCTCATCCCCACAGCAGAGGAAGCGCTGCATCAGTACGCCGAGCAGGTCGAGCTTTACCGCGACATTCCCGCCGACGACGAAGAGATCGTTCGCCGCATCGGAGACGCCGACGCGGCGCTGTTGAGCTATACCTCCCGCATGGGCAAAAACGTCATCGAGCGCTGCCCGAACCTGCGCTACATCGGGATGTGCTGCAGCCTCTACTCGGAGGAAAGCGCCAATGTGGACATCGCCTTTGCCCGGGAAAAGGGCATCAAGGTGCTGGGCATCCGGGACTACGGTGACCGCGGCGTGGTGGAGTACGTCCTCCACGAGCTGACCGGCCTGCTCCACGGCTTCGGGATGCCGATGCTCCACGACGAGCCGGTGGAGATTTACGGCCTCAAGGTGGGTATCGTGGGTCTGGGCGTTTCGGGCCGGATGATCGCCGATGCACTGACCTTTCTCGGCGCGGACATCTCCTACTACAGCCGCAGCCATAAGCCTGACGCCGAGGCCGTAGGCATGAAGTATAAGCCGTTGGACGCTCTGCTCCGGGAGAGCGAAGTGGTCTTTACCTGTCTGAACAAGAATGTTCTGCTCCTGGGTGAGCCGGAGTTCGAGGCGCTGGGGGAGGGAAAAGTCCTTTTCAATACCTCCATCGGCCCCGGCTTTGACTCCGCCGCGCTGGAAAAGTGGCTGGATAAGCCCGGCACCCACTTCTTCTGCGATACCTACGCCGCCGCAGGCCCCGTCAGTGAGGGCTTCTTCCGGCGGCCCAATGTCCACAGCCCGGGAGTCTCGGCAGGCCGCACCAGGCAGGCTTTCGTTCTGCTGAGCAAGAAGGTGCTGGCGAACATCGAGACGGCGCTGGGAGAATAAGCTGTAATTTCTCTGATGTGTTACACGCCGGCAGCGACCACCGCAACCACTGTCCCAACTGCCTGTCCAGCCTTCATGTGGACGAAGAACCCGGCGACCGCGCCTCCGACTGCGGCGGCATCATGGAGCCTGTGGCGGTCTGGGTACGCAAAGGCGGCGAGTGGGCCATCATCCACCGCTGCAAACGCTGCGGAAAGCTCAGCTCCAACCGGGTGGCGGCAGACGACAACCCCATGAAGCCCCTGTGCTCTCCGCCGTTCCCGCTGGATTATCTTGAGGAAATGACCGCCTTGATGGGCGGCGATGGACGGATGTGATAAGCCGCAGCCAAAATTCAAGGACTGTGCCAAGCATCCCAAGGTGGAGGAAAACGGCTTTGTCCTCTACTATACCGACCAGTGCCCCTACACCTATTATTGGGTGCCAAAGGTGCAGGAGGCTGCAAAGGAACATGGGATCCCGTTCAAAGCCATCCACATCACTGAGAAAGAGACGGCCCAGAATGTGCCTGCACCTGTCACAACCTACGCGTTGTTCCGGGATGGCAAATTTGTGACCCAGAGCATCCAGTCGGACAAGAAATTTTTGAAATTGGCGGCAGAATAATTGAATCAGGCAAGACGCCAGACGCTCAGACGCAGTGCAGTCCATAGAATGGGGGTGCGCTGCGTTTTTTTGGAGGATTTTATATGGAAGAAATTGTTGTATATGTTCACGGAAAGGGCGGTTCGGCACAAGAGGCCGAGCATTATAAAGCCCTATTCCCTAATTGTGAAGTAATTGGTTTCGACTACCACGCACAATCTCCATGGGAAGCCACGGAGGAATTTTCCGGATTTTTTGCGGCAGTGCGGAAACGCTGCAAGAAGCTCACACTGGTGGCAAATAGCATTGGTGCGTTTTTATCTTTGTCCTCGTTGAATGAGAAATTAGTGGATACCGCTTATTTTATTTCTCCAGTAGTTGATATGGAGCAACTGATTTGCAACATGATGCAATGGGCTGACGTCTCCGAAGCAGAACTTGCAGAGAAACTGGAAATTTCCACAACATTTGGAGAAACGCTGTCGTGGAAATATCTCTGCTATGTCCGAGAGCATCCGGTTTCATGGAAAATCCCTACCCGCATTTTGTATGGGGAAAAGGATGCTCTGACCTCCATGGAAACCATAAAAGCCTTTGCGGAAAAGAACAACGCAGAGCTGACCGTTATGCCGGGCGGAGAGCATTGGTTTCACACGAAAGAGCAGATGCAATTTTTAGATAACTGGATAAAGAATAGGAGACCCTGCAATGAAACAGAAAATAAGGACGGCCTTGCTTCTCCTGCTTATTGTTCTGGGAACCGGGCTGGTAGCTTACCCTGCCTGCGGCAGGGCCGTGCTGTTCGAATCCCTCTGGGTCCCAAAGCCAGCGTGTGACTTATATGTATGCAAAAGAAAAGCAGCAGCGTTAAAATTACGCTGCTGCTAAAAGTGGACCTAGAGGGATTCGAACCCTTGACCTCTCGGATGCGAACCGAACGCTCTCCCAGCTGAGCTATAGGCCCATATTTGTTTTTTAGAACGAGAACAGTGTAACTCTTTTAGAAGGATTTGTCAAGGACTTTTCACCCAGGCGGCCTGCGGGGAATGTCCGGCTGAATCGGACGCGCCGTTTCTTATAAAAACGGCAGATCCTTTCGTAAAAATAACAGTGGCTCTCAGAGAAAAAGCGTGCTACAATAATGCTGAGACTTTCGTACATGAAAAGTCTATCACCCAAAGTCAGGAGGACAACGGTTATGGAATTTACTAAGGTCGTTGCAGAGCGTTATTCCTGCAAGAATTTCAGCACACGTAAGGTAGAAGCCGAGAAGCTGACGGAGATCCTGGAAGCGGGTCGGCTGGCCCCGACTGCCAAGAATTCTCAGGAGCAGCGCATCTATGTGCTGCAGTCGGAAGAAAGCCTGGCAAAACTCGACAAGGTGACGCCCTGCCGCTATGGCGCACCTACCTGCCTCGTCGTGGCCTTCGATAAAAACAGCGCCTTTACTTATCCCGGCGGAAAGCGGGACTCCGGCATGGAGGATGCCGCCATCGTGGCGACCCACCTGATGCTGGCCGCCGCCAACGCAGGTGTGGACAGCTGCTGGCTCAACCTCTTCAATCCGGATGAGCTGGCCAAGGAACTGGGCTTGCCGGAAAACGAAGAGGTCCTGATGATCCTCGATCTCGGCTATGCCGCAGAGGGCGCAGGGCCGCTGGCAAACCACGGCTCGAGAAAGCCCCTGTCCGAGACGGTCGCATACCTGTAATACCAAAAAACACCCGGAGATGCTTCCGGGTGTTTTTGCGTTATTGTCCGACGATGCGCCAGTGTTCGGGCCTGTTGTGATCGGTGGTCACGCCGTCGTCGGTATACATCCGGTAGGGCGCAGGCTGGCCGTCGGGCGCGAAGCGCCAGAAGGTGAGGGCCGTATCATCCAGCTGGGCGGTGTTGGCAGCGAGCTGTGCCACCGGTACGGTGTGGCCCGGACGGATGAAGAGCAGCACCTCGCCAAGTTCGCAGGGCAGATAGTGCCGCCCGGCGGGCAGAACTTCCTCATCGTAGTCGGAGACGCTGCGCAGACGCAGCATCTTCATCGTCTCAGGCAGATAGACCGTCCGGCCATGGGCGTTCTGGGTGTGGATGGGGGCGACCATCAGGCCCTCGCCAAGAAGCAGCTGGTCGTCCACCTCCCGGGCGTCGGGGTCGGCAGGGTAGTCAAAAGCCAAAGGCCGGAAGTAAGGTGCGTCCTCAAGCGCGGCCTTCATGAACTCACTGTAGAGGTAGGGCAGGAGGGCGTACCGCAGATTCAGCATATTGCGGATGGCGGGCAGAACATCGGTAAAGCGGTAAAATTCCTGCTCTCGGCTCTCAGCGCCGGCGTGGTTGCGCATGAGAGGAGTGAACAATCCGAACTCGAGCCAGCGGAGTGCTAGATCGGGGGTGGTGTCCTCACTGAAACCGCACAAATCGGCACCGCTGTAGAGGAAGCCGCACATCTGGACGGCAGGCATCATCTGGATGTTGGCCAGCAGCTGGCTCCACGAGGAGTGGTTGTCGCCCAGCCAGATCCCGCCCCAACGGTGGGCGCCGATGATGCTGCTGCGGCAGTAGAGCAGGGTGCGCTGGCCGGGACGCAGGTTCTGGAACGCCTCGCCGGCAGCACGGGTCATGCAGCCGCCGTAGAGGTTGTGGACGCGGTCGTGGCGCACCCGCCCGGCAGCGGTATCGTGGTAGAAACTGCGGTAGTCCTCGGGGGCATTCATCAGGCCCATCACGGAGCGCACCAGCCCGAAGAAATCGTTCTGGTCGAGGTTATCCTTCCGGCTCAGGGCGGCGGCATTCTCGAAGAAGGCTTTCAGCCGCTCAGGGGAGTAGAAGAGGGCGGGCTCGTTCATATCGTTCCAGAAACCCTCGATGCCGAGGTCGGTGAGCGCCTTGTACTGCCTGCCGAACCACGCCCGGGCATCGGGACGGAGAAAGTCGGTGAAGTAGGCCTTGCCGGGCCAGACCGCCGCCACAAAGGGCGTGCCGTCTTCTTTGGTGCAGAAATAGCCCTTCTCGAGGCCCTCGCGGCAGACGGGGTCATTGTCGTCGCAGCGGATGCCTGCGTCGATGATGGGAACGAGCCGGATGCCCTCGACTTTCAGGTCGGCGGCAAGTTTGCCGAGGTCGGGGAAGCGGGCCTTGTCGATGGTGAAATCAGCGTAGGAATGCATGTAATCGATGTCCATGCAGATCATGTCCAGCGGCAGATCGTTGGCCTTGTACTGCGCGGCCACCTCCCGGATGTCGGCCTCGGTCTTGTAGCCGAAGCGGCTCTGGGCCAGACCGAACGCCCACTTGGGCGGGATATAACTGGGGCCGATGAGCTGCCGGAATTTCTTTGCGACCTCTGCCGCTGTAGGGGCTGTGATGAGGTAGAGCGCATAGTTCGGCTCTGCCGTGGCGAAGCGGAGGGTGTCGTGGCGGGTATAGCCGATGTCGTAGCTCACTTTGCCCGGGAAATCGACGAAGATGCCGATGCATCCGCTGCCGTCGGCAGGGGAGATGAGCAGGAAATTGTGGGCGGCGTAGTAGGAAAGCCGGTTTTCGCCGTGCTCACTCTCGTCGGTGTTGTTCGTCTCGTAGTGCCAGCCGCGCTTGTTGAGGCCCCGGGGCATCTCGCCCAAGCCATAGACGATGTCCTTCTCCTGCATGACATACTGCCAGCCATCGCCGTCCGGTGTCAGGTAAGGCACGGGGCCGGTCTCGGCGGGCAGGTCCAGCACGACGCTCTCGGTGGGAAAAGGCTTCCCAATGACAAAACGCTGTATCATAAACAGAGTGCTCCTCTCAGATGGTCTTATGTCTATGGTACGCCGTCCGGCCCGGCGGGGCAAGAGAGAAAACCGTCAGAACGATACAACAAAACCAGCATTTTCGCCCGGGAATGCGGCCCGGGGCTTGTTTGGGCAGGGGAAAATGGTATATAATAAGTATATTCTAGGAATAAAAGGGAGAACCATCATGTATCAAAAAGGAATCAAGCGGCTGCTGGACGTGGTACTGTCGGCCTGCGGGCTGCTGGTGCTGTCGCCGCTGCTGCTTTTGCTCTGCCTTGCCATCAAGCTGGACTCGCCGGGGCCGGTGTTCTTCAAGCAGAAGCGGGTGGGCATCCATAAGAGCTATTTCAACATCCTGAAATTCCGCACCATGCGCATCGACACCCCCCACGACATGCCCACCCATCTGCTCCACGACCCGGAGCAGTATATCACCCGGGTGGGCCGTTTCCTGCGCAAGACCAGTCTGGACGAGCTGCCCCAGCTGTGGAATATCCTTGTGGGCGATATGGCAGTCATCGGTCCGCGCCCGGCCCTCTGGAACCAGTACGACCTGCTGGCCGAGCGGGACAAGTACGGCGCAAACGACGTCCGCCCCGGCCTGACCGGCTGGGCGCAGATCCATGGCCGCGACGAGCTGGAGATCACGGAGAAAGCGAAGCTGGACGGCTGGTATGTGGAGCATATGAGCTTCTGGCTGGACGTCAAGTGCTTTTTCGGCACCATCAGGGCTGTGGCCGACCACGACGGCGTAGTGGAGGGCGGCACCGGGACGCTGCACGAAGAAGGAAAGTGATTCGTCCTTTCTCTTGATTTATCCCCCGAAAAGCGTATAATAAAACAGTACACAAGACACAGAAGGAGGATTTCCATGGAACGCACCTATATCAATGAGGTACAAAAGGAAATTGGCAGCACGGTCAAGGTGCAGGGCTTTATCGAGAACCTGCGCAACAGCAAATATATGGCCTTCATCGTGCTGAAGGATATTACCGGCAAACTTCAGATCACCGTCGAGAAGGAGGACCACCCCGAGCTGGTGAACACCATCGACGAGCTGACCCCGGACTCTGTCATCACCGTCACCGGCAAGGTGATGGAGAACGACTACGTCAAGATGGGCGGCATCGAGATGATCCCCGAGTCCATCGAGATCGAGAGCATCGCCGACGCGCTGCCCATCGTCCGCAAGGAGATCGCCGCCACCAAGAAGAAGAAGGCTGTGGAGCGTTCCAGCATCGACCAGCGCATCGACTATCGCTGGATCGACCTGCGCACCGATGAAAACCAGCTGATGTTCAAGGCACAGAGCTGCTTCGTCAACGCCATGCGTCAGTTCCTGCTCGAGCGCAGCTTCATCGAGATCCACACCCCGAAGCTCATCGCTGCTGCCAGCGAGAGCGGCTCTGAGGTGTTCAAGGTGGACTACTTCGACCGCAACGCCTATCTGGCCCAGAGCCCTCAGTTCTATAAGCAGATGGCCATGGCCGCTGGCTTCGAGCGCATCTTTGAGACCGGCCCTGTCTTCCGCGCGGAGAAGAGCTACACCAACAAGCACTCCACCGAGTTCTCCGGCTTTGACCTCGAGTTCAGCTACATCACCTCTTACAAGGACGTCATGAAGATGGAGGAAGAGCTTCTGACTGCCGGCCTGAAGGCCGTCAAGGAGCAGTACGGCGAGCAGATCAAGGAGCTGTTTGGTCTGGAAGTCGTCGTCCCCACCACGCCGTTCCCTGTGGTCAAGCTGGCCGACCTGTACAAGGGTCTGGAAGAAGAGTTCGGTTACACGGTCGATGAGAGCGAGAAGGGCGACCTGACCACCGAGGCCGAGCGCCTGAGCTACGACTGGGTCAAGAAGCACTACGGCCACGAGTTCCTGTTCATCACCGACTACTCCGCTGAGAAGCGTGCTTTCTACCACATGCGCGACGAGAACGGTGTGCCGCAGGGCTACGACCTCATCTGGCGCGGCGTGGAGATCACCACCGGCGCACAGCGTGAGCATCGCTACGACGTGCTGAAGAAGCAGGCAGAGGAGAAGGGCCTGGCCGAGGATGTCAAGTTCTATCTGGAGTTCTTCCAGTACGGCTGCCCCCCGCACGGCGGCTTCGGTCTGGGCATCGACCGTCTGACCATGCTGCTCTGCGGCCAGTCCATCAAGGACGCCGAGTTCCTGTTCCGCGGCCCCAACCGTCTGACTCCGTAACCTCTTTCAGGCTCTCCCCTTGGGAGAGCTGGCGCAAAGCGCCTGAGAGGGCAAGGATGCCGACGGAAAATCGCAGGCGCGGCGATAGTATCGCTCTGACAAAGAGCCTGCTTATCGCTGTGCGGAAACTCTTTTATACCGGGCTTGCCCTCTCCGTCACCTTCGGTGACACCTCTCCCAAGGGGAGAGGCTTACAGCAACAACAAAAGCCAGCGCACATTCCGTGCGCTGGCTTTTCTGCATCTTACAGCTTACTGGATGCCGGTGACCTTGTAGTCCTGTGCCTCGACGGCGTTCTTGAGCACGTCGTCGGCGACCTCGGCGTTCAGGGTGACGATGGCGGTGCCGGCCTCGTGGCTCACGACAGCCTCGTCCACCTCGGGCAGGGCTTCCAGAGCCTTCTTCACGCGGGCTTCGCAGTGGCCGCACATCATGCCTTCCACTTTCAGGGTCTTCTTCATGGTATGATCCTCCGTTTTGACTTCGGGCGCTTCGGCGTCCGATTTTTTGTTATTTTCAGCCGCAGACTGCACCGGGGCAGCAGCAGGAGAAGCGGTTTTGTGGTCGTGCCTGGTGCTGTGCAGATCGAACAGGTTCAGCCGTAGCGCGTTGCTCACGACGCAGAAGCTGGACAGGCTCATGGCAGCAGCACCGAACATGGGATTCAGGGTCAGGCCGAAGGGGATGAACAGACCAGCCGCCAGCGGGATGCCGATGATGTTGTAGATGAACGCCCAGAACAGGTTCTCGTGGATGTTCCGCAGGGTGGCGCGGCTGAGGCGGATGGCCGCAGGCACGTCCGAGAGCTTCGAGTTCATCAGCACGACGTCGGCGGCGTCAATGGCCACGTCGGTGCCTGCGCCGATGGCAATGCCGGTGTCGGCACGGGTGAGGGCGGGGGCGTCGTTGATGCCGTCACCCACCATGGCCACCTTGCCGCTGGCCTGCAGCTGGCGGATGACGGCTTCCTTGCCGTCGGGCAGGACGCCCGCGATGACCTCGTCCACGCCCGCCTGCCTGCCGATGGCGTCGGCGGTGCGCTGGTTGTCGCCGGTGAGCATCACGACCCGGATGCCCATGTTCTGCAGCTGACGGATGGCTTCGGGGCTGTCCTCCTTGATGGTGTCGGCCACGGCGATAACGCCCAGCAGACGGCCTGCGCCGCCGAAGAAGAGGGGAGTCTTGCCCTCGGCGGCCAGCTTCTCAGCCTGCTGTGCCAGTGCGGCGGGCAGGGTGAGCTTGGTCTGGATGAAGGCGGCATTGCCGGCGTAGATGTCCATGCCGTCCAGCTTGGCCGCCAGACCGTTGCCCGGCAGGGCCGCGAAGTCAGTGACTTCCGGGGGAGTGATGGCCTTTGCCTCGGCGTCGGCCAGAACTGCCTTTGCCAGAGGGTGCTCGCTGCGGCTTTCCAGCGCGGCGGCCAGCGTCAGCAGCTCCGTCTCGGTGACGCCTTCAGCGGGCAGCAGGTCGGTGACGCGGGGCGCGCCCTCGGTGATGGTGCCGGTCTTGTCCAGCGCCACGATCTGGGTGCGGCCTGCGGCTTCCAGCGAGGCGGCAGTCTTGAAGAGGATGCCGTTCTTGGCACCGAGGCCATTGCCCACCATAATAGCCACAGGTGTTGCCAGGCCCAGTGCGCAGGGGCAGCTGATGACCAGCACGGAGATGCCGCGGGCCAGCGCATAGCCCAGCTCATGGCCCAGCAGCAGCCAGACGATGGTGGTCACGACGGCGATGGAGATGACCGCCGGGACGAAGAAGCCCGACACGGTGTCGGCGATTTTTGCGATAGGGGCTTTGGTGGCGGCGGCATCGCTGACCATCTTGATGATCTGAGCCAGCGTGGTATCCTCGCCCACGCGGGTAGCCTCGCAGCGGAGGAAGCCCGACTGGTTGGTGGTGGCAGCGCTGACTTTGTCGCCGACGGCCTTGTCCACCGGGATGCTCTCGCCGGTCAGGGCGCTCTCATTGACTGCGCTGGTGCCTTCCAGCACCACGCCGTCCACCGGGATATTCTCGCCGGGGCGGACCACAAAGACGTCGCCCTTCTGCACGTCGGCGATGGCCACGGTCACTTCCGCGCCGTCCCGCACCAGCGTGGCGGTCTTGGGGGCCAGCTTCATCAGGCTCTTGAGGGCGTCGGTGGTCTTGCCCTTGGAGCGGGCTTCCAGCATCTTGCCCACCGTGATGAGGGTCAGGATCATGGCGGCAGACTCGAAGTAGAACTCCATCATATAGTGCATGACCAGCTCGTCGCTGCCGTCCACCTGAGCGCGGGTCATGGCGAACAGGGCGTAAGTGCTCCACACAAAGCTTGCCATGGAGCCGAGGGCCACCAGCGTATCCATGTTGGGTGCGCCGTGGATGAGGCCCTTGAAGCCGTTGATGAAGAACTTCTGGTTAATGACCATGACGATGCCCGCCAGCAGCAGCTGGACAAGGCCCATGGCGACGTGGTTGCCGTCGAACCAGTGGGGCAGGGGCCAGCCCCACATCATGTGGCCCATGGAGAAGTACATCAGCACCAGCAGGAAGCCCAGCGAGGCGATGAGGCGGCGCTTGAGCTTCGGTGTCTCGTGGTCAGCCAGTGCATCGAGGTCGGTGCTGGCGTCCGAAGCCTTACTGGCAGAGGCGGTCTTCGGGCTTGCGCCGTAGCCTGCCTCCTGCACCGCCGAGAGGATGGCGGCAGGGGAGGCTGTGCCTTCCACGCCCATGGAGTTTGTCAGGAGGCTCACCGAGCAGCTCGTGACGCCCGGCACCTTCTTCACGGCCTTTTCCACCCGGGCAGAGCAGGCCGCGCAGCTCATGCCCGTGACATTGTATTGTTCCATTGCGGATTCCTTTCCCTCTTATAGGATGCCCGGAACGGGGTCATTTCATGAGCCGGGGCAGCAGCTGCAGCAGTTCGTCCAGCTTCTGCGTCCCGCCGGCTCTCAAATCGTCGGCCACGCAGGTGCGGACGTGCTGGCTCAGCAGCTCTTTGGAAAAGCCGTTCAGTGCAGCGTTCACCGCAGCCACCTGCACCAGAATATCGGCGCAGTAGACGTCCTTGTCCAGCATCGCGTGGATGCCGCGCACCTGGCCCTCGATGCGGCTCAGCCGGTTGGCAAGGGCGCGGTACTCCTCAGGGGTACGGTCCTTGTGGCGGCAGCAGGAGAGGGCAGTGTCCTTTTCGGCAGGCTCAGCGGCGCAGCAGGGCTTTTTTTCAGCATCGGTCATAGCAGATGACTCCTTTCCGGGTGTATCAGTGTGAAGAGGAGATGTACCCTGTGGGGGTAAATCTCCCGACATCTTGATTTTACCACTTGGGGGTATCTGTTTCAAGTGGATAGAATACGCTAACTGTGAAAATTATGTGAAAACAAAAGCGGCGAAATGCAGAAACGGGAGCCTCCCGGTGAAGGAAAGCTCCCGTTTCTGTTTAGGATAGGAAAGAGAATGTCATAAATAGGAGGGAGGGGGGTCACAGATTGGTGTAACCCATCAGATAGCGGTCCACCTCGGCGGCACATTCCGCAGAGTCCCTCTTAATGCCGGTAAAAAGAAAAGGCGTCCCAGATGGGTCGGCGAAGACTCATCTGGAACGCCCTTGTTCCGGATAACAAGAATATTATACAAAGGTGCTGAAAAAGATTCAAGTGACAGCTGCACCAAATGTGGGTACACCGGCCCTCTTTTTTCTTGTTCAAAACAGACACACCCGGTGGGAAAAAGTATGGCTTATCAAGGCCGCGCTTTCCGATGAGCCGATGGATAAATCGCTCATGCCGCTGCACGGAAGGTGTGACCCAGCGGCCTTTTTGTAGAAAAATGACAAATATTTGCCCAAAAGATTGTTGACAAAAGCCATTGAAAAACCTATAGGGGGGGGGGGTAAAATAAAAGAAGGAAAAACCACGAAACAGGAGGTAAAAATTATGCGGTTACGGAAAAATA
>OLQH01001526.1_pt1 | contig 17337 bp, 19 predicted proteins | sample 1672671 | NCBI WGS metagenome assembly OLQH01 (sample SAMEA3136712, study PRJEB25190) | human gut metagenome
AGTGACTTGTCGCCAGTTTCTTAACTTGACATTCGCTCCACGGAAAACCTGCAATTCATGCAGCAACCTCACGCTTCATCGCTATCAATGTCACAACAGTAATCAGTATACAGGATAATCCAAAATATTGCAAGAGTTTTTTTACAAAAAATACATTTTTTTCATACTGTTCCTCTTAAGCATTATTGCAGGTGTCAAAAGTCTCCGGCAAACCACTCTAAACGTACCTTTAATATAGAAGAAACTCATACAAAACACCCTGCACGTTACCATGCAGGGTGTATTCTCTACAACAAATCCGTATAGTCTAGGAGTGTAACTCCGGCGTCCTTATCTTCCTCCACTTTTGGTTCTTCTCCGCTTCGGCTTGCTTTGTTCAGCAATTCCTGAGCAGAAGGTGTATGACGTATTTTTTCTTTGCGCTGTTCTGGCTCCGGCATATTCGTTGTCTTTGGCCTCTCAGGTGCAGCTTCTTTCTCAGCGACAGCTTCCTTGAGTTCTTCTGCCTGGGGCATAACCATAGTTTTGGAGTTATCCGCAGCCGCTTCCTCTCTCTGAGGGAAGACAATCTCCTCCTGTACAGGAACTTCTGACTCCTTCACTCCCGCAACTCCCGCCGCAATGGAAGCCAGTGTCTCCTCAAGGACTGCGTCCGCAGACGCAGCAGCCGGTTTCTCCGTCAGAGGCTGGGCCGCCGGCTTTCTTCTCACCGGAGGAGGCAGTTCTTCTTCCTCATCCTCATCATCCAGGCCCTCTTTGCGGCGCCTCCTGGCTTTTTTCTTCGCCTCTTTTTCAGCCCGCTTAGCTTCTTTTTTTAACTGGCGTCTGCTCTTTGGCTCATCCTCGTCTTCTTCATACTCCTCATCTTCGTAGTCCTCTTCCTCATCGTCTTCGTCCGTATCCTTTTTCCACAGCTCAGCCAGCACGAAAAGAATAATGAGAAATATAACACCAAGTCCAATGATAATCAGCCCTTCCTTGCTTTGGAGAGCCATTACCGCATAAGCGATAAAGGGCACGGTCAAAACCGGCTTAGCCATCGTGGCGGTAAGTGCTACGGTCTGATCTTCTGACTTGGAATTGCGCGGATTCTTCAGAGTATAGGAACCCGCGGTGGCATCCATATCCGCGATTTGGTATTCATAGATTTGCTTTCCGTCCTGGATCATAATCTTGTCTCCGGCTGAAAGGTTCTCCCTTTTCACCCTCTTGGCGTAAGTCACGGATCCCATAGGAAGGTTCGAATCTATACTCACATCATCTATCATAAAGGTATCCACCCCTAAAAGAGGCGGAACAATCAGCATCCCTGCTACCAGGACCACACATATCACAATCAGGTTTACTATAAATTTCAGAAACTTTGACATGTTTTTTTCTCCTCGTTGTTTTCATTTTGCATCATACAGTATTATACTACCATTGAAATGAGAATCTGTACACCCCAAACTTCCATTCCCAACATTTTTCTGCTGTTTTCGATATCCATTACATGTCTCTTAGAAATGCCTGATAGCCCCTGTATGCCTCATAGATGTCCACCTTGCTTGCAATCTCCCAGGGGGCATGCATATTCAAAACAGCGACGCCGCAGTCAATCACTTCCATATTATAATTAGCCAGGATATAGGCTATCGTTCCTCCCCCGCCCTGGTCTACTTTCCCCAATTCTGCGGTCTGAAAGGTTACCTGATTGTCATCCATAACTTTCCTGAGACTCCCGAGGTATTCTGCATTGGCATCGTTGGATCCTGATTTTCCCCGTGAACCGGTATATTTGTTAAAAACTACTCCTTTTCCCAAAAAAGCAGCATTTTTCTTTTCCATTACCTGCGGGTAATTCGGATCAAATGCAGCGCTCACATCAGATGAAAGCATCCTGGAGCGGCTCAAAGCCCGGCGAACCTTCAATTCACTGTACTCCCCTGCAGCATTCATGACTTCCGCCACCATATTTTCAAAAAATCTGGACTGCATTCCCGTTGCCCCTACGCTCCCAATCTCTTCCTTGTCTACCAGAAGGCACACAGAAGTATATTCCGGATCCTTCACCTGGAACATGGCCTGATAGGAAGGATAGGCGCATACTCTGTCGTCATGGCCGTAAGCCATAATCATGCTCCTGTCCAGGCCGCAGTCCCTGGCCCGCCCTGCCGGCACAATCTCAATTTCTGCTGACAGGAAATCCTCTTCTTCTATCTCATAGGTTTCCTTTAAAATTTGCAGCACCCGGGCCTTCACCGGCTCTTTTTCCTCGTCTTCTTCCTCAGAAACCGGGCAGCTGCCCACAAGAACATTCAAATCTTCCCCTTCGATTACCTCATTTCCCTTTTTCGCAAGCTGCTTTCCGGAGAGATGAATAAGCAGATCTGAGATCCCAACCACCGGATCCTCATCACCTTCCCCGATATTCAGCGCTATCCTGGTACCATCCTTTTTCACCACAACCCCATGGACAGCCATGGGAAGGGTAACCCATTGATACTTTTTTACTCCGCCGTAATAATGTGTCTCCCAAAGCGCCTGCTCTCCCTCTTCATAGAGAGGGTTCTGTTTCAGATCCAGTCTGGGAGAATCAATATGAGCTCCCAGAATCCGCATGCCGTCCTCCAAAGGTTTTTTCCCAATCTGAAACAGCGCCAGGGCTTTCCCCATGTTATTGGCATATACCTTGTCCCCGGATTTGAGAGATGCCCCCCTGCGGATCACTTCCTCCAGATCCAGATATCCCTGCTCCCTGGCCTCCTCTATGATTCTGTCTACGCATTCTCTCTCTGTCTTGCAGGCAGACAGAAAGTTTTTGTAGCCCTCCGCAAAGTTCATGACTTTCTCCCGCTCGTTCCCCTTATACTTAATCCACGCATTCTTAATATCCATATGTAATAACCTGCCTTTCTTTCATATTATCTGATTATATCCTTTTTTCCCCCTTCCCGCAAGTAACCGGAGTGCCTAAGATTATACTTGCCAGTTTCCGACGCCTATTCTATAATGTGGATAGAATTGCTCTTACAATCAAATGAGGGAGAACTATTATGAAACGGAAGATAAAAATGATCGAGGACCTTTCTCTGAATGCCTGGCCTTCTCATCAAATGCAGATATACGACAGCTGGATTCTGCGCTTTTCTTATTTTTATACCCACCGCACCAACAGTGTGGAGCAGCTGGGCCCATCCACTATCCCCCTGAGGGAAAAGATAAACTACTGTGAAAGTATCTATGAAGACTGGGGCACACCGACCATCTTTAAGATCAGCCCTCTTGTAGACAGCGCGTTTGACCAGATGCTGGCAGAGAGTGGATACAACATCAGTCATATAACAGAAGTAATGACTATGGATCTGGAGAAATTTTCCTGCACCCCTCCGTCCTGTGACGTGCATTTGGATCACTATATCCCCGCCGAATGGATCCAGGGGCTTTTCCGCCTGAAAGGAACCACCAACCCCATTCACCGCTCCATTGTTCCCTCTATGTACCGGGCCATCCCTAAAGATACCATTGCCGCCTCTATCAAAGTTGACGGCCAGATAGCTGCCACCGGACTTGGGATACTGGACCGGGAATACATTGGCCTGTATGCCATTCACGTAGAAGAGCTGTACCGGAAAAGGCACTGGGGGCAGGCAATCTGCACAGCAATCATTCAGGAAGGCATCCGTCAGGGAGCCTCCTCCTCATACCTCCAGGTAGTAAAGGGCAATGAACCGGCCAAACGCCTGTATTCTGCTCTAGGATACGAAGATTTTTATACTTACTGGTTCCGCCAGAAGGATGCCGAATAATCTAAAAGCACACAAGGGGCTGTCCCGAAATAACATTGTCAGGACAACCCCTTCCCCATAGTTTCTATAGTTCATGACTCTCTTCTATTTTCTTTTCTATCTCCCTTCTCATTGCCGCATAGCTCTTTTTATCAATCCCATAGAAAATCAGAGCTACAGCTGCCCCTATGAGCAGGATACCGCAGATTCCATTCATTGTCAGATTAATGGCAGTCAGCACAGAAGTATTCTGCTCTGCATTTGCCATATATCCCAGAGCACTTAAGATCCATCCTATAAAAGCAGTACAAAATGCCATCCCCAGCTTAAAAGCGAAGTTGATAAACGCTGAGATAAACCCAATGGCATGGGTATGATATTTATATTGTGTGTATTCAGAACAATCCGGCACCATTCCAAAAAGGGAAGCAAGGCCAAGCCCCCCGCCAATTCCTGTTAGGAATGTCATAAAATGATAAAAGTTCAGACCTGTCTGAGAATGTACCGGCAGAAAGTTCATAATTACCATTAGTATTCCGCTGGCCATAAACCCAATTAGAGGAAGCGTTCTCTTATTGGAAACTTTTTTTACCAGAAAAGCCAGAGAATATGTTCCAAATACTCTTCCCAGAAACATCAGGCTTGAGTTCAGCATAAACAAATTGGCATCTCCTACATAATACTTAAAGTAGTACATTCTCACAGCCCCAATCGCTGCCTCGTAGAATCCCCAGCACACAAAGGATATAATCAATATGTATACCGGACGGTTACCTTTTAAAACCCTCACATATTCTTTTAAGCCCATCTTTTCTTCTGTCATGGGAATGTCAACCGTCTCTCTTGTCGTCTTAAAACAGAATAAATAGATAGGAAAAGCTATGGCAGAAAAGATTATGGCCGCATAAAAATAGCCTTTCGCCTCATCCCCCTTGCCTGCAAAATTAACAACCCTCAGTACCCCCTGAGACAGTATCAAGGTTGCGATAAAAGCTCCTGTCATACGCCAGCTCGACAGCTTGGAGCGTTCATTGTCATCCCTGGTTATGGCGGCTGGCATAGCGGAATATGGAATATTGACACAGGTATAAGCGATTACTAAAACCACATAAACTGCCAAAGCATACACCGCCCGCACAGTTACATTGTCAGAAGGAAACACTGTAAAACTCATGATATTGAAAATCAGCATAGGAACCGCTGCAAATATAATCCAGGGGCGGTATCTTCCCCACTTAGACTTTGTCCGGTCTGCCAATGCCCCTACAATGGGATCGCTGACAGCATCTATCCCTTTCGATAGAAGCATGAAGGTGCCGCAGAGAGCCGCAGGAATAAGCGCAACATCGGTCCAGAAATACAACAGATAGCCTGATACAAGCGCCCAGCTGAAATTGTTTGCAAAGTCTCCTGAGGCATAGCCAATTACACGAAACGCAGATAGTTTTTCTTTATTCTCTGTTTTTGTACCCATGCAGTCATCCTCCTAATTTGAGCAGTCCAGCAGAATTTTAGGATAAATAGATTTATGAAATAGATCAAAAGCCTCCGCTCCCTCCCTAAGAGGCATTACTTTTCCAATTATTTTATCCAGCTGCATTCTCGGAATCAGATTTATCGTTCTGTTCATAATAGACGTTGTAGTAAATACAGTCTGTATCCGGCCTTCCTTCCTGTATAAGTCATATAAGTTCAGAGGCATTTCAAAGGTTGGAGGAAATACCGCAAAATACACTGCCGTTCCACATTTAGCCAGTATTTTCAAAGGAGTTTCGGCTGCCTTCGGAGAGCCCGAGAACTCAAAAACCATGTCAAACCCCTCTCCCCCGGTTATCTCCATAGCTCTCGCCTCCACATCTTCATGAAAGGGATCTATCACATGCAAGGCTCCCATGTCCAGCGCCATACTCCTCTTGTCCTCCACCGGATCAATGGCGGTCACTTTAGATGCTCCTGAGAGGAGAATCATATTCAGCATAATAGATCCAATCCCACCCACACCTGCTATGGCTACAGTTGCCCCGTGACGGATAGGTGCAAGGTCCAGCGCCCGCACCGTGCAGTTTGCCGGTTCCACCAAGCTATAATGCATGAGATCGGCATCCTTAGGAATCTTAAAGACTGCACTAATATCGGTAACCACATACTCTGCGAATGCACCGGTTGTCTGGGAATGAATGCAATACTGAGGCATACCTTTTTTGCACTGTTCGCATATACCGCAGCTGGTTACTGGATATAATGCCACCTTATCCCCCACTTGATAACCCGCGGCAGCCGCTTCCGGACTAACTTCCTCAATAATTCCTGCCGCTTCATGCCCCAGCGCCATGGGTGGTTTCGCATCCAACACCCCCATTGTAACCTGATGTACATCTGTAGCACAGAGAGCCGCATAGGCAATCTTAATCTTCACCTGGCGCGGAAGCACAGGCGGGATATCTACCTCCAGCACCTCTACTGTATTCTCCGCCACAAACCATAGTTGTCTCATTTTAGCCATTTCCATACCTCCATAATAGCTGCATCCCGTTCCGCAGAACATTGTGCACATATTTTTCTCTGATATATGAATTATATTAGCTATTATTTCTAAATTCAATTGACCTAAGAGACATATATTTCTCTAATATGTCTCTTTTCTGTCATTTATATTTACTTTATTGTTTATTTGTGCTAAAATTCACTCATAATTTTGTAAACAAAATGCCAGTGAGGTGATTCCGATTGGATAATATCTATAACCCTGATAATCTATACCAAAAATACATAACCTCTGTCACCATGCCTGATTTCGATTTTATGATTCAATACGCAGAAAAGCTGAACAGTTCTACAGTAGAATTCCGCCATTATCACCCATACTATGAAATTTATTATGTAACAAGCGGCCGTCTGCACGTTCTGGTACAGGAGCAGGAACTGACCCTTTCTGCCGGAGAGGTTCTTTATCTTTCTCCCAATATCAATCACCATGTGTTTCATGAACCAAATGAGAAAAAGGAATATTTTGTAATTATCTTCGATTTTGTCTCCAAAGTATCCTCGAAATCGCTGTTTGGAGCTCTGGAATATAAAGAAATCCAGCAAGTGCTGGATTTGATCGTTCATGAGAAGTATCTGCTGTCCAGGGAAACCTTCCATGGCACCAGGCTTTTGAATCAAATATGGAATGAAATGAAGGAAAAAAGGATTGGCTGGGCTTCTGTTACAAATGTTTTATTTTATCAGTTTTTTATACAGGCACTTCGGCATATTAATGATAAAGTATCGTCACAGCAAAAGCCTGACGGCATACTCAACTTAGGACTGGAGGCTTCCAAGTATATCCATATGAACTACCAGCACGAGATCACCATAGACAGTGTAGCTGCACATTTGAATATTGCCCCCAGACATGTAAACAGAGTATTCCAATCCTTATTCGGAACCACCTTCAGCAAGACTTTAAGCATACTGCGCATGGAATATGCCAAAGATTATTTGTGCAATACAGATTACTCGATTGAGGAAATCGCCCATATTGTGGGGTTTTCCTCTCCAAAGTCACTCCAGAAACTGTTTAAAGAAATGGAACATATGTCTATGTCAGAATACAGAAAAACGAGGTGACAAGAAAATAACAAAAAAACATTCCCGCAGGAGAATCAAGTTTAATACTCTTGATTCCTGCGAGAATGCTCTTATTCGACAGTCGTTTTGTTCTCCGATATCTTATTTACTGCTCAAGTATTTCTCAATACTCTCCATAGCTTCTGCTTCGTCTGCTCCTTCAACAGAAACTGTAACAGACTCTCCTGAATCCAATCCTAAACTCATCATTCCCATAATGCTCTTGGCATTGACCTTTTTTGCTTCACTCTCTACGTAGATGCTGCTCTCATACTGACTCGCAACCTGTACTAATAATGCAATAGGGCGCGCCTCTAAGCCGTTTGAGATTTTGATAGTAATTGGTTTCCTGAGCATACTTACTCCTCCTTGTGTCCTTTCAACTCTTCTGCCATGCTGCTCAACTTTCTAAGTCTATGGTTCACTCCGGATTTCCCAACGGGAGGTGATAACAACATCCCCAGTTCCTTTAAGGTGGCTTCCGGATATTCTAACCTTAGGTTAGCTATCTCTTCCAGGTTCTCCGGGAGCTCATGAAATCCTATGGTTTTTTGGATATATTTAATATCCTCTATTTGCTTAACTGCCGCACTCACTGTTTTGTTTATGTTAGCAGTTTCACAATTTACTTTACGGTTGACGCTGTTTCTCATCTCTTTTAGTATTCTCACATTTTCCAGATCCATGAGAGAAACATTGGCTTCCATAATCCCCAGAATCTCTACGATCTGGGCGCCTTCCTTAATGTAGACAACAAAATACTTTTTTCTGCCTACAATTTTAGCATCCACGCCGAAGCTGCATATCAGTTCCTGCATCTGCACCGCTTTCTCTCTGGTGTTGCAGACTATCTCAAAATGATAAAACTTCTGAGGATCGCTTAGAGACCCTGATGCCAAAAACGCACCTCTGATAAATGCCCGTCTGCAACAGCTTTTTTGAACTACCATCTGGTTCACCAGATTATGGTGAGGTGCTATCTGCATATCCGAACTCAGTATCTTCACCGCCTGAAGTACACGTACAGTATCCTCCGGCGTACCCACCAAAACGGTATAACCGTTGTTCTTATGTAACGATGGATTCTGTCTGACGCAGATATCAGTATCTATATTAAATGTTTTTTTCAATAATGTAAAGTACTTTCTTGCTACATATTCATTTTCTGTGTGCATAGTCAGCAGAAATCCATCCTGGCCAGAAGGTGTAATCCTTCCGCAAAACCCTATAATTGCGGCCAGCTCAGCAATTTGGCAGTGTCTGGCTTCACTGATGTGCCTGGATAATTCTTCCTTTACTTGTCCGGAAAAAGACATCTTCATTACCTGCCTTATATTTTTTTGCGGAACGCATCCTTTGTAATATCCTTATGTTCTACCCGCAGGGCAAATTCAGTCTCCTGACTAAGCCTTCTGTAGAGTTCATTGGCCAGAGTTACGGAACGATGCTTCCCGCCTGTACAGCCAATGCTGATAACCAGCTGGTTTTTTCCTTCCATTATGTAATTAGGAATTAAAAACCGTATCATATCCTCTAGTTTATCAGAAAACTCATGGGACACGTCAAATCCCATAACGTATTCTCTGACCGGTTCATCATTTCCGGTAAGGGGCCGAAGCTCCTCGATATAATAGGGATTCGGCAGAAACCGTACATCAAACACCAAGTCAGAGTCACCCGGTATCCCATATTTGAATCCAAAGGATAGTATAGTAATCACAAGGCTTCGAAACTCCAGGTTCTGTACAAAAATCTTGTCAATCTCGCCTTTTAGTTCTCTGGTGAGGAGATAGCTTGTATCGATAATATAATCCGCATGCTTCTTCAAAAATTCCAGCCTTACACGTTCCTTGGCAATGCCCTGATCCACCCGCCCATTCCCGGCGAGGGGATGGGTACGGCGGGTCTCCTTGTATCGGTTAACCAGCACGGAATCCTTTGCATCCAAAAAGAGAATCTCATACTTGAACCCTGCCAGAGTAAGCCCCTCCAGGACCTTTTCCAATTCCCCCAATGCCTGGCCGCTTCTGACATCCACACCCAAAGCAACCTTTTGTATCTCACTGGCTTCGCTGGCAACCATCAGCTGGGCAAACTTTTCAATCAATGGGATGGGCAGATTATCTACACAGAAATAATCCGCATCCTCAAGCATCTTGAGAGCAGTACTCTTGCCAGCCCCGGACATTCCAGTCACTATCACAAAACGCATCTTTTACTCCTCCTGTCAGAATTCTCCCAAAAACTTTACTTCCGGTTCCAGGGTTACATTCGAATTCTCATAAACTCTCTCAACGATCTGACGGATGAGCTCCCTCACCTCTTCTGCTGTGGCATTTCCATTATTAATCACAAAACCGCAGTGTTTATCAGAAACCTGAGCATTTCCCACTGCAAACCCTCTCAGTCCGGCATCCATGATAAGCTTCCCTGCAAAATATCCCTGGGGACGTTTGAAGGTACTGCCTGCACTGGGATATTCCAAAGGCTGCTTGCTTACCCTTCTGTCACGCAGCTCGTTCATTCTTTCCCTGATTTTTTCTTTTTCCCCCGGCATCAGCCTGATGGCCGCCTCAAGAACAATATATCCGGATTCTTTGATGATACTGGTCCGGTAACCAAGCTTCAAATCCTCCGCTTTCAGGCAGCATACCTCTCCCTCATTGGTCATCACTACCACCTCCTGAAGGACATCTTTCATCTCTCCTCCATAGGCGCCTGCGTTCATCACAACCGCTCCCCCCAATGTGCCGGGGATCCCTCCTGCGAATTCAAATCCCGTAAGACCATATTCCATAGCTTTTCTGGCGACCTGGGAAAGCAGTGCTCCCGCCTTTACTGTGAGCAGAGTGCCTTCCACCAGAATATCACTCAGGTTCCGGTAGATTTGGATGATTGCTCCCCGGTAGCCTTTATCACTCACCAGCAGATTGCTTCCGTTCCCAAGAATAAAATAGGGCACCTCCGCCTCCTGGCAGGTATGTAATATCCTTTGTATCTCTTCAATGGAGTGGGGGCAAAGATAGTAATCCGCCGGTCCTCCGATTCGGAAGGTGGTATGATTACACATAGGCTCATCCGTCCAAACGTTATCGCTTCCTACTATGCTGCAAAATTCATTTACTATATTTTCCTTCAACTGTCTAACCTCTGCTTCCCTCTGTCTTTATTTATTCTGCTCTTTTTCCTTCAGCAAGTCACGAATCACTTCCCCTGCAATCAAAAGGCCCGCCACGCTGGGCACAAAAGAGATACTTCCCGGCACGGGGTGATTCGTGTTTCCTTTTGTCTCCTGTGGTTCTCCCCTCTTCCTCCTGTCCTTCTGAGGCAGCTCGGTGGAAAAAAGCACCTTAACTTTCTTTATTTTTCTTTTTTTCAGCTCCAGACGCATAACCTTTGCCAATGGGCAGACGCTCGTCTTGGAAATATCTGTGATCTGGAATTTGGACGGGTCCAGTTTATTCCCCGTTCCCATAGATGAGATAATAGGAACCTGCGCTTCTTTCGCTTTCTCAATGAGCAGGATCTTGGACGATACCGTATCAATGGCGTCTACCACATAGTCAAACGTACTAAAATCAAAAAGATCTGCTGTTCTGGCACTGTAGAACGTATCGTAGGTGTGAACCACAGCATCCTGATTAATATCCATGATCCTGTCTTTTGCTACCTGTGTCTTGGATTTTCCTATCGTTGAGCGAAGAGCAATCAGCTGACGATTGATATTGGTAACCGCTACCTCATCGTTGTCAACCAGCGTAAGATTACCGACCCCGCTTCTGGCAAGTGCTTCCACCACATAGGAACCAACGCCCCCGATTCCGAAGACGGCAACTTTAGACCGCAGTAAGGTGTCCAGCCCTTTTTCTCCTATCAGAGATTCTGTTCTGGAAAACGCATGCAACATAAGTGTCATTCCTCCTATTTTCCTCTCACCTGTTCTCCAGGCAATAGTATAATGTCTATATATATCGACATTATACTATTTTAACCGGGAAAAGTACATGCTTTTTTCCTCTGGTAATTTTTAGTCCTTCATTTTCGGCTTAAAGATCAGACTGGCCAGATATCCAAAGACAAGGGCAGCACTGATTCCTACTGCACTTGCAGTAAAACCGCCCATAAAAATTCCCAGAAAGCCTTTTTCTGTGACGGCTTTCTCCACTCCTTTCCAGAGTACATTTCCAAAGCCAAGCAGCGGTACGCTGGCTCCTCCTCCGGCAAATTTTAAAAATGGTTCGTAGATTCCCACAGCCCCCAGAACGGCTCCGGTGCACACCAGAAGTACCATTACTCTTCCGGGAAGCATTTTGGTTTTATCCAGCAGAATCTGCACCAGCGCACAGATTAAACCTCCTACCCAGAATGCATTGATATAATCCATAATATTTCTCCTTCTCACAATTTAGTACTTTGTATCTGTTAACAATGCTCCACCACAACTGCCTGAGCAATCCCCGGAACACTCTGCCCTTCATTGAAACTCACCTTTGAGAGCAGCGCACCCGTTGGCACAAAGAGAATCCGCTTCCACTCTCCCTTTTCCAGTTTTGGCAGAATGTAGGAGGCAAAGGTGGCCGCAGAACATCCGCATCCGCTTCCCCCAGCGTGGGTATCCTGAGTTGCATTGTCAAAAATTTCAATTCCGCAGTCCATATGCTGCTTTTTAATATCAAAGCCTTTCTCCGCCATCAGATCAAACAGGATTCGCTGCCCTACCTCACCGAGATCCCCGGTAATAATGCGATCATAGTCTTCAGGGCTTCTGTTGAAGTCCATAAGATTCTGATAAATAGTGTCACAGGCTGCCGGAGCCATACAAGCTCCCATATTCAGAGAGTCCTTCAGTCCGTAGTCCATAATTTTTCCCGTGGTCAAACCAGTAATTCTGGCTTTCCCCCCCTTCTTTCCCAGCACACAAGCGCCGCTTCCGGTTACTGTCCAGGTAGCGGAAAGGGGACGCTGATTCCCATATTCCAGCGGAAACCGGAATTCTTTTTCTGCACTTCCGAAATGGCTGGATGTAATGGAGAGTACATACTCTCCGAACCCTCCGGATACTGCCATAGCCCCCAAAGAGAGCGCTTCCCCCATGGTAGAACAGGCACCGTACAGGCCGTAGACAGGTATCTCCAGATCCATAATTCCAAAGGAGGACGCAATCGACTGCGCCAGAAGATCCCCGGCAAAGATGGTGCGAATCTGCCACTTTTCCAGCTGTGCTTTCCCTATGGCCAGCTGTGCTGTTTCCTTCTGAAGGGTACTCTCAGCATCCTCCCATGTCTTACATCCAAACATTGGATCCTCCCCAATCAAATCAAAGCAAGAACCCAGAGGACCTTCCCCCTCTTTCTTTCCTACTATAGAAGCTCCGCTGAGAATGTGCACTCCCTCCTGAAACTCTATACTCTGTTTTCCTTTTGTCTGATCCATTTTGCTTCTCCTCTCTATGCAATCCCTGCTGTCTTTAATATCCAGTAGGCCAGTCCCAGAATCCAGCTGGTAAATATCCCATAAAGAATTACAGGGCCTGCAATTGTAAAGATCTTGCAACCAATGCCAAAGACCTGCCCTTCCTTCTGATATTCAATGGCGGGGGCTGCCACAGAATTAGCAAATCCTGTAATGGGTACCAAAGCCCCTGCTCCTCCGAATTTTACTATTTTTCCATATACATTAAGCCCTGTTAACAGAACACTCAGGAGCACCAGAATCAGAGAGCACCAGGCTCCCGCTGTCTCCTGATCCAGGCCCTGGCTCTGTGCAAAATTGAGTATGCCCTGTCCCAGAGTACAGATGATCCCCCCGATTAGAAATGCCTTTGCCATATTTAGGGGGAGACTGTGGGTTGGTGTTACCTTTTTTACATACTTTTCATATTCTTTTTGTTTTTTTTCTTTCGCTATATCAACCATAGTTTCAAGTCCTTTCTCACTGATTTATATAGTTCTCTACCATCCATAGAAAAAGAAAAGGATGGAGCCTATTATTTTTCCGGCTGCCATGGACACAATTACCAGCCCGATGCCTTTGGTCAGTCCCACTCTTCTGGCCATGATTGCGAATATATTAACCACTTCTCCCAGTGCAATCACCCAGCTGCCCAGAAAGATACCAAAGAGCAGTCCTACAATACAGAGCCCTATAGTCCCCACAGGCAGCTCCCAACGGTAAAGATAAAAGAGGTTGCCGAAAATAGTCCCCAGCATGGTACAGGTCTCATACAGCAGTATCCTGTCCCCTGTGTGAGTAATCCCCGCATACCTGGGAATAATCCCCAACCCAATCATAAGAGCTGCCAGACCGCTTGCCACTACCATCCCCCCTGCAAGTCCGATGGCTCCAACTGCAATCTGAGATACTAACCACATTTACTGATTCTCCTTTCGCTCTGCCTGCTCAATGATCGTAGTATCAATATCGTCTTCATAGAGGCGCATCTCCACTTCCATAGGCGTGGGATCCTGCGTCAGTCGTTTGCCTCCGAAATGGTTGAAGAAGAAGATAACCCCAAGGCCGATTCCGATAGAATAGGTAAGCTCCAGGATCGTATATCCATCGGAGATGTTGCCGGTGAACTGTTTATAAATATGGAAAAACAGCCCCGAGGTATCCACATCCGTATTAAAGGTCATAATGGAGAAGGCCGCGCCCACAAAGGTCACCAGGCTTACCAATACGGTTTTAAACCAGCTGTAGGCCACATGTTTGTGTTTCTGAGTCTCATAGGTAATTACAAAATTAGGCTCCCCGATGTGGTTCACATCCACGCTCTGTTCTTTTTTCTGTATCTCGTCAATCAGATCCATGGCAGAAACAACATATCTGCCCGGCTTATCCTGCGGTATGGTAAAAATTTTTCTGACCTTATTCCTGTTGAGCACACTGCTGTTGCAGCAGGAGAGTTTTGCCACATCCTGCAGATATACATCCGGGCTGTGTACCTCTACATTTTTTTCAGTTTGAATATATAAAGTGTCACTCATTATTTCACTCCCTTACAGGTACTTTTCTTCCATGTAGTATGCCTTTCTTTCTATTAAAATATACAAATACAGCCTGCCGGGATTTGCATCAAAGGATGCAGACCGCACAGCAGGCTGTATGTGTAAGGCAGCTAAAGCTTTCCCCGGAGAGACTGAAGTATCCTTTTTTCCATTCTGGATACCTGCACCTGAGAGATTCCCATCTCTTTTGCAATCTCTGACTGGGTTCTTTCCTGAAAAAAACGCATATAAATTAATTTTCTGTCCTGGGCCTCCAGGGTACCCAATATCTCCTCCAGCAGCAACCGGTTGAGAAGTGCTTCCTGATGATCCTTCTTTTCCTCCAGTTTCTCTTCCAGAGAGATATCGCTGCCGTCTCCCTGGTAGATTGTTTTCTGAAGGGATTCTATCTGGGAGCCGGCTTCCATTGCCATAACAAGCTCCTCCTGGGTTACCTGAAGTTCATTGGCAATCTCCAGAAGGGTTGGTTCTCTTCCTGTACTCCTCTCCAGTTCTTCCCGGGTTACATAAGCTTTATACGAGATCTCTTTCATGGAGCGGCTGACCTTAATCATACCGTCATCTCTGAGAAACCGCTTAATCTCCCCGGCAATCATAGGGACAGCATAGGTGGAGAATTTGACATCGAAAGACGTGTCAAATTTGTCGATAGCCTTAAGCAGTCCGATGCTTCCGATCTGAAACAGGTCCTCCATCTCCACTCCACGGTTGCCAAACCTCTTTACTATACTCCATACTAATCCGATATTTTCCTCTACTAATGTATCTCTTGCTTCCTTATCCCCTTGGTGCGCACGCCCGATCAGGGCAAGGATATGGTCCATATTTCCTCCTTCTATTCGAACAGTGTATTCTTATTGCTTATTCTTTTTTTCATCCACACCTTCGTCCCCTGTCCCGGTGCAGAATCCACAGTTACCTCGTCCATAAATGCCTCCATAAAAGCAAATCCCATTCCGGACCTGTCCTGCTCCGGTTTCGTGGTAAACAGCGGCTCCATTGCTTTCTTTACATTTTCTATTCCTCTGCCCCGGTCAATGATACCTACCTCCATCTCATTATCGCGGATACGGCATTCTATCCTTATCTTATGTATCTCCCCCTCATACCCGTGGACAATAGCATTGGTAATGGCTTCAGAGACTGCTGTCTTTATGTCTGTCATCTCCTCCAGCGTCGGATTCAGCTGGGTACAAAAAGCTGCCACCGTTACTCTCGCAAAACTCTCGTTGCAGGAACGGCTGTCAAATTCAATTATCATTTCATTGGTATTTTCCATATCTGCTCCCCTCACTTTCTTTTTTGTGTCCATACAGTTTCCTGGCTGATTTCTATAAATTTATGGATCCCTGACAGCTGCATAATACGCAGGATCCTGTCACTTACGTGGATCGCAGTCACTGTACCTCCCATATAGCGCAAAAGCCGGTAACGCCCCATCAGCATACCGATCCCTGAGCTGTCCATAAATGTAGTATTCCGGAAGTCAAACACTACATTCCGGATTACTCCCTCTTCCAGTCTTTTATCCACCGCTCTGCGGATCGGCTCCGCGGTGTGATGATCCAGCTCTCCGGGAACCGCAACCATCAGACAGTTCCCTTTTTTAAGCAAAAATTCCTCCATATTCCCATCTTTCCCCTTTTCTACAAGCTTTATACTGTTCTCATGTGTTTTTCCGGGTTCTTAAGTATCTGTACAACAAAAAGAGATGCACACAGTTTGGTGCATCCCCTAATCCGAGGTTTCTCTTTTTGTTTCTTCCTGTAAGCTTTATTCTCCTTCTTCTGTACCTCTGTTGTCCCCTGTATCTTCCGGCTGGTCTCCGGAATCCTCCTCCTGGGGCTCCTCTCCCTGGGTGTCTCCTTCACCGCTGTCCCCGTTTCCCGGAGTTCCTCCGAGGGCCTCCATATAATCCTTAGCGTCTGTGGCCCGCTTTGTATTCGGAAAGGTATCGATTATTTTCTGGAACTGGGCAATGGCATTCTGCGTATCTCCGGTTTCCCTGTACGCCATAGCCAGATAATACAGGACATTGTAATCACTGGCGTCAATCTCCTGGGCTTTGGTGAGCTGATCTATAGCTGTGGCATAATCCTGAGATTCATAGGCACTCTCCCCGTCCTTTTTGTACTGGCGGTACAAAGTTGTCTTCACTTCTCCAAACACAGTATCATACACAGATTTCGCCTCTATGGACAGAAGGTCAGGATTTACACTCTGAAGTGCATTGGCCGCCGTGGTATAGTTCTCCTCACGCAGGGCAGCAGAAGCTTTCATCAGATTATCATAACTGGCAGCCTTTTCCTCGGCCTGAGCAACCTGATCGTTTGCCGAATCTACTGTGCTCTGGGAGCTTTCTATGCTGCTCTGCAGACGCTCAAGTTCAGCTGCCTGGCTAGCCACCTGATCGCTGTATTCCACTACCTTTTGATTCGCCTCCTGATTTACTTTCTGGATCTTGCCCGGTACGATTAAAAACCATAAAAGGGCAGCCCCAACCACCAGACCGAATCCAAGGTTCAGAAGCGTGGCCACCGTAGAGCTCTCCCTAAACGCAGGCGGCTGAATCACAAGATCATTCCCGGAATAATACACAGACCGCTCTGCTTTCTTTTCTTCCTTCTCTCGGCTCAGCCCCCGGAACCTGGGTTCCAGACTGGTCACCTTTCCGGTCTGCTCGTCCACCTCCCGCAGAAAGCGGAGGGTGGTGGTATTGGTCTTATCAATTTTGGCCGCACTTCTCAGCAGTTTCCTGGCTTTCTCATAGGCCTGTTCTCTGATATAGAGAAGTGCCAGAAGGTGATACCCTTTGATCAGCTTAGGATTCTGGGCCAGGACCTTTTTCAGCTGCATAACAGCCATATCAACATTTCCCTGCCTGCAGTAAAGCAGAGACTGATTGTATTTTTTAATCGTCTGATTAATGGTATCCAGACGGTTGGGATTCC
>OLQH01001527.1_pt1 | contig 17329 bp, 19 predicted proteins | sample 1672671 | NCBI WGS metagenome assembly OLQH01 (sample SAMEA3136712, study PRJEB25190) | human gut metagenome
TCCGTCTGAATATCTCCATAGCGTTGCCGACTTGGAGATAGTCGCGCCCCCAGCGGGTCATGTCTTTCATAATACACACGCCGATTTTACCGTTTTCTACGTCCTCTATCATGCGGGAGTAGGCGGAGCGGTCGAAAAATCTGCCGCTTTCATCGTCGTCAATGTAGTGCCGGATATTCGTCAATTTTAGCTGTCTGGCGTAGCTTTCCAAAAACTTCTTCTGGTTCTGTATGGAGTTGCTTTCGCCGCCGTCCCTGTCCTCGTCGCCTACGGAAAGGCGGGAGTAAAGGGCTGTGATTTTGTTGTAATCATTCATGTGCATATCCTCCTGTGCGTCCATGTAGAGTTCTTTACACTTAAGATTATGCACTCCACCGGGCGCTGCCGTACTCAATGCCCTTACGGTATTTGCGGGCGTTCTTGCCTTTGGCGTACACCGCTAGCCGGACGATGACCGCCCCCGCGATGCCCACCAGCAGGTCCAGCGGATGCAGGCTGGGCAGCCCAGAAGAAAACGCCTCCGTAAAGCCCTGGCTCAAATGCAGGAACTTTTCAGAGGCGTCAAGGCCGGGTGCAAGGCGCACCGCCTGGCAGAACTTATCAAAGAGATACACGAACAGCAGATACGGGAGGTTGGGGAGCAGCTTTTTCTTCCAGTCAACCGTCATAATTCCACACCCCGGTCTTTGGTCTTGACCTTCTCCCGCTGGCGGTGCCGGGCTTTGGCCTGCTGCTTTGCCTTAGCCAGCTCCTTGCGGATGGAGGGCTTTTTCTCTTTCTCCAGGTTCTTTGCGGAGAACTCCCGGAAGGCCGCCGTGATAACGTCGGCATCCCGCCCCTTGAAGAACACCAGGTAGCGGGGTATCTCGCCGCTGGTGTCCTTTTTCAGAGCAAAGTCAATGCCGTACTTCTTGGCGGTGGCGGAAAAGGCCCGGATGTTCTGGTCGGTGATCTCGATGTTGGAAACGCCGGTGTTGTGCTTCATCAGCTGCCGGAGGGTCTGCTTTCCGTGGTGCAGCTTGGTCTTGTGGCCGGTCACTCCTTTCTGCATCTCGTCCAGCACTTTTTTCATGGCCTGTTGCAGCATCCCGGCGGAGAGCTTGGTGGCCTCCACACAGAGGGCAACGGTGCGCTGGGTAACTTCTTCCTGCATGAGTGATTACCTCCTTTCTCCGCTGCCGTACAGGTCGTGGTTCACCAAGGACGCATAGTAGCTGTCGATGGTGGCCGGGGCGTTATACAGGGCAGCCAGCAGATATTTCTTGATATTGCGGACATAGGTGGTGTTCTCCCGCATCCGATCCAACACATACTCGATGTGGGAACTGTTCAGCTTCAGGAACCGGGATTTGACCACCTCCGCCGGATAGTCGTCCCCGGCAATGCGGATCGTCTCCCTGTGGGAACAGACGGTATCCACCATGAGCTCCACCAGCTCGTCCAGGCGGTCACGGTCCATGCGCTCGTTCTGTATGAGGATGTCGTACTCGATGTTCTCCAAAATCAGTTCCCGATAGCTTTCTCGCTCCCGCATCCAATCCCGTCCGGTCCGGTTGCCCCCTGCGGGGGCTTGGGGGCTTGATTGGATAGGATTTGATCCTTCCGTACTTGGTGAATCAGTATTTGATATTTGGTTACTTGATCCTTTCGTATTTAATTGTGCGGGGTTTTCCTGTTCAGGTTTTCCCAAGACAGGAGAATCCAAGACTGGTTTTACCTGAACTGGATTTTCCCGTTCAGGTTTTCCCGGTTTAGGTTCCGGCGGCCTGGGCTGCTCCAGGATCGTATACTCGATGCTGCCGAGCCGCCCGTTGGCCTTACGCACTCTTTCACGGATAATATACCCCGCATCCTCCAGCTCCCGGACCGTAGCACAAATGCTGTCCACTCCATCCCGGCATATCCGGGCAAGCCCTTTGGTGGTGTAGTCCCAATCCTCTGGCAAGGACAGCATGAGGGACAGCAGCCCCTTCGCTTTCAGCGACAGAGCTTTATTCCGCAGATGGTGGTTTGCCATCACTGTGTAGTCGCGGGTTTTCTCAATGCGAAATACCGCCATAATCTCACCTCCCTCCGGCGGTCTGGAAAAGTGTTCGTTTTTGGGAAAAAGATGCCCTCTATATCCAACGGATGCCCGGAGGATAAATCACCTGCGCCTGCTTTTCAACAGGCAACACAGGGAGAAAACAGAGGACTTTTCAACCCTAATTGGCACACTTGATTTTAGGCGTAAAAAAGGGCGGCTGCTTCAAAACAGTCGCCCTAATGTGAGGGGATATACAAGATATTTTTCTGTTCGGATGCCCGAAAACCATTGATATTACTGTTTTTTTCAAAAAGTTCTGTATCGCCACTCGTACCAATCTATATGATTGGCTGGATAGGGGAAATCGGGAGAGTCCATATAACGTCGAAGTGATCCGGGAAAGCATGAGCCGTAAAGAGCAGTTTCATTTTATGTTTACAGATGAGGACGGTATTTCAGAGCAGCTTTTCTTTCTTCCCATTGAAGGTACCGATTGGTATTTTCTATCTGTTGTTGAGAGAACTGTGTTTACGGATCTGACAAAGCCATTTGTTATTGCAAGCATATCCATGGTCATTGCCGTCATTCTCATATCGCTTATGGCTCTTTTAATGTCCTTGCGTTTCAGCAAAAGAGAGATCAAAGCAAACACCGAGGCAAAAGTGCGCAGTGAATTTCTGTCCAGTATGAGCCATGAGATCCGGACAACGCTCAATGGGATTGTTGACCTGCTCCATCTGATGCAGTCTCATCTGCAGGATGGGAATATGGAGCAAATGACAGGCTGGCTTTGCAAGGCCAATACCACAACACAATATCTGATTTCCCTGCTCAATGATATTTTGGATATGTCAAAGCTTCAAGCAGGAAAGCTGGAGCTTGTTTCAAAGCCGTTTTTTTTGGAAACGATGCTGGATGCCATCGTATCTATGCAGCGTGGAAATGCACAGGAACGAGGTGTTGAATTGATTGTAGAACAGAATATTGTTGCCCCCTGCATTACAGGCGACGAAACCCGCTTAAAACAGGTGCTCATGAATATCGTTGGCAATGCGGTAAAGTTCACGCAGAAAGGCGGGACAATCCGACTGACGGCAGAGCAAAAGCTGGAAGATACAACCCATGTTATCACTACAATCCGTTGTGCGGATACAGGAATCGGGATGAGTCCTGAGTTTCTGGCAACCATCTGGGACAGCTTCACCCAGGAGAATAATAAAGTTTCTAATGGGATGCAGGGAACACTGTTGTATATTGGCTGTGCATATGAAAAAGGGTGTTCTGAGAATCAATCATGGAGAAGTGTTTTATCACTTTGATTTTGAGAAAAGGACAGCACGCTGACAGATAAGAGGGAATAAATGATATTAGGCGTATAAGATATAAACTATGCTCAATGGGAAAGGATTATGAGAAAAATGCAGGTAGGTAACATAATTTCATTTGGAAAATATGACTGGATAGTGCTGGACGTAAAAAAAGACAGGGCTTTGATAATAACTGAGCATATTGTTGAACAGCGCCCATATCATGATGCTTATACTGAAGTAACATGGGCTGACTGTGCATTAAGAAAATATTTGAATGGTGATTTTTATGATGAATTCAGTATGGCTGATAAATTGCGAATAAGTCCAGTGGTAAATAAAAATCCAAACAATGAGTGGTATGGTACAAGCGGCGGAGCAGATACGGAGGACAGAATATTTTTATTGAGCATGGAAGAAGCGGCGTGCCAATATTTTGGTGATAGCAGTTCATTATTGTATAACCCACGAAAAAATCAAAAATATTGGTTTGAAAGAAAAGACAAAAATAATGGTAAGCGTGTTGCTACACTTGAGAGCAATAATAAACAGGTTTGGTGGTGGTGGATTCGCACCCCGGGTCGGGTTGGTGTAAAGGCAGTCTACATTCACGGTGACGGCAATATAGGAATTCAGGGCAACAACATATTGAAAGGCAATATCGCCGACGGGAAATGTACAGGTGGTGTTCGTCCTGCTTTATGGCTGAGGTATTGATTAAACTATGTTGTACAAACAAAAGACTGGGAGAGGTAAGGATTAAATCGGCGGTACTGCTGCTCCTTTGTATAGCCCTGATTGTGAGAGCTTTCTGCGCTGCCGCCTCCATTACTCACGCCTGAGTGAGACTGAAATTCGCCTCAACCTGGCCAGTGTGAACCTCGATACTGTTCCCCCTGACCTCCGCTCCCAAAGTATATTTGCTCGGCGTAGGCGTTCTGATTGAGGAATATTTTGCCCGTATTATCGGAATTATCCATCGTCATAACGATGTTGAGGATAAACTCGTGGCAGTGCCCGAGGGAATTTACTTTACAAAAGAGGAAGTCGCAAAGGCGGTAGATTTTCAGGAACAATATTTTGAATATCACATTGAGATGTGTTCACAGTAAAAATACCCTGTAAGGATTTTGAAACGGCTTGGTGCTGGGACTATTCAGCATGGGGACCGCCCTGCTGGGCGTGGCAGTTCTGGTGACATACTCCCCGCAAAACGGTCTCATCCTGTTACTAATCGCTTTTCTCATCAGCCCGTTTGGGCTGCCGAAACTGGCCTTCTGGTTGCTGGGAAAAGTACAGTATTTGAAATTCGCCATCCAGGACAGCGTATATGGTTAAATCATGGGAGAAACTGCAAAATCGTAGCTTCGCTCACTTTACTTTTAGACTAATATTGCGTATAATATTAGTGCGAAAGGAAGTGAAGCCATGGGACAATATGAACAGTTGGACAGGATGCTGGCGGCTCAGGATGGGATGCTGCAAACCGCCCAGGTGGTATCTGCCGGAATTTCCAAACCGGTTTTCTATCATTATGTACAGGACCGGGAATTGGAACGGGTTGCACATGGCGTTTATCTTTCCAAAGATTCCTGGGTAGATGCGATGTACCTGATCCATCTGCGGTTTGAACAGGCGGTATTTTCCCATGAGACAGCCCTGTTTTTTCACGATTTGACAGACCGTGAGCCAACCGAGTACACGGTTACGGTAAAGACCGGCTACAATCCCACCAGACTAAAAGCGGAAGGGGTTCAGGTCTTTACCATCAAGGCAGAGCTGCATGATGTGGGATTGATAACGGCGCAGACCCCCTTTGGGCATACTGTACCGGCTTATGATATGGAGCGAACGATCTGCGACCTGTTACGAAGCCGGAACAGTTTGGAGATGCAGACGTTCCAGGGGGCGCTCAAAATGTATGCCAGAAGAAAGGACAAAAATCTGCGGACGTTGATGCGCTATGCAAAGCTGTTCCGGGTAGAGAAAATTTTGCGGCAGTATTTGGAGGTACTACTATGATAAAGACAGCAAAGCAGTTAAAAGACCTGGTTAAGTTTCATGTAGTCCTCTTGACATTATTTCGGCATACCGATATAATAATAGCAGAGAGGATGTGACAGGAATGATGATCGAGAGTTTGCTGAAAAAGCGAAACATGACAAAATACCGATTAGCCGTAGACGCGGGAATCCCTCACGCTACGCTCAACGATATATGCAGCGGTAAGACAAAGCTTGAAAAATGCTCCGCAGAAACGGTGTATAAGCTGGCAAAGGCGCTTGGTGTGTCGATGGAGCTTCTGACTTCCGAAGGAATCCATCAGGCGGAAAAGGAACGCTCTTATGAATACGGGCTGCCCGGATATCTGCAACATGATCTGGACGCATACAAGGACGGGTTGAAAAACAAATCTCCGCTGCTCGACTGCCTGTGGGGAGAACTCTATGGCAGTATCAATATTGCTGAAATTAACGACGGTGTGATTACAAAGGAACATGCCGATTATCTGAGAGCAAAATATCTTTAAGGAAATGATGACGGATGGCTGAAAAAATTGATTTTACAAACTGTCGGGTGGTACCCGGCAGAGCATACAACGGAGCAAACGGCAAGAAGATTGCCGTAGAATATGACGGCATACTGTATATGCTGAAATTCCCACCCTCCGGCAAGAATAAGCCCACCGGGCTTTCCTATACCAATAGCTGTTTCAGCGAGCATATCGCAAGCAGTATCTTCAATCTGATCGGTGTAAGAGCACACGAAACCATGCTTGGCACATTTAAGGTTGGCGGCAAGGAGAAGATTGTCTGCGCCTGTAAGGACTTTACAGCAGACGGAAAGAGATTTTTTGATTTCTGTTCCATTAAGAATACGATTCTGGAATCAGATTCAAATGGTACGGGAACAGAGCTTGAAGATATACTTGATACGATTGGAAAGCAGCAGTACATTTCGCCGGAGGTGTTGGAACGGCACTTTTGGGATGTATTTGTTGTAGACGCCTTACTTGGAAACTTCGACCGTCATAACGGAAATTGGGGATTCCTGTTTGATGAAAAAACGGGAGAGTCAAGCATAGCGCCCATCTACGATTGTGGAAGCTGTCTTTTGCCGCAGGCGGATGAGAAGATCATGAATGAAGTGCTGTCAAACGAGGACGCGCTGCATTCGAGAATTTATCTGTATCCAACCTCTGCCATAAAGCAGAACGACAGAAAAATTAACTACCGTGACTTCCTAATGAGTGCGGAATATAAAAGCTGCAGTGAGGCAGTCAAACGGATTGTTCATCGGATTGATATGGAAGTAATTAGTGAATTCATAGATTCCACACCATATCTGTCGGATCTGCAAAGAGCCTTTTACAAGCACTATATAAAGGCGAGATATAATCTGATCCTTGTTCCGGCTTTTGATTTGGCAGACAGTCTCGAACAGGAGCCGAACAAGCCGATAATGGGAATGTAACAACAGAATACTTTATCAGAGGACGCTGAAAAATCGGCGTCCTTTTTACTCAAGAAAGTGATGCAACATGAAAAAATACGAGGAATTGGAACGCAGTGATATACGGATCGGTTGGGATTTAGAGATGATATGAAAAGCACCCTCCAAACTTAAAAAATAAGGCCAGCGTTTTGTGCAGCGCTGGCCTACTACACAATAAATGGAACCCCGGCGGGTTGATTTTATCTTTGCTTGATTCAGTTATTTTTCCTGCCGGTTTTTCACCAGCTCAATAGCTTCTTTTCCTGTCATGTGGTCGATGCACATTTCAAGCATACACAGCGTTTTCCACTCCCGGTCGATTTCTTTCCGGCGGCCTGCGGCATCTTCATCTGGCGAATATTTTTTCGCCAGTTTCTCGATTGCCGCCCGCTTCTCTTTCTCATCCTTGATGATGCGGATCTGCCCAAAGGCAATGACGCTTCTGAAATAGGTAGTGTATTTTTCCGACACGATCTGGTCTTGGTCGATGACGCAGAAGGATGCCTTAGAACTGCGCTGTATAGCGTCCAGTTTGTGGCGCCTTTGGCACAGTGGAAGTATAGTTTTGCGCCATCGAACACAAAACTGATGGGTACAGCATAGGGGTAATCGTCGTCCCCAGACAGAGCCAATACCCCAGAGGTTCCCCGACAGAGGATCGCTGTCACTTCCCCCGCAGGCAAGGCTTGTTTCTTTCTTCGCATTTCTCTGAACATAAATTCCTCCTAAAAAGTGTCACAAAACCGTTTTCGTTTATCTATTGCAGCCACTCATATGAAGGATTCACAATAGATTTCGCATCTTTGATTTTGTAATACTGGACATACTGCGCACAAATCTGACTGAACGCATTGCAATAGTAACCGGCAACCGCATTGGCAAAACTGTCTTTATCACCCGCTTTTAATGCGTTCAACGCTGACTGGACATGGGTGAGCATATGTCTTTTTTGCTGCGCGGCGTTTCTCTCAGAAAACGCACAGTAGCTCCAACGCACCAGATGCTCTGTCTCCCGAAAAATGACGCGCAAGGGTTCCAGATCCAGATTGCGGCTGATGGCATCCGCCAGCACGGTGATCGGGACTGCGCCGGGCTGTTGGACCTGAAATTCTATTTCTTCCAGATCTTTTGTGGTGAATCCGGGTGCGGCGCGATGGGCGATGGGGCCTGCAATCAGTTCCAGAAATTGCAGGGCATACAAAAAACGGAAAGCATTTTGCTTGTGTACAGGGTTCTGGACCGTGTGGCGGGCAGCCTCCACAGGACGTTTTTGCGCGATGCTCCCCTTAACATTATATGTGCGGATATAACCCATACTCCGCAGTTCTGCCATTGCCTTCCGAAGCGTGGTCAGCGCCACACCGTACTCACGGGCCAAATCTTCTTCATGGGGAAGATATTGCTCCAGAGGGTAGGCGCCGGTGGTAATTTTGGTGATGAGATCCTGCAGGATCTGTACATAAACCGGTGTACGTTCATACAGGCCAGTCCATTGAAAAGGCTCTTCCTCCGGCAGATGCCAGGATGGATACTTCTTTTCCAGCCGATACAATGTGTCATGGACGGCAAGGGCTGTCCGCTGCTGGCTGGCAGTCAGCCAATCATTTTTTTTCTTCGGATGATTTCTTGTTAAAACGGACAGGAATTCCTCGGTATCATCCAGCATCTCACGCAGATAAGAGTCTTCGGCTTCAAGGAAAAATGGCAGATGGCTGTACCGATGGAACCAGGCGTATATTTCCGAAAAGAACGGATTGCCGCTGGCGTCAAAGAGCTCCTGGCAGATGAGGGGCAGCAGCCGCCAATTCTGCGGCCGCATCTTCCGAATCGCGGTTTTCTTCAGTTGTGCATAGTGTGGAAGAAGCCAAAAGTCACAGGATTGTGAAGCAAAGGTCAACAGCGGCGGCAGGATCACCGTCAGGGATTCGTACAGCTCCAGCAGGCTGCCCCGGTGGGATAATACCTCATAAACGGCTGAATGGGTGGAAGGCACGCTGCCTTCCCAACAGACCACTGGGGCCTTTCGGTTTCTGGAGGCAATATACCCCTCTTCCCGAAGCCGGGCGGTAACATTCCTTGCGGTGTGAAATCCAATCTGGTATTCCTGCCGCAGCTGCTCTGCGGAAAGGAAACTGCTCCCGGCAGGAAACTGGCCGCTTATAATCCGGCCCTTTAAATCATGATATACGCGCTGAAAGCGGCCTTCTCCTTGCTCCATAATCTCAATTCCTTTTTTATTTTCATTGTACTAAAAAGACAGAGAAAATTCAATACTATATACATAGGGTTGAAGTTAGTATCTTGAAAACATGTCTTTCTTCATTTATAATTTTTATTGAAAGAGCAGCTATGCTGACCTGGTAAGAATTGTGGTGTCAAAATGAATGACGTATCCCAACAGCGCACCTAACGTCGCTCCGGAAACCCAATAGATTTGATTCAGCATGGTAACAAAAAACATAAACCAGCCTTTGTCTATATCCTGTGGCGGCAACACGGTATAATTGATCGTAAAGGATTCATCACACATACCGAAAATCAGATAGGGCTTTTTCCAACCAACATTTTTATATCTTTCCAACATAGAAATGCCATAGAATAAGTGTCTGGCATTTACCATCAATGTCAGGAAAAAAGCATACAGCGGGTTAAAGGCAGACAGTAACAGGTTGACGGTGACAAATTCCATTGAACCAGCGAAAATGAAGAAGCTCATAAGCATAGGGTATACAAAAGAAAAGCCTTTACTTCTCATAAGAAATCCATAAGACATTCCGAGAAAAAGGAATCCAATACAAATAGGTAATGTGTAAGGCAGGGCGGCCTTAAATGCTTTTGCTCTCATGTTCATCAGCTCCTTTATTGTGCTTGATTTTTCAGGCGCTTTTCTTTATAATGTTTACAGTATAGTTGACGTTTGTCTGATTCAACGAACATATAGTCCTGTATATTATACAATCGTTCGATTTATATGTCAAGTCGAGAAAGGGGCAGTTATGGAACTTGGAAAAATAATCGCAATCAATTTAAAAGAATTACGAACCGAGCGCAATTTGACGCTGGGGCAGTTATCAAAAATATCAGGAATCAGCAAAGCGATGTTATCAGACATTGAAAAAGGCGGCAGCAATCCAACCATCAATACAATCTGGAAGATTGCCAACGGTTTGAACGTGCCATATACAAAGCTGATGGAGGGGATCGAAAAAGAGGCAACCATTATCCGAAAGTCGGAGACAGTGGCACAGAACGGCGAAACAGAGCATTACCGGGTATATTGCTATTTCAGAAATACCCCCGTAAGAAACTTTGAACTGTTCTATGTAGAACTGGACGCCAACAGCTCCAATGCCTCGATTGGACATTCTGAAAAGGCACAGGAATACCTTTATATCATTCAGGGCGAATTGGTGCTACACACGGAAACTGGCGATTACACACTAAATGAGGGAGACTCCCTTACGTTTGATTCCTCCATCGGACATACCTACATCAATGAAAATCATACGTTGCTTACGTTTATCTGTATCAATTATTACCCCAACTAACGATTTGTTTGCCAGAAAGAAAACCGCTGCCTTGAATGAAAAGCAACAGGATGTTCGGTATATTATGTATTTTATTGGAGCGGGAAAAAATAGCGGCACAGGAGCTGGCGGAGTATTTTGAAGTCTCTGTGCGCAGCGGAAATTATAGAGCCAAAGACGTTGCGGGACGATATAAAGGCATTTTTAGAGCAGGCCAGAAAGAAATATGAATCATAGCAAATAAAATCAAGCGACAGCCGCCCGATTTTCTTATAATAGATGTAGGGTGGTTGAAAAGAGGTGACAGATAAATGTACGAATGGCAAAAGCAGATCCAAACAGTTGTCGATGAGATTGACAAGTGTATTAAGGGTTACAACAATGAAGCCATGACACTGCGCTTTCTTTCCCGTAAACTGGGCTATTCCGAATTTCACACAACAAGAAAGTTCAAGGAAATCTCGGGGATGCCGTTTCGGGATTATCTGCGGCAGAGAAAGTTGGCGTTTGCATTGAAAGAGGTCCGGGACAGTGATAAGAGCCTGCTGGACATTGCCTTCGACTATGGTTTTTCCTCCCATGAAGCCTTTACCAGGACTTTCAAAGGAACCTATGGCGTAACGCCCAGCGAGTATCGTAAAAATCCAAAACCGGTTGCTCTCCGTACAAAAATAAGCCCTTTCGACCGCTACTTTTTAGGATTAGGAGAAATCGGCATGATTAAATCAACAGATGGCGTAAAAATTTATTTTGTAACCATTCCCGCTCACAAATTTTTACACATTAAAAATTATGAGAGTAATGGATATTGGGATTTCTGGCGCAAACAGAATCTGATTCCGGGGCAGGACTATGAAACGATCTGCGGGCTGCTGGACAGTATCAAGGGGAAATTAGACGATGCCGGTGGAAGCGAAGTCAACTGTGCCAGCGGACAGATTATGGCGTATATAAACGATCCAAACGGAAGGCTTTGCGATTGGGGGATCCACCGTGCGGAATGTTGGGGAGTACGGCTTTCTTCGGATTATGCGGGAGAAGTGCCGTGCCAGATGTCTATGGTGGATGTTCCAGAATCTGAGTATATTGTTTTTGAGCATGGCCCATTTAACTACGAGCAGGAAAACTGCAGTGTAGAGGAAAAGATAGAAAAAGCGATGGCCGAGTTTGATTATGAAGAAGCCGGATGCTGCCTAGATACTTCACCGGGAAGAGTCATGTACTTTTTTTATGATCCGGAGCAGTATTTCAAGTATATAAGACCGATACGAAAAGGATAGGGGTATAAAACCCAGGCAAGACTTCACCGCGCGAAAAAGATATGAAATATGACAGCTGGAGGGCTGTAAAGGAAACGGAGGCGATACCCTTGGGAAATTAGCTGTACTGGAAATATCCGAGCCGGGAGATAAAATCGGAGAGAAGCTGCTTATGCTGTTGAATGCAAGGCAGCAGCAAGAGTTAGTAAAATATCTTCTTAGCAAAGAAAAGCAGAATGGCGGTTCAGCTGATAACCTGTGTATCCGCTCCGGAGCTTATGGACTGCAGACAAAGACGGAAGGTATCTTCACAGAGATTCATATGGGGGACTTATACTTTTGCCTGGAGCAGCGGCTGGTACGGGTGGATGGACAAGTGGTAGATCTGACGGCAAAAGAATTTGATATTCTTGCCCTTCTGATCACGTATCCACAGCGGGTTTACACTTACGAGCTGATCATGGAGCTGGTCTGGAACGAGGATGCTGCCTTTTACTCACGCAAAGCGGTAAGCAATCATATGAGCAATCTGCGGAAGAAATTGAAGAGAACACCGGATGGTCTGGAATATATTAAAAATGTTGTCGGTGTCGGTTATAAATTTGAAGTACCATAACAAAGACCACAAGGATTTTACTTCCCTTGTGGTCTTGTTCTGTTTACGCTTTTTTTTGTGCGGAGAGAGGCCGTTTTTTAATTGCCGCCGATAGAAAGGGAGTGGTGTATTGCCGTCAAAGGGCATAAGCAAACTGGAAACAAGCTCTATCGGGAAATTGATGGCGGAGTTGTGTGTACAGGCTACATTTTCCGTTATGCTTTATAACATCTATATCATTACAGACACTTTGTTTGTCTCAAAAGGAGTAGGCAGCACAGCCAGCGGAGCAATTGGTGTGTTTTCCCCGGTGCTGGTCTTTGTGGGCGGCATAAGTTCTACTTTGGGAGTGGGTGCAGGCTCCATTATATCCAGACGGCTGGGGGAAAAAGATCTGAAGGGCGGTAAGACCGTTATTGGATGCATGGTTTGGATCTGGTGTCTATGCGCATTGGTGATAACGGCCATCGGACTGCTGTTCCTAAACCCACTGCTTAGTCTGCTTGGATGCACAGCTGAGATTTATCCATACGCTGTGGAATATGGACGTATCATGCTGCTGGGCACGATCTGCAGTACAGGATTTTCAGGAGTCATGCGGGCTGGGGGGGACACCCTTTATTCCACGCTTCAATGGTGCTGTCCCGTTCTAATCAATATGACATTGGATCCGGTGTTGATTTATGGATTCCAGATGGGTATTACAGGCGCCGCTTTGGCAACAGTATGCGCCCAGGTGTTTTCACTGCTCTGCAGTATTTACTATTTTTTTATCCGCAATGCGACACCATGCAAGATTCGGATAAAAGATATACGGTGGGATTTCAGGGCATTTAAAGAAATCCTGTCAATCGGGATGCCGTCTTTTCTGAACAGCCTGGGAAACAGCTTTGTCAGTATGGCAAGCAATCAGATATTAGGAACAGTCTATGGAACACAGGCAATCAGCACCTTCACTGTTATATCCCGTATGCAGACTTTTGCCACTACGCCGTTTACCGGTGTTATGCAGGGCATACAGCCCATGCTTGGATTTGACTGGGGCAGGAAAAATACAGGCAGGGTAAGGAAAACGGTATTTTTAGCTCTGCGGTTTGTTCTCATTTACGGGGGCTTGATTTCGCTGGGGCTGTATGCTGGAGCACCATACATCATCCGGCTTTTTTCCGCTGATGCAGATGTTATGCTGGCGGGAACGTCGGCCTTGCAGATTATCTGCTGGGCAGCCTGTGCCGGAGGGGTAATGCCTGTTATCCAGGCATTCTACCAGGCGTTGGGACAGGGAAAAAAGGTACTGCGATTATCAATGGTATGTATTTTCTTGATTCGTATTCCCTTTCTGTTACTCGGAGGAATCACGAAAAACATTTCTATTATGTGGTGGGTATTCGTAAGCAGCGACTGGGCAGCGGCAGTCATGGCTGGCTTCAGTTACAAAAAATTTCAGAAGGAGAGAAACGATGGATAGCCTAACAAAGAACAGACAGAATGAAGAAACGCTCAGAAAGATGGTGGGGCGTTTCTTCCATCCTCTTGAGTTACAGTCATATAAGGAACTGACGGAAGGATATTTTAATGTGGCCTATGAAGTGACTTTAAGCAGTGGGGAGGCAGTCATTTTGAAGGTTGCGCCGGCAAACGGCATTCGGGTTATGACATATGAGAGAAATATCATGTGTGCGGAGGTCCAGGCGATGGAGATGGCGCTGGAGCATGGAGGAATCCCCGTTCCTAAAGTGCTTGGATATGATGACAGCCATACGATATGTGAATCTTCGTACTTCTTCATGGAAAAGCTGGATGGAAACAGCCTGCATGAAAGGAAGGACGCCTTCACTCAGGAACAGATCAACAGCATATACGAAGAAACCGGAAGAATTGATAAGGAGATTAACCGTATTGCCTGTCCTTGTTTCGGTTATCCTGGACAGCCGGAATTCCAGGGAGAGGACTGGTATATGGTCTTTCGCAGGATGCTGGAGGCCGGAATTAACGATGCCAGACAAGGAAATGTTGATTTGAAGATACCTGTGGATGAGCTGCTCCGATACTTGGAACGAGATAAAGATTTTTTTGCAGAGGTGACAGAGCCGCGGCTGGTGCATTGGGATCTCTGGGATGGGAATATTTTTGTCTCGGACGGAATGATTACCGGCCTGATTGACTGGGAACGCTCCATCTGGGGAGACCCCCTGTTGGAGGTGGGCTTTAGGATTCATTCAGACAACCTTTTTTTCCGGAATGGTTATGGCATAAAAGAGTTTACAAAATCACAGGAGAGAAGGAGCCTGTGGTACGATATTTACCTGTTTGTTCTGGTATCATTGGAGTGTGAGTACCGAAAATACGAGACGATAGATATGTATCAGTGGGGCACCCATATGCTGACGACATTGTGGGGAAAACTGAGATGTTGACTTTCTGTTATAAAATAGAGTGTTATCATCAGTCAGCATATATGCAATTTCCGAAATCTATTTGACGGCAAAAGAATTTGATATTCTTGCCCTCGATTGAGATTTCCCTCCTGTTGACAAGCACTCTGTATATGCTTATAATAAAACCAATATCATAAGAAAGGGTGAGCACGATGCTGTTCGGAAAGTTTTGTATTGATTTCGGCTCCACACAAGATGATACCACGAAACATTGTGCGGAGCCTTTTCGGAAAGATGATCGATAAAGCGGAAAGGCCAAGGCAGAAAGAAACTGTCTTTGGTTTTTATACTCTTTTATCCGATCAACGATAGCATTAACTGTTAAGGCCACAGACAATGTTTTGTTTGTGGCCTTTTGTGATTGTTTGGTTTATCATGATTACACAGAGGGCGCACAACCGTGTGCCCTCTATTATTTTGGAAAGGAAAATAAATATGACGGAAGAACAAAACCTGCTAACCGGAAGCGTACCTAAAAAACTGGCCCTTTTCGCCACCCCATTACTTTTAGCAAATGTCCTGCAATCCTTTTATAATGTGGTGGACATGCTGGTGGTCGGTCAGGTTGTGGGTGATACGGGCCTTGCGGCCATTGGCAACGCTTCTAAATTGTGCTATATCATCAATTCCATTTGTATTGGGATGACGATGGGCGGAGCCGTGCTGATTGCTCAATACAAGGGGGCAAACGATAAAAAGGGCCAGGCGGAGTCCTTTCAAATGCTGGCCTTGCTCTCGCTGGTATCTTCGTTGCTTGTAACTATTGTGGGTTTGGCAGCCTATCGGCCGTTATTCAAGATGTTAAATGTTCCGGCAGACGCATATCAAGACGCCTGCGACTACATGAAGATTATTTGTTGTGGAACTGTGTTCGTCTTTGGATACAATGCGGTCTGCTCTGTGCTGAAGGGACTGGGGGATTCAAAATCCCCACTCTATTTTGTAGGAATTGCTACCATCATCAATGTTGCTTTAGACATTATTTTGGTAGGCCCTCTGGGAATGGGAACAGCAGGAGCGGCTTACGCGACGATAACCGCACAGGGAATTTCCTTTGTGATTTCTTTATTCTGTTTAAAGCGACGCAAGATATTTTTCTCTATGGAAAATCACAGAAAGTTTACCATCCAATGGGATAAGCTGACCGCCATTGTAAAAGTCGGTCTGCCCACAGCAATCCAGATGGTCGTAGTCAATACCGCCTATCTGCTTGTGGCAGGCATGCTCAATCAGTTCGGTACTGCCGTGTCTGCTGCATCTAATGTGGGTTTGCAAATCAACACCTTTGCCGGTATGCCCTGCTGGGCGATTGGGCAGGCAGTAACGGCGATGGTAGGCCAGTGTATGGGGGCTGGACAAATCGAGCGCGCTCGAAAGGTGGTAAAAGTAAGTTTAGTGATGAATGTTGCGGTAACGCTCGGTGTCGTAATTGGCGTACAAATTTTCGCACGACAATTTATTTTGCTTTTTGGGAACATCAGCCCTGAAGCTGTGAATGACGGGATTTATTATCTGCGGATCTGCTGTGGCGTCAATAGTCTGATCTATGCTGTTATGTATACGTTAGATTCCTTTGCCATCGGAGCGGGCGCAGCAAATATCGCTATGATTAACGCCTTGTTGGACGCAGTTATCGTGCGTCTGCCTGTAAGCTGGCTCTTGGCTTTTGTACTTAATATGGGTTTTTCCGGCGTTTATTATGGACAGGCGCTTTCGTCAGTCTTGCCTGCTATTGTAGGTTTACTTTATTTCATAAGTCGAAAATGGGAACACAAAACACTGATTCAATCAAGTCATAAGGGGGAGAGTCTATGATACATCGAATAGTATGGCTTCTATGCCCTGTATATGGGAACAAGATCAGAGTTAAAGTGTGTCAAGATACAGAGCTTATCAATTTCCCCTTGTATTGCCCGAAATGAAAACAGGAAGCTTTAGTAAATGTCAAAGAAACAAATTTATCTGTTATTCGTATGAGTAACTTAATGTCTAAGGAGGACAAAAAATTATGATGGAAAAACAAAGAATTTATCCCCGGTCAAAAGATCTGGAAACTGTATATTTGAAAAATGTCGTTACTGATCCCAGCATCATCGTGGGCGACTATACCATGTATAACGACTTTGTAAATAATCCTGCCAATTTTCAAAAGAATAATGTTCTTTACCATTATCCCATTAACCATGACAGGCTGATTATTGGTAAATTTTGCTCTATCGCTTGTGGAGCTCGTTTTTTGTTCAACAGCGCCAACCACAGCATGATTTCACTTGCGACTTATCCATTTCCTATTTTCTTTGAGGAATGGGGGCTTGATGTTAGCCACATAACCGAGGCATGGGACAACAAAGGCGATATTGTTATTGGAAGTGATGTTTGGATTGGATATGAGGCCGTGATCTTCGCTGGAGTCACCATAGGGGATGGTGCCATTATTGGCACCAGGGCTGTTGTAACAAAGGATGTCCCGCCTTATACCATTGTGGGCGGTGTTCCGGCTAAACCTATCCGAAAACGCTTTTCTGATGAAACTATTTCGGCGTTGCTGACAGAGCGGTGGTGGGATTGGCCGGAAGAAAAAATTGCTCGTAATCTTGCGGCAATCCAATCGGGCCGTATCGATCAATTTAGGCACTTATAAATGATTTTCTACGCAAAATGGCAGAATTTTGCCAAAGCAAG
>OLQH01001529.1_pt1 | contig 17317 bp, 16 predicted proteins | sample 1672671 | NCBI WGS metagenome assembly OLQH01 (sample SAMEA3136712, study PRJEB25190) | human gut metagenome
TGTTCTTCTTGAGCATCTGTACCACAAACCGCTCCTGGATCCGGAGAAGATTTTTGAAGAACTGCAGACGTATAAAGAGATGGTTGCACCGTATGTCTGTGATGTTTCTTCTTTCCTCTGGAACGCGTGGAAGGAAGGAAAAGAAATTCTGCTGGAGGGACAGCTGGGGACACTGAAGGATCCGGATCACGGTATTTACCCGATGGTAACTTCATCCTCCACCCTGGCAGCTTATGGAGCGATCGGAGCCGGAGTGCCGCCCTACGCGATCGAAAAAGTAATCACTGTCTGCAAAGCCTACTCCAGCGCAGTGGGAGCAGGAGCTTTCGTATCTGAGATCTTCGGCGAGGAAGCCGATGAGCTGAGACGCCGCGGTGGTGACGGCGGAGAGTTTGGAGCGACTACAGGGCGCCCCAGAAGAATGGGATGGTTTGACTGTGTGGCTTCCAAGTATGGCTGCCGTCTGCAGGGAACTACTGACGTGGCTTTTACCGTTCTCGATGTTCTGGGTTATCTGGATGAGATTCCTGTCTGCGTGGGCTATGAGATCGACGGCCAGGTTACGACCGACTTCCCGGTAACCCATCTGCTTGAGAAGGCAAAACCGGTACTGAAGGTACTTCCCGGATGGAAATGTGACATCCGCGGAATCAAAAACTATGAGGATCTGCCGGAAAACTGCCGTAAGTATATTGAGTTTGTAGAAGAGCAGATCGGTTTCCCGATTACCATGGTATCCAATGGACCGGGAAGAAACGATATTATTTACAGATAAGAATAAGAAAAGAGGAGAAAAGACCGGCATGTGCAGTGCTGGTCTTTTTGAATAGAAAAAAGTAATATTTGGAAAAGATATCTGTATAAAATGCCTAGAAAAATAATTACTTATATGATAAAATAAAACAGAATAAAACAGCATGGTCAGAATAAGCGAGGAGTGAGGAAAGATGCCGATTACAGTGCGTGAGATGTGGCAGTTGGAAGAATTTCGGGTTTTTCGTCTGGTTGCCGGAGAAAAGGGGTTGGACAATAAAATCTGCAACGTAGGGATTTTGGACTATGAGTATGCCACAGAGGATAGAAGTCTCAGAAAACAGTGGGCGTTTGCAAAAGATGCTTTTGTTATTTCCAGTTTTTTATTCGCGAAAAATGCACCTGAAAAAATTCTGGATGCCATAAAGGGACTGGTAGAAGATCAGATCAGCTGTCTGGCTGTAAAGACAATTTATTATCAGGAATTGCCGGAGGAAGCATTAAATTATGCGAATGAGCATGGGCTTCCTGTTTTTTTGTTTGGAAGGGATGAGGCTTACTTTGAAGAGATTGTAGTAACAATAAAATCTAAAATGGCCGAATGGGATGACCGGGAACTTCTGGAGGAGAGGATTGACCGGCTTTTGGAAGGAGATCTGACGGTTACAGAAAGAAATGTTCTTGTCTGGCGGATTTTAAAAGCCGATATGCGTCATTACATAGTGGTTTACTGTGTTCCAAAAGAAAAAGGAAAGAATATTTATCATTTGTACCGCAGTGTGCAGGCGGGACTTTTGAAATATGATACGGTTTTCTGTTATCGGGGAGGATTTCTTCTGATTTTGGATATGCGTACCAGTGAAAAGGGAAGCAATATTGTGGGAAATGTGCTGAAACGGATGCAGTTCAGAAAGGATGATTTTTGGATTGGCATTGGCAGACTGCACTCCATTCCGGAAGAATTGAATGAAGCGATTGAGGAGGGGATGTGTGCGCAGGAATATGCCAGAAGAGGGGGGGATTCCTACAGCTCTTTTGATAAAATGGGGATTTATCAGATTTTGATGCCTTATTATAAAGACAAGTGGATGCTTCAGTATAGTCAGACTTTGCTGAGCAGGATCAGAGAGTTTGATCAGCAGTATGCAGGAGAACTTTTCAAGACCATGCAGTTTTATGTAAAATACGGAGGTGATGTGGGAATTGTTGCAGAACAAATGCATTTGCATAAAAATACGGTGAGATATCGGGTAAATAAAGTAAAAGAACTTTTGTCCATGGAGCAGGATTCCAGTTTTGCAGAACAGATGCAGATTGCTTTTAAAATTTATGAACTGAGTGAAAAGGAAACAGAATTTTTTAATACCTGAGGTGGATTTGGAGTTAAGAGAGAGGCAGTACCGGTGGCGCGGCACTGCTTTTTTTATTTCAGTGAAAAGGTTTTAGTTGTAGATTGTACAAAAAAGGAAAGAGTGTTTTTGTAGTAAAAACGGTGCGGGTAAGATGGAAATATGTGACAATAAATGCATGGAAAAGAAGAAAAAGATGTACAAAATGTCTCTTGGGAAGGTGCAAGGAAAGAGTTTGGTATTCAAAATGATAATAAAATAAAGGAGAAGGAGGATATCATTTATGAAAATGAAAAAAGTACTGGCGGCACTGATGGCGGGAACCATGGCAATTTCTATGGCGGCCTGTGGAGGGGGGAACGGAAGCAAAGGAGACAGTTCCGGAGACAATGTACTGAAACTGGGGCTGTGTATGCCATTTACTGGTGCGAATGCAGCGGCGGGAGAATATGCCCGATACGGTGTGGAACTTGCTGTTGAGGAGATCAATGAAGCAGGTGGCTTTGATGTGGGAGGAACGAAGTATAAATTTGAAATCGTAGAGGCGGATAATGAAGCAAAGCCGGAGATTACCAACAATGCATACAATAAGTTAATTGGTCAGGATAAAGTAGTGGCAATTATCGGTCCGGATTCCAGCGGTCCTCTGATTTCTGCAGGGCCTCTGGCAACGGCGGCAAAGGTTCCGGCAATTGGGACAACGACAAGCAATCCGGACTGTACAACAGTAGGCGGAGATTATGTGTTCCGGGCATGCTGGATCGACAGCTATCAGGCAGTTGTCTGTGCACAGATGGCAAAAGAAACACTGAATGCTACAAAAGTGGCAGTTCTGTACAGCAATGCAGACGATTACTCCATGGGTCTGGCTACAAATTTTAAAGAAGAGTTCGAGAAAAATGGCGGTGAAGTTGTTGCTTTTGAGGCGTATGCGGGAGCTGACGTAAAAGATTACAAAGCTCAGCTGACCAATATTCAGGAATCAGGAGCAGAAGTTATTTTTCTTCCGAATCAGGCAGGGGAACTTCCTCTCCAGATTAAGCAGATCAGGGAAATGAATATCGATGCGGAGATTCTTGGAGAAATGTCCTGGGATAATCCCAATGTTCCGGAGGTTGCAGGGGCAGATATGGTAGAAGGCTGTTACTTTATTTCTCTTTTTGCAGCGGACAGTACAGATCCTGTAGCGAAAAAGTTTACAGAAGCGTTCAGGGCAAAATATGATAAGGAGCCAAACTCCCAGTCTACTATGAGCTATGATTCCGTTCAGATTATTGTGGATGCGCTTCAGAGAGCCGGAACGGTGGAAGACAGTGAAGCGTTCCGAGATGCTCTGGCAGAGACAGATCTGGATCTGCCCAGCGGTCATCTGGTGTATGATGAGAACCGGAATCCGGAGAAAGCAGCAAATGTCATGATTTATAAAGATGGAAAGCCGGCGTATGTGACGACCATTGCTCCGAATAAGTAAAATTGTGTATCTATGCTATGCCGGATTTAGAGAAGATCAAAATCCGGCATAACTTTTAGAGAATAGAGATCAGATAAAAGATTGGAGGAAAAAAATGTCACAGTTTTTTCAGCTGCTGATTTACGGAATTCAGATAGGAGCAGTTTATGCTCTGGTAGCGTTAGGATATACCATGGTTTACGGTATTGTGGATTTGATCAACTTTGCACATGGAGATTTTCTCATGCTGGGAGCTTACACTGCATTTTTTACCTGCCTGTTCATGGGGAATCACTTTGTTCTCTGTCTGCTTATGGCAATGTTGGTGGCAGGAGTTATCGGTGTGCTCACAGACCGGATTGCTTACAAGCCGATGCGCAGTCAGCCCAAACTTTCGGCTCTGATCACTGCGCTGGGGGTATCTACTTTTATACAGAATTTCTGTCGGGCACTGCCTTTTATAGGCCCGATTCCCAAAGCTTTTCCTACTTTGATTGAAAGTAAAAATATTACGATTGGGAATGTGACCGTTACAACGACACAGATTTTACTCATTGTTCTGGCTTTTGCCTTAATGCTGGGACTGAATTTTATCGTCAATAAGACGAAAGTGGGAAGGGGAATGCGTTCGGTGTCTATGGATCGGGATGCATCTGCCCTGATGGGAATTAATATCAACAGGACGATAGCAGTTACGTTTTTTATTGGAGCAGCGCTGGCAGGAGCCGGAGGTGTTTTTTACGGTATTATGTATCCTTCGCTGGAAGTAAGTATAGGATCTTTTCTGGGAAATAAAGCATTTATTGCAGCGGTAGTGGGAGGAATCGGAAGTATTAAAGGTGCTATGTGGGGCGGAATCATGATGGGAATTATAGAAGTGTTTGCTACCAATATTAATGCGGATCTGGGATTTGGGGTAGCGTATCTGGTTCTGATTCTTATCTTGCTGGTGAAGCCCGCAGGATTATTTGGAAAATTAGTGACAGAGAAAGTGTAGGTGGCTGAAATGAGAAAAGAGAAAACAAATTTGAAGAAAAAGAAGTCTTATATCAGCTACTTTATGATACCGGCAGTGTTTTTTGGAGTTGTATTTTTAAACAAAGCGGGAATTATCAATGCATACTGGTACCAGATTATTCAGCTGGCCAGTATTAATGCGATTGTGGCCATGAGTTTAAATCTGATTAATGGAATGACCGGGCAGTTTTCTCTTGGACAGGCAGGGTTTATGTCTGTGGGAGCTTATACTGCGGCTATGATGACGAAAATGGTATTTTCGCCGTATATGGGAAACTTTTTTTCTACATATGGACTGTTTCTTATTTCCCTGATTTTTGGGGCGGTTCTGGCAGCAATTATAGGTTTTCTGATCGGAATTCCGTCTCTGCGGCTGAAAGGAGATTATCTGGCAATTATTACACTGGGATTCAGTGAGATCATCCGGGTGCTGTGGCGGGTTTTTCCCTGGGCCGGAAAGGCGAAAGGTCTGAACGGAATCCAGAACCTGAGTAATTTTTCAGTGATTTTTATCAGTGTGATTTTTGTGATGATCTTGCTGCGTAATTTTACATATTCCCGCTATGGCCGGGGATGTATTGCGATTCGTGAAAATGAACTGGCGGCAGAGACTATGGGAATAGATACGACGAAAGCTAAAATTAAATCGTTTGTATTTTCTGCGTTTATAGCGGGACTGGGAGGCGGACTGTATGCGCATCTGATGATGTTTATTAATCCGGAAATGTTTAATCAGATAAAGTCTACGGATATGCTGATGTATCTCTATGCCGGCGGTGTGGGAAGCTATAGCAGTGCACTCCTGGGAGCGTTGATCTTTACCTTCCTGCCTGAATTTCTGCGGTTTATGGGGGAATGGCGCCTGGTTATTTTTGCCCTGGTCTTAATCCTGATTATGCTGAACCGGCCGAAAGGTATTTTTGGAAAGCACGAATTCGGATTTATGCGTTTTGGGGAGCCGGAGAGTATTCATCAGAAAGCAGATAACGGCGGGATCTTTTCAGGAATTTTCAGGAATTTGAGGAAATCCCGTCAGGAAGTATAAAGGAAAGGGGGGAATAAGAATGTCTCTTTTGAAAGCGGAAAATCTGTCCATTGAGTTCGGCGGCTTAAAGGCGGTTACAGATTTCAATCTGGAGTTAAAGAAACGGGAACTGTTAGCAATTATAGGACCAAATGGAGCCGGGAAAACAACTATTTTTAACATGCTTACCGGTATTTATAAACCTACGCATGGAACGGTAACCCTGGGGGATACCGTAATGAATGGCATGCGTTCCAATAAGTTTACAGAATATGGAATTGCGAGAACCTTTCAGAATATCCGGCTTTTTGGGTCTGCAAGCGTGCTGGATAATATCATTATTGCGATGGAGCTGCAGGTCAGATACAATCTGGCGGATGCCCTCTTAAGAACAAAAAGATTCCGAAAGCAGGAACAGGAGTTCCGGGATCAGGCTATGCAGCTGTTATCTGTCTTTCATCTGGAAGATAAGGCAGAGTATCTGGCAAAGAATCTTCCTTATGGGGAACAGAGAAGACTGGAAATAGCAAGAGCTCTGGCAACAGATCCGAAGATCTTATGTCTGGATGAACCGGCGGCAGGAATGAACCCCAGTGAAGTGGAGGATCTGGTGGAATTAATAGGTGAGATACGTAAGAAATTTGATGTGGCAATTATTTTAATTGAACATCATATGAACATGGTCATGGCTATTGCAGACCGGATTAAAGTCATTGAGTTTGGGGTTACCATCGCTGAGGGACTGCCGGAGGAGGTGCAAAATGATCCGAAGGTTATAGAGGCTTATCTGGGTAAGGAGGATGACGGCTTATGTTAGAGGTATCCCATTTAACTGTGAACTATGGTTCCATAAAAGGCGTGGATGACATCAGCTTTTCAGTAAAAGAAGGCGAAATTGTTACACTGATCGGAGCAAATGGAGCGGGGAAAACCAGTACGCTCAGAGCTTTGTCAGGGTTAAACAAAGTAAGCCCGGGAACAAGTATCCTTTTTCGGGGTGAAGAAATTACAAAAATGCAGCCGCACCAGATTGTATCCAGAGGATTGTGTCATATACCGGAGGGGAGACGCATTTTTTCCAGAATGACAGTGAGGGAAAACCTGCAGATGGGAGCCTGGATTGATACAGATAATGGAAATATCAGAAAAAATCTGGAAAGGGTATTTACGCTGTTTCCGCGTCTGAAAGAGAGGGAAGATCAGCTGGGCGGAACGTTATCCGGAGGAGAACAGCAGATGCTTGCGGTAGCAAGAGCTATGATGACCGGAGGTTCTATGCTGATGCTGGATGAGCCTTCCATGGGGCTGGCACCTCTGGTGGTGAAAGGAATTTTTGAGATCATTAAGGAACTGCATCAGGAAGGGATGACGATCCTTCTCATTGAACAGAATGCCAATATGGCTCTGGGGATTGCGGATCGGGCTTATGTACTGGAAACAGGGAAGATTTCTCTGGAAGGACCGGCGGATGCAATTAAGGCAAATGCAGAAGTAAAAAAGGCTTATCTGGGAGCTTAAATGTAAAGGAAGAAAGCAGAATGAGAAAACCGAAAATTTTAGTGGCGGGAAGCTTTGTCATGGATCAGATAGCGTCAACGGAGGTTTTCCCCGGGGAAGGGGAGACGGTTCTTGGAAAAACGTTCCATAAAGCGCCGGGAGGAAAGGGAGCGAATCAGGCGGTTCAGGCAGCCCGTCTGGGAGCGGATGTGACCATGGTTGGAAAGCTGGGACGCGACACAAACGGCGAAGAGCTGCTGAAAGCGTGCAGAGAAGCGGGAATTCATACGGAGCATGTGATTTATGATGAGAAACTTGCTTCAGGCTGTGCTGTGATCATTTTAGAAGAAAAAGAGGGAGAGTCGGCGAAAAATCGTATTCTTGTGATTCCGGGAACCAACATGAGCATGGAAAAGGCAGAGCTGGAATTTATGGAAGATCTGATAAAAGAGTATGATCTGCTTATGCTGCAGCTGGAGATACCGATGGAAGTGAATGAGTATCTGGCAGAACTGGCCTGGAAAAACGGAATACCGGTTATGCTCAATCCGGCTCCGAATGCGCCGTTGTCAGATCGGCTGCTGTCGTGTGTTACTTATCTTTCGCCCAATGAGCATGAGGCCAGAGATTTGACAGGGATTCAGATCCATCATACAGAATCCGGGGTTCGTACGGAGGATATAGAAAAGGCAGTTCGCATATTAAAAGGAAAAAAAGTTCCAAAGATATTGATTACTTTGGGAGATGCCGGAGCGGTATTGGCTGAGGAAGATGAGATGATCCGGGAGCCGTCTGTTCCGGGGATTACCGCGGCAGATCCTACGGCAGCGGGGGATTCTTTTGTGGCAGCCTTTTGCGTGGGGGTCTGCTGTGGATGGGAGAAAAAGGAGCAGCTACAATTTGCAAATTCGGTGGCGGCACTTACAGTTTCCAAAATGGGAGCAATGCCTTCTCTGCCCGGTCTTCAGCAGGTAGAAACGTTTATGCGGGAAAGAAATCAGGAACTTCCGGATTTTGGAAGGCTCAGGTGAGGAATGTATTTATGGAGAAGAAAAGAATAGTGGGGGAAGAAAAGCAGGTCTGCAGCAGTTTTTTGAAAAGTATAGAGAACAATATGGGGTCTTTTATTGAAGAAATGCAAATGGAAGAAATTGAAAAAGCAGCAGAAATAATTCTGGATGCTGAATCAAAGGGAAGAAGAGTGCACATTTCCGGAATTGGAAAACCGGCACATCTGGCCGGATACATAGCATCTTTATTTTCTTCAACGGGGACTCCGGCCTATTTTTTACATGGAACGGAAGCAGTGCACGGGTCCTGCGGGCAAATGTGTCCGGGCGACATTCTGATTTTTATATCGAACAGCGGAGAGACAGAAGAGATGAAGGCGGCTGTCTCGGCGGCTAAAAGAAATCAGGTGCGTATGATCGGAGTGTCAGGCAGCCGGGAATCCTGGCTTGCAGGACAGAGTGAAGTGCATTTATATGCGGGGGTTCCTTCGGAAGGGGGACCGCTGAACCGGGCGCCCCGTTCTTCTGTTCTGGCGGAAATGATCGTACTTCAGACTTTGAGTGTATATCTGCAGGCTCATGCCGGTATTACACCGGAACAGTATGTAAGATGGCATCCAGGAGGAACACTGGGAAAATTGCGGGGTGAGGAGAGAGGAGGAGAAAGGGAAGTATGTTGAGAACAGATCTGATCCACCCTCCGTTGCTGGAAGCATTGGCGCGGTGTGGACATGGAAGTAAGGTTCTGATTGCAGACGGCAATTATTCTCTGGCAGAAAAAAGTGGAAATGCCAGCAAAATATATCTGGGATTAACATCAGGAATCCCGGATGTTATGCAGGTATTGAGGGTGATTCACAGCGTCTGTCCTCTGGAAAAAGCAGAGGTTATGGTTCCGGAAGAGGGATCGGAACCGGAGATTTTTGCGGAATTCAGGGAGGAACTGCCAGAAGCTGTACTGCAGGGACTGAAACGGCAGGAATTCTATCAGGCCTGCGCTGCGGAGGATGTAACCGTGGCAATTTCTACGGGAGAGAAGAGAACATTTTCCAATATTCTTCTCACTGTAGGGTGCGTATAAAGAAAGGATGGAGGGTTAGCAAATGAAACGATTGTATGGAACAGTAGTACCAATTATTACACCTTTTGATGAAAATGGCGAAGTAGATATAAAGTCGCTGGAGAATCTAACGGAATATATTGTGCAAAGTGGCCTGCAGTGTCTGTATCCCTGCGGAACTACAGGAGAAATGTGTCTGCTGTCCCTGGAAGAGAGAAAAAAGGTAGTAGAGACGGTGGTAAGAAAAACAGCCGGAAGAATACCGGTATTTGCTCAGGTTGGTGCTGTTACGCTGGCAGACACTATAGAGCTGGCCAGACATGCGGTGCAGGCAGGATGTGACGGAATTGGTGTGGTGACGCCTATTTATTTCAAACTCTCCGATCAGGGGCTGATCGATTTTTATAAAGCAGTCGCCAAAAGTGTTCCGGAAGATTTTCCTGTATATCTGTATGGGATTCCGCAGAATGCAGTGAATGATATTTCAGTGCGTGTGGCTGAAGAGGTGGCAGCGGACTGTAAAAATGTGATAGGAATAAAGTACAGTTATCCGGATATGACAAGACTGCAGGAATTTATGCTGGTCAACCAAGAGAAATTTTCGGTTCTGGTAGGCCCGGATCACTTATTCCATGTGGTTGTGGCTGCGGGGGGAGACGGTGTTGTATCCGGTAATGCAATGATTATCACAGAGCATTATGCAAAACTCTGGGAGGCATTACAGAATAAAGATAATGAACTGGCCATGCGTCTTCAGAGGAGAACCAATGTACTCAATAAAATTATGTGTGAAAAAAATAATATTTCGGCATATAAAGTACTTTTAAAAGAGATGGGGATTATAAAAACAGCCAAAATGCGGGCACCTATGGAAATGCTCAGTGAAGCAGAGCAGGAAAAACTGCTGCAGGATATGAGAAAGGCTGATTTTAACCATATTATTCTTGAGTAAAAGGGAGGAAGGAGTTATGAATCGAGTTTCAAAAGTAGGAAGTTGTCTGGAGCGGTCTTCTATTCGTGTTTTGCTCGAGAAACAGAATAAAATTGCAGAAAAATCAGATGATATTATTTCATTTACAATAGGCGAGCCGGATTTTCAGACTCCGCCGAATATAGTAGAGGCGGCTGTGAAGGCTTTACGGGAAGGGAAAACAAAATATGCACCTAACGCAGGTATTCCGGAACTCCGTCAGGCGATAGCGGAAGATTTAAAGAAAACCCACGGAGTGGACTATGATCCAAATACGGAAATTGTAATTACTCCCAGCGGTATGGACACTCTGCGTCTGGCAGCTCAGGCTGTTATGGATGATGAGGAAGAGATGATCGTTAATGATCCCTGCTGGAGCAATCATCCCAACCATTCAAAGATGGCACATGGAAAACCGGTATTCGTACCGCTCAGAGAAGAAAATAATTTTGCCTATGCGGTGGCAGATCTGGAAGCGGCAGTAACAGATAAGACAAAAGCAGTCCTGCTGAACTATCCCAATAATCCTACCGGGGCAGTGATTTCTTATGAGAACCTGCTTGAATTTTGCGAATTCTGCAAGAAACATAATCTGATCGTAATCTCGGATGAGGTATATTATAATATTATCTTTGACGGACTGAAATTCTACAGTCCGGCCATGATCAAGGGGATGAAGGAGAGAGTGATCATCTCACAGTCCTTTTCAAAAACGTATGCAATGACGGGATGGCGCCTTGCGTATGCAGCCGGACCGGCCGACCTTATTGAGGCGATTGGCAGATTGAATGAAAATTCAATTTCCTGTGTAAATACAGTAGTGCAGTGGGCGGGAGTAGAAGCTTTAACAGGAACGCGCAAATATATTGATGCCATGGTGGAAGAGTTTCAGAAACGCCGTGATATTGTCTATGAGGGGATTAATCAGATACCGGGATTGTCCTGTGTCAAACCCCGCGGAGCTTTTTATGCCTTTGTTAATATTAAAGGGACTGGATTGAAATCAGAAGAATTTGCCCATCAGCTTCTGGAAAAGAAGCACGTGGGAACGGTGCCGGGAACCGGGTTCGGAGTGTCCGGGGAAGGATTTATCCGTCTTTCCTACGCCACCTCGACGGAAAATATCAGAGAGGGGATACGCAGAATCAAAGAGTTTGTGGAAGAGTTAAATAAGAAATAAATATGGCTGATGAGAAAGAGCGGATATTCCGAAGAGGAAAGCCCCGCTCTTTCTTTTTTGCCCGCAGAACTTGTAAAGAAAAGAAGATTCCGGTATACTGGAGGATATGAAAAGAATGTGAGGTGGAAAATGGAAACATTTTTTCAGATAGACGGAAATATTTTATTATGGATTCAGGATTATATCCGGAATCCTATTCTGAATCCGGTTTTTGAGGGGATCACGCATCTGGGAGATGCGGGAATCTTCTGGATTCTTCTGACAGCAGCGCTTTTGTGTTTCCGAAAAACGAGAAAGGCGGGCATTGTCTCGGCGGCAGCGCTGATAGGATCCCTCCTGGTAAATAATGTGTGCCTGAAAAACTGGGTGGGAAGAGTTCGCCCCTATGAGGTGGTGGACGGGCTGAAGATTCTGATTGCAGCGCCTGCAGATCCGTCTTTTCCTTCCGGACATTCCGGAGCTTCTTTTGCATCGGCGGTAGCGATTTTTCAGTGTGTACCCAGGAAATGGGGGGTGCCGCTTCTGATCCTGGCAGCGCTGATTGCGCTTTCCAGATTGTATGTGGGGGTACATTATCCCACAGATGTGCTGGCAGGTACAGTGATCGGAATTTTACTGGGAATTTTGGCAAAGAGAGCAGTGGAGGCTGTTATAAGGTACAGGGAGAAGAAGAGAGGAACGGTGTAAAATGCTGATAGAGATGTTCACGGTGGATTTTGAAAGCAGCGAGGCAATCTATATGCAGCTTCGGAATCAGATCATCCTGGGGATCGCCACGGCACAGATCCGGGAGGGGGATATGCTTCCTTCTGTGCGCCAGATGGCGAGCGGCATCGGAATTAATATGCATACGGTTAATAAAGCTTATGCGCTGCTGCAGCAGGAAGGAATTCTGGCGATGGACTGCAGAAAGCGGGCAGTTGTGCAGACTGGCGGCGATAAGCTGCTTGCCATGGAAGAGATGAGGGGACAGTTAAAGGTTCTTCTGGCCAAGGCGTGCTGCAAGAATATTTCCAGGGAAGAGGTTCATCAGCTGATCGATGAAATATATGAGGAATATGGTTAAAGATTGGGAGGCATCTTATGAAAGAACAGTATACAGCCCAGGCGGAAAATGCGCTGGCACTGGCGGAAAAAACAGCCCGTTCGTGCCGGCATGGATATATTGGAACAGAGCACATCCTGCTGGGACTTTTGAAAGAGCAGGACGGAACAGCCGGAATGGTGCTGACAGATTTTGGAGTGACGGAAGAGCGGATTCTGGCGCTGATTGACCGGCTGATCATGCCCGGCGGCAGTGCAGTGGCAGAGATGGAACGGCAGGGGTATACGCCCAGGGCGCGCAGAATCCTGGAGCGCAGCCGGGAGGAAGCAGATAATTTCCGTGCGGCATCCGTGGGGACGGAGCATATTTTGATTGCTATGATGAAAGAGACAGACTGTATTGCTACACGGCTGCTGCATACAATGGGAGTGAATATTCAGAAAATGTATCTGGATCTGCTTCTGGCGATGGGAGAAGAACAGAGTGTAAGCAGAGAGGAGATTCAGAGCGGCAGAGCGCTGAAAGTTTCTGTTTCCGGGTCCGCAACACCTGTCCTGGATCAGTACAGCCGGGATCTGACTGCTATGGCAGCGGTGGGAAAATTAGATCCGGTGATCGGCAGAGAACAGGAGATCAGCCGGGTGATTCAGATTTTGAGCCGCCGTACCAAGAACAATCCCTGTCTGATTGGAGAGCCGGGAGTGGGAAAGACTGCTGTGGTGGAAGGACTGGCACAGAAGATTACGGCAGGAGAGGTTCCGCGTACCATTCAGAACAAACGGGTGGTGGTACTGGATTTGTCCGGAATGGTGGCCGGGTCAAAATACAGGGGAGAGTTTGAAGAGCGGATCAAGAAGGTGGTAAATGAAGTGATGGAGAATAGAAATATTCTCCTGTTTATTGATGAACTTCATACAATTATCGGAGCTGGAGGGGCAGAAGGAGCGCTGGATGCATCTAACATTTTAAAACCCTCCCTCTCTCGGGGAGAAATTCAGCTGATTGGAGCCACAACGATTGAGGAGTATCGGAAATATATTGAAAAGGATGCAGCTTTAGAACGCAGGTTTCAGCCTGTTACGGTGGAAGAACCGACAGAAGAGCAGGCTTTTGCTATTTTAAAAGGAGTGCGCCCCTTTTATGAGTCTCACCATGGAGTAAAGATTACCGATGAAGCGCTTGAGGCAGCGGTGAAATTGTCTGTTCGCTATATCAGCGATCGTTTTCTTCCGGATAAAGCAATTGATCTGATTGATGAGGCATCTTCCAAGGTACAGCTGGCCGGATATGAGAAACCGGAAAAACTGCAGCAGCAGGAGCAGGAGCTGGAGAGTCTTTTAAAAGAAAAAGAAGAGGCGATCAGATCTTCGGATATTCAAAAAGCCAGAGAAGTGCAGGATCGCCAGGCTGAGGCGGAAAAGAAGCTGGCACGTCTTCAGGCGCGCTATGATAAAAAGTGTGAGGCATGCCAGCTGCAGGTGACAGAGGAGACGATTGCGGATATTGTTTCGGGGTGGACCAAGATTCCGGTGCAGAGACTGGCCGAGGAAGAGAGCAAGAGGCTGGCGCGTCTGGAAAAGATCCTCCATAAGCGGGTGATCGGTCAGGAAGAAGCGGTGTCTGCAGTAGCAAAAGCGATCAAAAGAGGACGGGTGGGATTAAAAGACCCACGGCGGCCCGTGGGATCTTTTTTGTTTTTAGGTCCTACCGGTGTGGGAAAGACAGAACTTTCTAAGGCTCTGGCCGAAGCGGTATTTGGGACGGAGTCGGCAATGATCCGGGTAGATATGTCAGAGTATATGGAGAAACACAGCGTTTCCAAACTGATCGGTTCCCCCCCGGGATATGTAGGATATGAGGAGGGGGGACAGCTTTCCGAAAAGGTCAGAAGAAACCCTTACAGTGTGATCCTTTTTGATGAGATTGAAAAGGCGCATCCGGATGTTTTCAATATTTTGCTTCAGGTACTGGATGACGGCCATATTACAGACTCACAGGGGCGGAAAGTTGATTTCAAACAGACCTGTATCATCATGACTTCCAATGCGGGGGCACAGGCGATCATAGAGCCGAAAAAGCTGGGTTTTGCTTCCAAGGAAGATGAAAAAAAGGATTATGAATTCATGAAAAGCGGAGTGATGGAAGAAGTCCGTCGGATGTTTAAGCCGGAGTTTTTAAACCGGATTGATGAGATTCTGGTTTTTCATGCGTTGAACAGGGAAAATGTCCGTCAGATTGCCGGGCTGTTGCTGACAGATTTACAGAAACGGTGTCGGGAACAGATGAATATTATTTTGAAAGTAAGCCCTGCGGCGAAGGATTATATTGCAGAAGCGGGATTTGACAGCAAGTACGGGGCACGTCCGCTTAAAAGGGCGATTCAGTCCAAAATCGAAGATGCACTGGCGGAAGAAATTCTGGAAGGACATGTGAAACAGGGAGATACTGTGACGGTGGGAATCCATAAAAAAGCTATAAAATTTTCGGTGAGTGACTAGAATTTTCCGACAAAATAGTATATAATGTATGTACTTCCGAAAGATAAATTACGGAAAATCAAGGTACCATAGGACCACCAGGAGGATATTCACATGGCAGTAGTAGAAGAATTGATCCGCACAGAAGCTGACGGAGGAATCAGTTTTGGCAATTATGAGCTGGATACGAAGACAAAGGTTTCAGATTTTGAGTATGAAGGCGATCTCTATAAGGTAAAAACATTTAAGGAGATTACGAAGCTGGAACGGAATGGCCTGTTTGTCTATGAGTCAGTTCCGGGAACCACGGTAACTGATCTGAAAGTACTCCACGGAGGCGGAATGATCTTCGACGTGGAGGGAAATCAGGATGCTCAGATTACGCTGGAGATGGAAGAAGACACCGAGTACAAGGTAGTGATTGATAATGTAAGTGTCGGAAGTATAAAGACCAATCTGGGCGGAAAACTTTCTTTTAGTGTGGAGCTGGAAAAAGCGGATAAAGTTGCAGTAAAGATTGAGAAAATGTAAGAACATAGTATAAAGCTGTGGAGACAGGCTGTTGCAGAAAGGTGTGCCGGAGAGAATACACGCTGCAGCAGCCTTTTCTTTTGTTTCGGGCAGCAGTTTATTCTAATTATAAGGAAGAGAAGCGGGGAGGAGAGCATGGCGAAGGCAAAGAAAACGGTATTTTTCTGTCAGGAGTGTGGTTATGAATCTGCAAAATGGATGGGACAGTGTCCCGGATGCAGAGCCTGGAATACTTTTGTGGAAGAACCTGTTTTGGCGAAGGCATCTGTGGGGACAGATCAGGGAAGGAAAATGGCGGTTCCGGTTCCTCTGTCGGAAGTTGCGATGGAGGAGGACAGCAGAACAGAGACCGGGATTGAAGAGCTGGATCGTGTTCTGGGAGGCGGAATCGTAGGTGGCTCTCTGACTTTAGTAGGCGGCGATCCGGGAATCGGAAAATCCACCCTTCTTCTTCAGGTGTGTCAGAAGCTGGCAGAAAAAAACAGGAAAGTTCTCTATATTTCAGGAGAAGAGTCTCTTCAGCAGATTAAAATGAGGGCACGGCGGATCGGAACATTTTCGGATTCGCTGACCCTTCTTTGTGAAACCAGCCTTGCGCTGATCCGTCAGGTAATGGAAAAAGAAAAACCGGAATTTGCGGTGATTGATTCAATCCAGACTATGTATGATGAGGAAGTATCCTCAGCGCCGGGCAGCGTGTCCCAGGTGCGGGAAGCTACGGCGGTTCTGATGCAGCTGGCCAAAGGAATGGGGATTTCTATTTTTATTGTAGGTCATGTGACAAAAGATGGAAATGTGGCCGGTCCCAGGGTACTGGAGCATATGGTGGATACAGTCTTATATTTTGAAGGAGACCGCCATGCTTCTTACCGTATTCTCAGAGGGGTAAAAAACCGTTTTGGTTCTACGAATGAGATCGGAGTCTTTGAAATGCAGACAGAAGGGCTTGCAGAAGTTAAGAATCCTTCCGAATTTATGCTCAATGGAAAACCGGAAGGGGCATCCGGATCGGTAGTTGCCTGTTCTATGGAAGGAACACGTCCGATTCTGATCGAAATTCAGGCTCTGGTCTGTCACAGCAATTTTGGAATCCCAAGGAGGACTGCAGCGGGAACAGATTTTAACAGGGTAAATCTTCTGATGGCAGTGCTGGAGAAAAGAGCGGGGCTGAATCTTTCTGCCTGTGATGCCTACATTAATATTGCAGGCGGAATCCGTATGAATGAGCCGGCTATAGATCTGGGGATTGTTCTGGCAATTGCCTCCAGTTTTCGTGAGATTATTATTCCGGACAGTACGATCGCATTTGGAGAGGTGGGACTTTCCGGAGAGGTGCGCGCGGTAAATATGCCGGAACAAAGGGTGATGGAGGCGCGCAAACTGGGATTTCAGACAGTAATTCTGCCCAGAGTATGTGCATCGGCGGTTAGCAGGATTGAAGGAATTGATCTGGTGTACGTGGAAAATGTTTCCGATGCTATCAGGATTTGCGGAAAAGGAATAAAAAAGGAAAAAAATGAAAAAATCTGTTGACAAAGGGGAAAGGAGATGGTATTATCTATAAATGTCGGCGGCAGACAACAGAAAGCTGCCGGAAAATAAAATGAAAAAAGTTGTTGACAAACAGCAACGGATGTGATAAGATATCAGAGTTGCTGCAAGAGAGAACAAAACCGATTGAAGAAAAAAATTCAAAAAGTTGAAAAAAGTTCTTGACAAAGACAGAATGGTATGATAAAATATACAAGCTGTCGAAAACGACAACAACAAAGAACCTTGATAACTGAACAGTGAAACACATTTCCTCGAAAGTTCTAAACAAGTTTTATCTTGGTTTTGAACAATCAAAACCTAACAGTAAAGTAAGGAAGAATTAGCCAAGGTTGATTCTGACTGGAACAAACATTTAATCAGAGAGTTTGATCCTGGCTCAGGATGAACGCTGGCGGCGTGC